>Ga0210040_10006621_pt1 | contig 14358 bp, 32 predicted proteins | sample CryGeyCG12114_NA_FD_185462 | JGI IMG/M metagenome (GOLD analysis project Ga0210040, IMG submission 185462) | Groundwater microbial communities from aquifer - Crystal Geyser CG19_WC_8/21/14_NA (SPAdes) (version 2) | ecosystem: Environmental > Aquatic > Deep subsurface > Groundwater | place: USA... | reverse complement strand
GGGCCCACTCCCTAGTCTGCGGGCCTCTGGACCAAGGTGAGCCGGGAATACGCACGTGTCTGCACGCCCGCCATAGACGCAGACTTCTATGAGCTCGTGCAAAGCAAGTTTTGCGCACGTGATACTGTAAACGCATGGGTGAACTTGAGAAAGACGATAGCGGTGTGCCGGCGTGGCTTGACGAAGAAGCCATCATGCGTGCACCGTTTCGTCCGACGATTGGTGTACCGATCCCGACGATGCGGTGCACAGGCGCAATCCGCCAGGGAGACCATGCGGGTGAGCAGTGCAAGAAGCAAGCCATCCGCGGTGCATCCGTTTGTCCTCAGCACGGCGGGCAACTACCCGTTGTCAAGGCTGCCGCCGCTCGTGTAGTCGAGGAGGCACGTGCGCAGCTCATGTTCAACGCTGCAGCAATGCCTGACATCTTGCTCGCACTGGCCGAGTCGTCCGGGTCGGACGCCGTTCGCCTAGGCGCGGCCAACTCACTTCTTGACCGTGCAGGCATCAAGGGTGGGCAAGACGTTAACGTTACCGTCACGCAGGGCGAGGATCCGTCCGCTGTGCTAAGTGAGCGTATGCGCAAGCTGCGGGAGCGTGTCGTTGACGGAGAAGTGGTTGAAGACAGTGCAGAAAATGCAGTACTTCAAGTTGAGGGTGATATGGTGATACCTGAAGACCACTCCCCGAGTCCGCAGGAGGACTAAGCATGACTGTTCCAACACCAGAGAACGCCTCCGTGTCGTACGTCGACCCGGATCCAGACGCGCTTCCAGGTACCGCACCGACCGATGACCGCATTGGCGAGCGCTACGCCGCCCTTACTCCCGAGCAGCGTGCAGCCGCTGGCGTTAAGTCAGAGGACGGCTACCTCGTGAAGATGCACGACCCGGCCAACGAGCCGAACATTTCCAAGCACGCCAACTCGATGATCCCTCGCTAGTCTTAGCACTACCGACGAAGAGCGTCGGCTACGGCGTATGCCGATAGCCGGCGCTTTTCGCGTCCCACGAAACAGACCAGGAGTTATAGAATGAGCGCAGCGTGGACGTGCCGTCTCCGCACAAAGGCTGACGGATCGGTGGCGATGTGGCTAGCACCCGCTGGTGGAATGGGTTTCTCGAGACCGTGCTGCGACGCGGGTCACGAGAATCAAGTGCAGGCATCCCTTCATGGGTCGGAGATCCTGGTGGGCCTGCTGACCGAGAGCCCGGCGCTCGCGAGCTAAGGCGTGCAGCCGAGCGTGCAGAGCTTGCGCTGTCCGGCCATCTATCTGTAGGTCCCGTCCAGTCGCGTCCCAAGTGGGAGGCTGACGCACGTGCCATCGAGCGCGATCTTAACGCCGCGTGGCAGCGATGGGCAGCGGCCGCGTTCAAGGACCTATAAAAAATCTTGGTCTTAGTCCTGTACAACCTCTCCCGTAGGCTGTACTGTTTACGTATCGGCAAGGCGCCGGTACGTACGACAGACTCAAGGAGAGTCCATGACGGACATCGACGTGAACGAGACGACTTCGTTCTTCACGCTCAACACCACCACCGCAAAGCTGAGTGAGACGCTGGACGACCTGTCCGAGCAGAATCGCATGTGGCGTAAGCGGCGGGATGGCAACCTGGAGTCTGACGAGACCGCACCTTTCCACAAGGTCAAGGTCCTACAGGTGACGCACATCGGCGGGCGCGACTGGACGATCCTCGCCTGTCACCTGGTGCCGCACGTTCCGATGTTTCTCTCGGCGGAGCGTGCCGCGGATCTTTGATCGCAGTCCTGTACAAGTAGAGCGCCACAGTGTACAATAGTACCTGTCAACCACTACGAGCAGGAGAGACCATGGCCATCTACAAGAACGAGATCGTTGCCCGCGACACGCACACGCACTCGACTAAGGTCGTGGACCTGCTGTCGGTCGGGTCGCCCAAGCAGTATCGTGACAAGTCCGGCTGGCAGCTGCCGACCATTTGTGTCACGCACGGGACGAGCACCGAGGAGCTCGACCAGTACAACACGATCAATAGCGGCACCTCGCAGTCCGTGTGCATCGAGATGGATCAGCGGGTGCGGGTGCTTCGCGCCATCGCGGACCGGCTACGCCTGAACAGCGACGATCTTCGCGAGCTGATCACGCAGCTGACGACGGACATGCTGGAGCTCAAGGCGCTGGAGGCGCACGAGGAGGCGCGGTCGTAGTCGCGTAAAGAATCTTGGTCCTCGTCCTGTACAGACTGCCGCAAGTAGTGTACATTTAACTCATCGCCGCAACGGGGACGCTCGTACGGCGTAGGTTGAAGCAGGGTGCTATAGGCGCCTTGTGGATGCCGACTGGAGTTCCGGAGCTCCAGTAGGGGTATAGCTTAGCCAGAAGAGCACCCAGGTATTAGCCTCGGGAGGCCCGGGTGCAACTCCCGGTACCCTGCACTCCTGTACATCTCGCAGTCTAGGGTGTACAGTAGTACTCGTCACCAGCGGACTTCACCGAAAGGGCCCCGCTAGGAACGAGTTTTATGAAGCACGACCTGTATTGTACCGCACGACCCGTCATCGAGCGTGGACAGCCACGTAAGAACCAAAGTGATTGCGCCGGGCTGGCTGGGCGCAAGAGGGGTTCACGTCACTTTGGTCGCTCGATGACGGCATCAAACACACCACGATCAGGGAGTACCGATGAGCACTGCGACCATGACCCAGGCAGACGAGAAGATCGAGTCGGTCATCGACAAGATCATCAAGCTGGGCGAGATGGCGGAGAATGCTACTCCCGAGGAGATGGAGAACGCCCAGCGTGCGGTGAGCCGGCTCATGGCCAAGCACGCTCTCGACCAGGCGCGCATCGACGCAAAGAAGGCCAAGGGTCAGAAGCAGGCGATCATCGAGCGCGAGTTCGATGTCAAGGACGGCTCGTGGTCCGCGCCGTGGCACGAGCTGATGGTCGGCCTGACGCATGCGGCGGATATTCGACTGCTGCTCCGCAAGGGCAAGCCCACTAAGATGACGACCTACACCCTCATCGGCTACGAGGACGACGTGGACCAGGCCATCACGCTGTTTGCCTCGCTGCAGCTGCAGGCGGGCCTTGCGCTCAACGTCTTCTCCAAGACGGACTACGCGCCGAGCTACTACAGCGCCAGTCAGAAGTACAATCTGCGCCGCGACTTCGTCTTCGGTTACGTCGGGGCTGCACTTCAGCGCGTGCGCAGTGCTCGCCGCGAGGTGCTCGAGGCCGAGAAGGCGCGTGACCTGGAGATCGCGCAGCGTCTCAACGCCGAAGGTGCAGACGCCGCCGCGGTGGCTGAGGCTGCTTCGTCCGGCGCAGAGATCGTCCTCGCGACGAAGAAGGAGCGCGTCACGGAGTACTACGATGAGAAGTACTCGAACATCCGTCGATCCCGCGTTGGCAACGTCTCCTATGGCTTCACGGATGCGTACTCCTCCGGCGCCGACGAGGGTCGACGTGCGAACGTTAACGGGCGCAAGGCCGTCACCGCGACGGGCCCCGGCCAGATCGGCTGAAAGTCGCCACCGCGTAGCCTGTACACGGGCTGCGCGGTGGCGTACAGTAGTCGTATCAGCCACCGACGAAAGGCCAGACTATGATGATTGCAGGTAAGCAGGGGCACTATGATGCGTCGCTCGAGTTTATCTCGGTTGCTACCACTGCCGCTGTCAACGATGAGTTCCTCGTGATCATGGCGCGCCGGAACGCAATCGGCGGTGGTCTTTGCGTCAGCGAGGTCAGTCACGCGGTCGTTATCCCGCCCGACGACGACACCCGCCGGCGCATGATCGCAAAGTTCGCGCAGGCGTTGGGCTACAACGTGGCGATCACCAAGGCTGGTCCGGTCGGTTAAAGATCTTGCCACTCGTCCTGTACATGCTGCTGTCTAGGCTGTACAGTAGTACTCGACAGCCTACGACAACGAGGAGAACGCTATGTCGCGCATCATTGCACGGGGACCCGCTCGATGGGAGCGGGCGCGTAAGAACGCCGAGGCGAACCCGACCTCTGCCGGCGCTAAGCTCTACCGCAAGCGGTGCGAGATCGCGGCTCGGGTGTCGGACCTGGTCTCCTACGGACCGCTCGACACGCCGTACGAGTTCCTTCGCATGGCGTACGTCGGAAATGGCAGCTCGTCCATCAAGATTGACTTCCGGGTATGCACGCCGTGGTGTGCGGCAATGGAGATGCAGCTCGCATCACACGACACCGTTAACGCCGAGGCAATCTGCTCTGCAATGGAGAAGGTGCAGAGCAACGACAACGCCACGTGGGACGTCATTACCGTCAACCTTCCTGTGCCCAAGATGTGCGCCTACGACCCAGATAGTCAGTCCCGCACGGTGCACTGCCACGTCTGCGAGACGCCGATCTACTCCGACGGTCAGGTCGGCGGTGACGAGGGTGCGGGCCTGCCGTTCGAGACTGTCTCCGACGACGAGCTTGCCAACCTCAACAAGCTCCGCGCCGAGATCGAGCAGCTTCGCACCGAGCGGGACAGTCTTAAGCGTGATGCCGGCGTGTACCTAGCAGAGATCAACACGTTGAGGGCTCGCCTGGACGAGGCAGTCGATGATGCCGAGTCTGCACGCGAGCAGGTGTTCTTGCTGGACGCTAAGCTTGATAACGCTACGACTGCTGCGGGCCAGGTGCTCGACGGTCTGTACGTGCTGTCAGGTCCTAACAGCAATCTGACACATGTGGCTGACATGCCGGTCGTCTCGATAGATGAGGACACGGCCAATATGCTCAATACGTACAGCAACGCGAGCCTGCGGCACGCGTACCTTAACGATCATGGTAAGCCGCTGCGAACGGTGCTCTAAAGAATCTTGGTTATAGCCCTGTACACGAGCACGAGCACCGCGTACAGTAGTACTCACAAGGAAACGGGGCGCCTGCCCCACCAACCAGAGGAGATCACCATGACCGCCACCGCCACCGTCCAGACCGCCACGACCGACGAGGTCGACGTTCTCACCGACCTCAAGGGCGTCGAGCTCAACGTCCGGTACTTCGTCAAGGCCAAGGGCCTCGACAAGGCCGAGGTCACGCGCCTCGAGCGCAAGTCGAAGCGCGTCGTCCTCCGCACCGAGGACGGCAAGGTGTTTGCCCGTCGCGCCAGCACCGTCCAGGTCCTCAAGAGCCACGGCCGCATCATGAAGGCCAAGGCGCCGAAGGTCGCGAAGAAGGTCTGACGCTCGGCCTGCGGGGCTTCCTTCGGGGAGCCCCGCCAAGGGCTCGCTGGTAGCGACAGGGCGTGGGTCCAACCACGTGCCGTATGCCAACGCGACAGACAGGGCGGCATCCCTGTTCTGTGTCTCCTGTACGGAGGTTCGATTCCTCCGGAGCCCACTCCTGTACAACTACCGCTCAACCATGTACAATAGTCATATCACCACAACCTACGGAGCCCCGATGATCGCGTTTCTGTCCTGGCTCATCACCATCGCCATGTTTGCCGCCCTCCCGGTGGGCATCGTGTGCATGATCGTTCTCGACCGGTCGCTGCCTCGCAAGGGTGATCGGGACTACGTTGACGCGAAGGAGCGTGCGAACCGCCAGACCTGGTAAAAGATCACGACCTGGGCTACCCTGTCAACTCCGACAAGGAGTAGGCCAAAAGATCTTGGCCACAGTCCTTGCCTTCGCGCGGCACGGGCTGTACAGTAGTCATATCAGCCAGTACAACGACAGGGAGCCAGACATGCTCATCTCCACCCATGATCTTCGCGAGGCGCTCACTGACGCACGACTCGGCACATGGCGCGCAGTCGCCAAGTACAACTACGCGCGCCAACGGGACCTGAACGGGAACAAGATCACCTGCCTCGCCGTGACGTTCTACTCCGGCGAAGACGAGAAGGAGTTCAACTTCCGCGAGGCGATTGGCGAGGTGCTGGGCGAGAGCCAGGCTGCGGTTCACGTGGCTGTCGAGACCGGCCCGGCTGTCAAGCGTCGCCTCTGCTTCATCGGCCTGAGTGTCGATGGCGTTTGGGACGACTCATTCGAGCCGGCAGAGGCGTAAAGATCTTGGGCGGCGGCCTGTACAAACGGGTCGCCGCCCTGTAGGATTGCTCTATCAGCCGGTACGAACTACGAGGGAGACCATCATGAAGATCTGGATCGACACTGCGAGTGGGACCTGGGGCGAACTCGAGTCGAGCAGCGGGAGCCTCGTCGTCCTCGACACCGATGCGCTCGGGTACGAGCCCGGCCAGGCCGAGGCGTTCCTGCAGGAGGACGGCACCGACGGCGAGATCGCGCAGTTTGGCCGCGTTATCGGGCGTGTGCCCGTCGTGATGGACGACGCTCTGTTCAAGAAGCTCGTCGCGGTCGTGGACGAGACGATCAAGATTGGCGAGCGGGGTACACGAGGAGACTACACTGGCCACGGTGTGGCGTACAAGATCACACAGACCCTCGGCCTCGTCTAAAAAATCTTGGTCGTCTTCCTTGCCAGAGGGCGCTGCGCCCTGTACAGTAATCTCATCAGCCAGTACGACGAACCACTACGAAGGAGCCCGACATGACGCAGCCCTCCACCATCGGTTGGGACCAGTACGTCGGCCAGGACGCGCTCAAGAAGCGCCTCAAGATCTCCATCCTGTCGGCCAAGCGTCGCGGTGAGCGCCTCGACCCCGTCCTGCTCGAGAGCGGCATGCCCGGCGTGGGTAAGACCACGATGGCGCGCATCATCGCCAACGAGCTGGAGGCGAACATCGTGGAGCTCGTCCCGCCGTTCAAGGCCGAGGACGTGGCGAGCGTCGCGGACCAGCTCAATGACGGCGACGTGCTGTTCATCGACGAGGTCCACAAGCTGGCCGACGGCGGCAAGCGCGGCGCGGAGATCCTGCTCAAGCTGCTCGAGGACGGCACCGTCCAGGTCGACGGCGAGACGATCAAGCTGCCCGACGTGACGGTGATTGCCGCGACGACCGACGCCGACAAGCTGCCCGAGCCGGTCCTCGACCGGTTCAAGATCCGCCCGCACTTCGAGCGTTACACCGTCGAGAACATGGTGTCGATCACCGAGGTGTTCGCCCAGCGGCACGGCGTCGAGTTCTCCGACGAGCTGGTCAACACCATCGCGACCGCGTCGCGCTTCACGCCCCGCGTGATCGAGGGCTTCATCATGGCGGCGCGCGACCTCGAGGCTGTCGAGGAGCGGGAGCCCACGCCCGACGAGCTGCTCGAGTTCGAGGGCGTCACCCGCGACGGGCTGAGTCTCAAGCACCAGGCGTACCTGACCAGCCTGCTCGAGCAGCAGCGGCACCGCCGCGGCGTCCTCGTCTGCGAGGCGGGCGAGACGCTGCTCTGCAACCTGCTGCGCGAGACGCGACAGGGTGTGCAGCGGATCGAGCGCTACCTGATGGAGCTGGGCTACGTGGAGCGTACGAACAGCGGTCGCGCCCTGTCGCAGGCGGGCATCACGCGCGCTCAGCAGCTCGTCGGCTAGGCGTAAAGAATCTTGGCGGGGCGCCTGTACTTAGGGCGCCCCGCCTGATACGATTATCCTATCAGCCAGTACGACAACCACGGGAGTCATCATGACCGCGATCTCCATCGGCCACGTTCAGCACCTCAACAGCGACGAGGTCGATGCCGAAGTCGGTGCGTGGTTCAACATGGGCAGCCGTGACGGTGAGGTCATCAGCGACCGCGCGGCTGCGACCATCGCCGGCTGGTTCGCCGGACCGGACGCCGACGACATGCCGTTCACCGTGCTGGCTCAGCAGGGCCGGGGCAACACTGCCGAGCTCGGTAACGCGATCATGCACCTGGAGGACGATGAGCTGTTCCGCGATTCCACCCTGGTGCTCGCTGCCCTCGACGTTTGGGTCGCGCAGCGCGAGGAAGCGTAAAGAATCTTGGTAAGGCGCCTGTACACGCGGCGTCCCACCGTGTACAGTAGTCGTATCAGCTAGTACAAAGGGAGACAGACATGACGCACGCCCTGCCCACCACCGTTCAGCTTGACGTGAACTCCGAGACGGAGATCAACAGGCACACGCACACCGACGCTGAGGCTCTGCCGCTGGTCGTCGCGGATACGCGCCAGTGGCTCGACAGCCTCGACCTGCCCGACGTTACGTTCGAGGTCAAGCAGGTGTTCGGCCCGGGAGGCGGCGCAAGCGTCATCGAATTCACCGCGCCGACGTATGACAAGTTGCGGAAGCTGGTCGTGGACTACGACGGTGGCGAGAACGCCGTCGGTGGCCTCGGTGTCGACTATCTCCTCGGCCTGGCCTGGGACTAAAGATCTTGCCTGCGCCCCTGTACAAGCACGACCGCAGGCTGTACCATTGTCGTATCAGCCAAACGACGAAGGAGTACACCATGCCGAAGACCAAGTGCCAGGGCAGCCGCCGTATGTGGCGTCGGGAAACGCTCGGAACCTTTAAGTGTGGGCGGGTCGCGAAGATCACCTTCCAGACGTACGTCGGCACCACCAAGTCGCACTTCGCCTGTAATGACCCCGAGTGTCAGGAGAGTCTGACCGAGGGCTACGGTGCGAACAACGTGCGGACGCTGTAGAGAATCTTTGTCGAAGTCCTGTACAGATGAGGTCGTACGTTGTACCATTGACGTATCAGCCGCTACGAAGGAGATAATCATGTTTCAGAAGACAGCTTGTCCGCTTTGCGGGTCACGTGAGACAGAGATGCACTCAGCTAACGGTGACATGATTGTCTGCGTCAACTGCGGCGAGACGCTTTACCGACATGAGCTCGTTCGGGTAGCGAGCAGCTACACAGCTGAGCGGTACAACCGTGTAAACGGCAAGGAGTTGGGGTACCGATGAAGCGTGACGGAGAGCTGTAGCCATGCCGGTGTACGCGTACCCTTCCGAGGCGAGCAAGACCTGCAAGGGCAAGGCCGGCAAGTCGAAGGCGCACCCGCACTACGCTGGGCATGGGCTGTTCTCACTGCGTGGCGGCCGGTACGTCGCGCGGTGCACATCGTGCGAGAAGATCGTTGTGTCGTGCCCCACCAGTGGCGTTCCGTACGAGGTCGTGCCTGAGGCGGAGCTGCCCGGAATTGCCATGGAGATCTTGGCCGCGCTGCGATAAAAGATCTTGGTTTCAGTCCTTTACAAGCACGGCCGCAGGCTGTACAGTAATCTCATCAGCCACTACGAAGGGAACCACACCATGATCAACGTCGCACAGTACATCGTCCGGGACTTCATCAACGAGCTGCCGGGCGGTACGTCTGACACCGTGGCTGTGCACCCGTCGAAGGACAACGCCACCGTGCGCTTCTGGTTCGATGGTGCCTGGTATCAGATGGCCGTCGCGCAGATCGCGGACCCCGGCCTGCCGCTGCCGGATGAGGACGACATGATCGGCTAGGTCCTGTACAAGCTGTCGTACGCCGTGTACGATATAGCCAGGTAGCCCACCACTACGAAAGGCAAAGTCATGGCGCACCTCGTGATCCACGTGAACATGGACAATGCGGCGTTCACCGACAACCCGGACGAGCTGCTTTCGATCCTGCGTGTTGTCAACTACCACGTCACCGGAAAGGCCGACACGTTTGGTCGACTGCGCGACACGAACGGCAACCGGGTCGGGTACTACGAGGTGACCGAGGAGGGCTAAAGGATCTTGTCCGAAGTCCTGTACAAGCCGAAGGGAGCGGTGTACTATTGTACTATCAGCCAGACACCACCACCTAAGGAGCCCGTAATGTCGAAGTCTAAGAACGTTAAGTCTGCCGCCCAGCGTACGGGCAGCGAGGGTGCGAAGGCCGCCCTGCTCCGCGGCGGCGCTGGCAAGCACGACACCCGTCCGCGCGGAGAGCGCGACCGCGCGGGGCAGCGTCGCGCGTGGCAGAACGACCAGGCCGCGTGACGCCGGATGACGCGGTCGACAAGGCCGCCCTGCTGATTACCGCAGCCATGCAGTTTGATGGGGATGACTTGTCAAGCGTGAACCATCACATTGCACAATGCAAAACTGTTACGCCGAAGGAAACATTCGGTGTGGTACACGCCCTTTCCACTTGGGCTGCAGTACTTATTGACATGGTTGCTGAAGCAACCGGCACAACCCCACAGGAAATTCACCAGACAATGGCGCTAGCCATTTCTTCAAACAGACAGGAACTATCATGACCACCGCAAGCCGAAACGACTCTGCACCGCGCGCGGATGCGCGTTCGTACCGGTTCACGTTCGCTGACCAGGGCAAGCCTTCTCGCACCCTGACGGGCACTCTCAAGCTCGAAGGGTCGTGGGCCATGGTGTACGTACCCGGCGTCGGAACGATCTTCTCAGTCCCCGCTGATTCGGTCGACGAGATCTCGATGGTGGGAGAGGTTGACGACGACCTCTAAAAGATCTTTGCCCCGGTCCTGTACAACGGGCCGGGGCTAGTGTACTGTAGTCATATCAGCCGCGACGAGGGAGACCGACATGAGCGCCGACACCAATCCGCACGAGCTCATCGCCCAGTACCGTAAGGCCAAGGTCTTGGCTGCGTACTTCATCACGCGTGGCGTCACTCGCCTCGATTCAGAGGCCAGCGACACTGTGCGCGACGTTGCTGGTACGGCGGCAGGTACGGCGAGCACGCCGTCCTTGGCCACGTGGCGGCTCACCCAGGTCATCATGGACGACTACAACGCGGCAATCCCGCGGTGAGGCTAGGCGGGCAGACGATCTTGCTACCGCCGATCGTTTGTCCTCGGTGTCATAAGATCCACAAGGGCAAGTGCCGGCGAAAAGATCTTCCTCGATAGCCTGTACAAGCGGGTAGCGAGGCTGTACAGTATACGTATCAGCCAGTACGAAATAGGAGCTCATCATGGACCACGTCCTCGAGATCGACAAGCCCTTCGACCTGACCGACGGGGAGACCATCGCCGAGGTCAACGGCGCGGTGCGTGCCCTGGGTGCGATGATGCAGGGGGCCGCGCTCCTCGACGGGTACACGAACATCTCCGAGGGTATGGGTGAGGGTGGGGCGTCTGACATCGCGACGGCTGTCCTCGGCCTCCTGTCGGGCGACCTGGAGCCAGACGCGACGACGTACGTCCTCGAGTTGCTCAAGATCGCGGCCAACAAGCTGATCGACTCCGACCCGAACCTGCAGCACATGTTCTGATCTTCACGCCCACGACCAAGATTCCAAAAAAGAATCTTGGTCATGGGCTGTACAACGTTGTGCGCAGGCTGTACAGTGTACGTATCAGCCAGTACGACACCAGGGAGTACAACATGTCGACCGACGCTTCGACCCTTCGCCTGCAGGCAGCCTCTCTCGCGACCGCCGCGTCGTACGGCGCGCCGATCACCGTCGCCGACTTCAATCTTGTCGAGGCAACGCTCGACCTCCCTGTCGCAGAGGTCGCAGAGGCGCTGGGACGTACGTACTGGGCGACCGGCACGATCCGACGCCTGATCCGCGAGGGCGCCGTGTCTCGGCCTCGCGCAAACGTCAGCGTGCAGGCGTACCGCGGGTGGGTTGAGGGTATGGGCGACGAGTAAAGAATCTTGCCCGGGAGCCTTGACCCGCTCCCGGGTAAGGTTGTACAATAAACGTATCAGCCGGTACAACGAGAGGGAGACCACCATGCCGAAGCGCACCGCTCGTCAGCTCAAGATCCAGGACATCATCGGAGGCGCTGTCGGTGTCACCTCGGCTGAGAAGCGGCCGCTCCCCGGTGGCGGCGACATGATGGTCGTCAAGCTCATCAACGCCCGCGGCGAGCGCAGCGTCGTCACGTACAACGGTAACCTTGCGCTCACCGTGGAGCGTCCGGAGATGGGCGAGTGCGACCCGACGAACAACCCGTACTGGTGGGGTCTCGAGGCTGAGCGGGAGCGCCTGCGTGACGAGGCTGCGTTTCAGGCTGAGCTTCACGACGCCCGCTTCTACGACATCTGCGGCGGCGGAGGCTACTGCTCGGACGACTTCACCTGCGCCGAGCACAGGTAAAGAATCTTGGTGGGCGCCTTGACCCTGTGCCCATTAGGCTGTACAGTAATCCCATTAGCCAGTACGACGACAACGAGGAGCCCGCCGTGAGCATCTACACTTCCATCCTGCCGAACCAGCTCGACTGGGCCTCCGCGATGCGGATGATCGAGCAGCTCGCCGACGACCGCGGGCTGGAGTTCTACCAGCTGCGCAACTTCGCGTCCCAGCGCCACGTGGCGGAGCTCAAGGACTCGGGCATGACCATCGAGGAGATCGGTTCGTCGGACAGCAACTTCTTCGCCCACTCCCGCTTCCTCACCGGCAACATCGAGCAGGACGCTGACGACCTGGAGGCGCGCGAGCGGCTGATCGACCAGGTGGCTGCGGGGCGTCCGCGCCGCCAGGTGCTCGCCGAGCTGCGCGAGTTCTTCGCGCCGGTCGTTTAAAGGATCTTGGTCGGGAGCCTGGGTCAAGTGTAAAGAATCTTGGTCCAGGCCTATACATCTCGTCGTCAAGGGTGTACAGTAATCTCATCAGCAAGTCGAACTAAGGAGCCACCATGTACGACGAGATCATCACCCTCGAGGAAGCCGAGCAGATCGCCACGCAGACCAGCACCACCCTGCGCCTCAACTACTCCGGCCGGAACATGCACGGCCGGAGCTGCATCGGGTTCGTCGGTCAGGCCTCGGCGTTCAAGCTCGGCGTGGCTTTCGCCGAGGTGTTCACCGCAGACTTCGCGTACGACATCGGCGAGCCCATCACCGACAGCATGGGCTACGACACCATCACCTACTTCCCCGGCCTGAGCGTCGAGGTCGAGGACGACGACGAGTAAGCTGCACAGCACAGAGGCGGGGTCGGCTGCGATGTCGGCCCCGCTGTGCTGTGTCTAAAGAATCTTGATCGTAGCCTGTACAGGCATCGTCAAAGGCTGTACGATAATCTCACCAGCCAGTACGATAAGGGAGATGCCATGATCAGCACGGCGGAACAGGCTAAGTACGACGCGGCGCACGCTCTACTTGTCGAGTCCCGGCTCGTGCAGTTCCCGGAGGCGTCGATCAAAGCTGCGGTGCTGCGCGAGCAGTGGCGTGCGGGCCAGTGGGAGTGCATGTCTGGCATCTTCAAGCCGCACACTGACGAGGCGGGCTTCTGCGTCTGCTGCGGCTTCGACCCGGAACTCGGCGGTGATATTCCGTACTGAGCCTTGCCTCCGTGCCTTGAACCATGTACAATAATTCTCATCAGCCAGTACGATGAGGGAGACACCATGATCTCAACTGTTCGCGATCTCCAGCCCGGCGATCTGCTTATCGGGACAGTCAGCGGCAAGCAGCGTTTCGACTCCAGGGTCGTAGCCCTCGAAGATGTGCAGCCCGGGCATCAGGTCACGGGTCCGCGTGGAGGTCGTTACGCGCTCACCCAGGCGGGTGCACAGGAGCTCGTCGTCGTCGTGCTGGGCAACGGCCGTCGGCCGCTTCTCAAGAAGATCAGCCAGGTGACGATGCACAGGTCGTAAAGAATCTTGGTTGAGTGCCTTGCCCCTGCGCCTTTGACCATGTACAATATTTGTATCAGCCAGTACGACAGAGGAGATCGACATGCAGCTTGACACCGCCAAGGCCACGGAGTTCGGTGCGACGATCGAGTTCGTGAACGATTACGGCGATGTGTGCGAGGGCGAGTTCAGCCACGTGCACCCTGACGGCTCGTACGTGATCCTCCTCACGGCAGGCAGCCTCGACTACACCACCGACGACGACCTCGAGAAGATCACGTACCACACGTAGGGTTCAATCTTCTAGCCCTGTACACAAAGGGCTAAAGGGTGTACCATTGTCGTATGGACCACCCCCGACTGGAGGAGGCACAGCCACACACTAGGAGACGATCATGAAGGGCAACGTTCCGGAGGAGACAAGATCCACTGTTGAGATCGCAGTTGAGCGCGAGCTTGCGGTTCGCCGTCTGCAGCGTGATCTCGGCTACGCACTGACTGACCTCAAGACTGCGCTGGTTAAGCTGGACCCAGTTGACGCGCTCGAGTACGCCAGCGCGCTATCCAACGCACTGGAGGCTGTGGGGCAGCCCTTCACGGACTAACACAAGCTTTGCTGAGGTGACCGAGCTGCGAATCGGAAAACCCTCGCGCACGAGATGCGGCCCCGTCGCCACTTGGCTGAGTGGCGCGACAGCGATTCACCTTGGCTGAGGGTTTGAGTCGCTGTCGCAGCGGGGCCGCATCCGTGTAAAGAATCTTGGTCGAAGTCCTTGCCCTATGGGCGTTGAGGCTGTACAGTATTCATATCAGCCAGTACAGAGGAGACCACGAAATGCTTGACGACCTCGACGCCGACGCCTTCGACCAGTTCCTCAACGACAACGACCTCGACGCCGACGACCCGTGGGCGATCTGGTTCTTCTGCCTCCCTT
>Ga0210040_10006619_pt1 | contig 14360 bp, 20 predicted proteins | sample CryGeyCG12114_NA_FD_185462 | JGI IMG/M metagenome (GOLD analysis project Ga0210040, IMG submission 185462) | Groundwater microbial communities from aquifer - Crystal Geyser CG19_WC_8/21/14_NA (SPAdes) (version 2) | ecosystem: Environmental > Aquatic > Deep subsurface > Groundwater | place: USA... | reverse complement strand
TACCATATCAGTTTCACCTTCAGGCCAACAAACCAAAACTATATAACATGGCATGAAGCACATAAATGAAACTCTCAAGTTTGCTTCACATTTTGAACTGAACACAAATACGAGTAAACAGCCTCTGGATACGAGCCTACTAGCTAAATATTGTGTCAGCAAAAAAGATATAGTCAAATTCAGAAAACTGAACCATTGTTTGCATCCTGCAAAAGTTTCAGCATAAACTACAAAAAACTGTCAGTCAGTCACTCCGTTGGCTGTTTATTTGGAAGTTGGAATTCAAATCCAGCTGACAGGGTGGCTAGTGGCTAGAGAGCGAAAAAAACCAATAATTACAAATACTCACGCAGGATAAAATTGCTGATCGGGAATAATGGATGCGGAATGGAATTCTCGACGATCTCCTGTCTATTCTACACATGGAATGATTGCATGTACACAGGTTTAACCACACACACACACATTACATATTAACATTTGACCAAAATAGATTTATTGGTTCCGTAAATGGAATAGAAGTAACGTTAAGGAATATTTTTTAGCCACTGGCAGCCCAAGCTGGACTACAAATTCTAAAAAGTGGAGGAAATGCGGCCGATGCTGCAGTAGCGGTGGCTGCCGCCTTAAATGTTACCCAGCCTACATCTACAGGTTAAAATTGTTCTGTCTGTTCTGGTTGGCTTTATTTTTTATGATCGAATACTTTCACGTAGTTTAATAATAATGGAATATGTCGGGAATGAATGCTTGTTGAGACGAGAATTCAACATTCTGTGAGCAAATTGAAAAGGACTGAGGGAAAACGCTTTTGTTTACTACTACTTACTTGTAGTCTATAAATAAAAGCATGTCGTGTACGCACAGAAGTATACTACAACTACAACATTAAATACTTGAATTACATTCAGGAATCGGCGGAGATTGTTTCGCGCTTTATTTTGATTCTAGAACAAAGGAAGTCAAAGGATTAAATGCTAGGTAGGTATAGTAAGCAAACTATTATTTTGGTATCCTTTTATTGTTCAACCGGCACATAAAAACAGTCTTATGAACTGTGCATTTTATATGTTCAAATTGAATTAGTGGACGAAGCTCACAGGATATTTCGTTGGACGTCCTCCATGAAATGGGATTCAGTGAGCAAAATAGACCAGAGCCTACGTCTCCTCTGTGGATTACGGTACCAGGGTAAGCCAATAAGGCAGTCATTGTGCAATCAGTTACCAGCCAAAGCTGAACTAACTGCACTTTGCATGATGAAATACAATTATTTTTCTCATTCGTATCACTCTTTTAAAAGTGCCGCCTCGGGATGGGTGGATACAGTTGAACACTTTGGGAGTAAATCTTTGAGTCTACAAGAAATTTTGGAGCCTGCTATACAATTGGCCGAACAGGGATTCCCAGTTGGACCAGTCTGTGCATATGCTTGGGCCAGGAGTGAAAATTTGTTGAAAAACAGTTCTCCATCGGGTTCTGAAATGTTGCTTGACGGAGTGGCACCTAAAGAAGGACAAATTATGAGAATGCCTGCATTGGCACAAACTTTTCGTGATTTAGCTCAATTTGGGAAAAAGGGATTCTATGAGGGTAGGATTGCGAAAGCCATTGTTGACATAGTGAAACAGCTAGGTGGGATTTTGACTGAGCAAGATTTAAAGAGCCATTACAATACTATGGTATGTACTATGTACAGCACACTAACATGCATTTGGAGTTTGTGTAAATACATTTCTAACACAGCATTGTCTCCCAGTGCCCCAAAAATCTCATATTTCCCCAAACCTTAGAAAATTGTAAACAACAAGTGCACATAAAAATTGCATTGCATTTCAGGACGACCCAATACATATAAACTACCGTGGAGTAGACGTATACGAAATTCGACCAAATGGCCAAGGCATTGCTGCACTAGAAGCATTAAACATCTTGCAAGGCTTCGATCTACCAAACCTACTACACAATTCTGCAGCACACTTGCATCTTGTAATAGAAAGCCTTCGGCTCGCATTCTCAGATGCACATCATTTCGTTTCAGATCCCGAATTCTGTTCAATCCCAACCCAAGGATTGCTATCCCAGAATTACGCGAGTGAACGACGATCACTCATAAACATGCAACAGGCGTCGGATAAAATTGTGAGTGAGTTATAGTTAGAAAACTCCCATTATCATTGTCAATTGAAACCATATACACGATTTAATGTTTGTCCTCTCATATTCTAACAAAGGAACATGGCTTCCCTCCAAACTCATGTTCCACCGTCTACTTTTCCGTCGTTGATAGGGATGGGAATGCCTGCAGTTTTATTAACTCCAACTATATGGGTTTTGGCACTGGCATTGTACCTGCAGGATGCGGATTTACGTTGCACAATCGGGGCAATAATTTCTCCCTGGATAGTAAAAGTTCAAACTGCATACAACCTATGAAGAGACCGTGCGATAACAAGCTTTATTCTACGAAAAGAATGGTTCTAATACTGATTTAATAAAGTAAGAGCATGGGATTATGATTTTCCAGGTATCACACTATCATCCCAGGAATGGCGCTAAAAAATGGGCAACTTTACTGCGCATTTGGAGTAATGGGAGGATTTATGCAGCCTCAAGGACATGTGCAAGTTATATCCAATATGGTGGATTTTCAAATGAATCCTCAGCAAGGTTACCAAATTCATTTAAAACTGCATTTTTCACTGGATTCACATCGCCGACAGTAGATAACATGGTAATTTATCTTTAGCATTAGATGCACCAAGAGTGCAAATCGAAGGGGCAACTGGAAATGGAAACATTTTATTGGAACAAGGTATAGAGGATAAAGTAAGGAAAGAATTGACAGAAATGAAACATAGGAATCCAAGAATCGTATGTGGATGGGAAAGAAGCACATTTGGATGTGGACAGATTATAAAGAGAGATCCAAAAACTGCAGTACTATGTGGAGGTAGCGATCCACGACATGATGGTTATCCAATAGGATACTAAATAACTTGATATGATTTTTTCATTGTTTGATATAATCTTTACTATTTTTATTGAACAACTATATAGGCAATAACAAAATTTCAAAGTTTTATAAATACTATAATGTGTACGGCATATCTAAATCAATCATTGTTTTCAAAAGGAACAAGAGTACACCGATTGTAGCATAAAATATTCTACAGGTGTGTAGAGTATGTCAGTCAAATGGCTGTACATTGTAGATAGCTAGTAGGTGTTAGGTAAACAAGAAAACCAAAAATAGCAACCGAGCCTGTTTGTTTGGTAATGTGCAGTGCAAGCAGATTAACTATGACTTTGGGAAAGGATCATTCAGTGGTGGAAATCTGGAAAAGAGAAAGTTCGTAAAATGAAATAACATACTGTGATGAATCAGCTTGGGGTAAATTGAAATTATTCATGTGTTGATAAACGCATGGCAATTACTCAACTTACAACAGAAATGGTGTCCACAGATGAAGAGGAAACATCTGAACCCTCATCAGAGTTTTCAGTCACAGTAGATAAAACCAAGCTTTTACGTGAGCTGGTAAACTTTTTTGGTTCCTCTTCTCGATCTCGATCCTCACCAATATTCACCTCAACAATCTTAAAGACAAACAAAAGAAATTTAAAATTTGAGGAATACATAATTCTTACAAACAAGGATTTTTGTTCCTTGCGTTTGAATTTAATAATCTGTCAATCAAGGTCCCTATAGTTACTTAGCAAACAGCTTTTTTTAATTTCATTTTTATAAAAGTTCAGAAACTGAATACTGCCGGACCTTATAAAAAGCTGTTTGCTAAGTAACTATAGGGACCTTGCTGTCAATAATCCATGAACCGGTAGGATTAGATTAACATTGAGCAATTTTGCAATGATGCCAATAATAGTAGAGTTTCCGATTCTATTGCAATTTAAATAGCAAAGTTTCATTAACAAATGTAAAGAAGGAAAACACAACCAACCTTTTCCATTTTTGGGCCTTCCGAGCTGGACACAATGATGGAAGTAGATTTAATACCAGTGCCCAAAAACTGAGGATTCCGGAAGGTAATGAACCGCATATCGGGCACAAAATTAGGATGTGTGTAACTTTCGGGCTCCAACTTGACTACAGCAATGCAGTTAAAATGTAGAATGTATAAATACGGGAAGCGGTACACTACAAATGCAAACAAACAATCCACATTTGTCAAATCGATTCTGCAGAGTCATTTGTATCCATCATATATCACTTTCGGGCGTAGTGAATTTACCAACGGAATTAGGAAGCTTAAACCAAACAATATCCTCGGATCGAGATCTCCTTCCAAAGCTGTCAACGAAAATACCCATTTCATGGAAACAGAGCAAGTATTCTGGGTCATATGTGCATTTCCCTGGAGCCATATTGCTAGTTCCAACATCAACAATCCTTATAGGTTTTTCAGTAGTAGTATTCTCGTCTCCACAAAGGCTTAGCGCATAAGTCATTGTGGAATCGGATTCATCCAAAAATTCTGCATATTGTAATAATCCATCACTATAACTCCATACTATATACACCCATTTCATCACATATATAACCTATCTTAGACCATTACCATCTAAATCGAAATGAGTCAAATCCCATTCATAAACTTTGTCAGACGCCAGAAGAATGGAATTAGGTGTCATCAAAAGACTGCCAACATTAGGCAAATTGCTCAATCTCTTCTCAAAATGAAAAGTACTCTGTTTCCAACCCCACGAGAATAACAGAATGGAGTCATTCGTAACAGCAGCCAAAATCAATCCTTTGGACGAGTGGTTAATGGTATCAAAAGCATTCACTTTCTTCCCACTATGAACCATGTTGACAACCATTTTAGGTTTCGAGCAAGCCGCTGCTTGGGCACATGCCCAGAGCCGGCCCAGTGGTGCGACTGCTAATGATTTATCATCTCCTACGTGAAGAAAACATAAAAATTCTCATCATAACGCCTTATATATATCAATATATCAATCAACTTTACTTATCAACTCCATAGCCACAGAGTCATGATGAACGTATCTAAAAGCTTGTACGAACCAGTGGAGATGACAGCAATCTCGTATCTAGTTGCAATCTGAATCTGATGAACAGACCGAAATCCTGCGATTTGTACTACTGAGTTGGGCTGTTTGGTTGAAACTTTCCGCGAAAACATCCCTTGTTGTGCACCCAACAAAAATATGTTCTCATTCATATGGACCACACAATGGATTTGTAAAGTTTCCTTGTCTTCTAGCAACAATGGTTTCTCCTCAACTATCCCATATTTACCACAATTTGATTTCACTGGAAACATTGAACCAAATGTGGTTCCACCTGTCTCCTCCCCTTCATTTTTAGCACGCTCAGTCTATGTTTACAAATTGGCGTCTTGTTATGCTACTGCTACTACTACAAGCTAATACCAACTAGGAGGGAAACTTATTAAAACTAACAAACTAAAAGTTTTAATCAGCTATCGTCTATAGCAAACGTTTCCATCACTTACCTTATTGATGCTGTTCACCAAGAAAGTAAACAACGTTCTTTTCTCATTCTCCCCGTTCACTTTGAAATGCACAATTCTGTCAGGCATACCTTCAAAAGGCGTTGCAACTTCCAAAATGTCCACAAAAGTTCCTTCCTTCAACATTTCGGTTGCAACTTCTTTACTTACCTTGTTCGTGTAGATCAACTGTTCATAATATATAAAGTGGTAGGGGAATGTAAATATAGTTGACAGAAAAAATATAAACTTTTTTGCGGATACCAAACGTGCCACTTAACAAGCCATGGTGAATTATAGATCTACTGTGCTACTGTGCAAGTACATGTAGCACATCTATTTACTTTTACATACCCTCGTCTTATCGCTGAGTGGGAACTTTTCAAAACTAACACCTTCATCAGACGAAAGTTGGATGCCATTAAATCCTTTTTCAGATATTCGAGAGATCACGCACTTCTCCCACCAGTCGTACCTTCAAGAATTTAAATGGAAAAATGGAGTTACTTCACGTTTCATGCCTTTCCCATATGTATACTTGATTTTATTATAGTTCATTTCAAAGTAAAAAAAAGTTGCCCTATGTTATTCGGCTATCCCCGACAAATGGTCGATTTATACAAAGTAAACCACTAAATCTGTAAAATGTTGTGGCAACAATAATTCATTGCTCATTTTCTCAGTTAAAAAAAATTATTTGAAAAAATTTTTGTTTACATTTTGTTAACAACGAAACAACCATAATGCCAAATAACCTACCGAAAATGAACTATAAGACAGGATGGATGATTGTAGAGCTCTTTTTCACTTACCGAGCCAATTTCACAGTAGCAGACACATTCAAAGCTATACATGACTCTGTTTTAGGTAAATTTTTGGAAGCATTCGTGTTGGGTGTCATTTGTTTCAATGCTGTGGAAGAAGTATCATCTCCATCTTGAGACTCAAACGATCGTTTTTCAGTCGCCTTTTTCACCCGCGCTTTCTTTTCCTCCAATTCACGTAGCATGGCAATTTTGGTGGCTTCCAATTCGTTAAGATTTTGAAGTTCCTGAGCAACATATGCAGTAAAATTGGCATTACTACTATTAAATGAAGGATCCACCTGTAGGCACACGAGTAGTAGTAGTATTCCCAGAAAATCAACAATAGTCCAACAAACGTTCCATTTAATTAGCAGGGGCACGTCCCATCCATCCATCACCATAATCAGACAGGTAAGATTGGCCAACCAAGCAATCAACATCAAATGTACACATGTAGAAAAAGAAAATGTGAGAAAAAGTGCATAAGTTAAGTGAACCAGTTTTTACTTCATACACAGAGCTAGCTACTCTACTCTACTCCATTTACGTCAATACTAAGGTGCCACTATAATACATAAACTATAAGCAGGTGTGTGGAACGTGCTCATTTTTATTCTATTTTGGTTTTGGCCGCCATTTGATTACCACATAAAACAAATCCCGACCCAAACTTCTTTCTAAAAAATCTAACTAACACAAAAACCACAAACTAACTCAAACTTAATAGGTTCTACAGCACACACAAGCAAAATGAAGTTAAAATGCAATCTGGAGCTAGAAAGGAAACGAGTTTGGAGTCGACTTGACTATTATTAACCTTCACTTTCCAAGTTGTGGACCTACCTACAGCCTAGCACAGCACAAACATTTACACTAGTGTAAGTGTGGTGACTGACACAAGTCAGATTCAGATTAATATTTCAAATCCGTGACATAAGCTGCTGCATCGACATAGATATTAGAATTCATGAATATGAAAATCATACCTTGTAACCCTCTTCAGAATCCCATTGAAGAATAGGTGTAGGAGACATAGGCGTTGAGCTACTGCTGGGGAGACAACTGTCACTTACACTACTGACGCTTTTCTCTTTAGCACTAAACAAACGAAACTTTTTCTTCCGCGCCAACGTGTCATTCTGATTCTGCAGGTAGGTGATAACTTTGTTTTGTTGAGCGATAGTTTGCTGTGATTTCAGTTCCAAGTCCGATTTCTGTTTTCTTAATTCGGCAATCAATTCCTTGGCATCATGTAAGTCTTCACAGAGCTCATTCATCCTGTAGGAGACAAAAGATACCTCATTCACACTTACTAGAATAATGCCTATCGTTTTCTTTTGCAAAACCGAACTACTATTGGGCTTTTAAGAGAGTAAGGGACATGGCGACACGTACCGTTGTTCATATTGTTCCATGGCTTTACTAGATTTCTCGATTGACATCTTTTGTTGAATATTCTGGGTAGACATCAAATAAAGTAATTAATCACTATCACTGATATGAATTTCAGCTGAGCTGCTGGCTGAGCAATTTCAAGTTTCTGGAAGGATTATCAACAATGTTAGTTATAAGATGAGCTAATTTACTTACTTTCATGACAGTTTCGTTAAGCTCAACTTTCACATCTTTATTTTCTTGAAGAACATTATCAAGGTGAGAATTAAGCTGAACTATTTCTGCTTCAGTTTTGGTCCACTGGCTTTCATATTGGGCTACTTGAGACAGTAAGTTAGCCTTTGAGATCCTCAGAGAATCCAATTCCTGAACTAGTTGTGACATTTCTGTCGATTTAGAAGACTCAAGCGAGTTTAGACAGGCTTCTACATTTTCCAGCTTTTTGGATAGACAATTACGGCTGGTAGTCGCTGTTTCCAGCTCTTTTTCAACTTCTTGCAATTTCCCTTTCAAGGAATCCACTTCCTTGATGAGATTCGTTCTGAGAGGAACATAAAAAGAGAATAAAAGTGTCAAGTAGCCAATAAGGACGCGATGTCTTTGTTCTTATAAACGTGTAAACAAGATACCTGTCAGAAGTACACTTTTCCAATTTATCTTTGTTGTGTTCCAAACTCTTTTCAAACTCGGCTAACTGTTTTTCCAATATAGTGGTAGCATCTTTTAGCAAGCAAACACTCTATAACATAACAAGATTGATTGTACATAGATTATGTGAGTACAGTAATCTGCAGAGTGATTCATGACTTTTTGGACAGATAAATGGGCAAGAGACTAAAAAAAGACATTGCTCTATTGCTCATTAGACTGTCAAGAAGAAACGAATGAGTAAGCAAACATTTTTACATGAATTTAATTAATCCTTACCGTCTCCAGCGTGTCGATTTTTACATCTTTTAATTCCAATTGCTCTTCTCGGTGAGAAAGCGTTAGTTTTTGCTTCTCAAATTCTTCTTTGAGTGAGGTCAATTTCTCTACTTCTGTTTTGTACTTTATTATTTCTGTATGTATGCCATTCAAAGGCAAAGAAAACGCAAGAGCAACATTAGGTGAATCCATACTAATTTTTTTTTAAATCTCAGAGTCAATGCACTGTAAGGCTACAAATTGCAAGCATACCTTCATTTCTATTCTGCAAATCTATTTCAAACTGCTTAATAGATCCTTGTGTGTCCTTCAATTGTTGTTGAATAAGTTCCATGTCTGAATTAGTGGCATTCACTAAAATTTCTAACTCTCGTACCTTCAGCTCTAAAGCAGCGTTAATTTCTCGTAGTTCATTACTTCGTTCCGACTCTAGTTTCAATTTTTCTTCCAGGTCAGCTAGTTTCTTTTCCTTCTCATTTAATGAACTCTGTAATTCGGCATTTGAGCGGGTTAGTACCCGGACATCCACTTTGCTCAAGCTAAATTCAGTTTTCAGTGCGCTCAATTCCTCGTCCAGTTTCTCACAACGTTCTGTCTCCAATGCTAAGGTTCTTTCCAAGTTTTCCATGTTTTTTTGGTACACTTTCACCCTTTCTTCGATGCATTCATGATGATCAGTTAAACGATCTTGGTTTTCAGCTTCATTACGATTATCTGTCTCTGCTGAGGTCTGTAAAAACACACAAAAATTATTAGAATCTTAACTATCTGGTAGTGGTAGTGTGACAGGATGAAAACAAAAATTGAAAAGTTGCAATGGAATTTATACAGTAGTAAAGCAAACCCTAAACCGCATCCGCGTGCATACGTATACACATCGCATTTTTCCTACACAAAAAATAAATCCAAAGCGACAAAAGAATTTACGAATTCACAATTTACTATTGTGCTATGCTATTTAATGTGTGCATAGATAAGGTGGTATGCGAAGAAATCTGACATTTTAAGTGTATCACCAAGTAGAATATAAATGCCAAGAAACCGTATATATGAATGAATAATGAGTTCTTAGCTGGGAAAAGACAGAATCATAACAGGGTGTGTAAACATTTTATTTACTATATAGAGAAAGACTCACCGATTTATTCATATCTACCATTTGTTGATCCAGTTTGCTTATTACATCCTTCAAAGCATCATATTCTACTTGCTTGAGTTCAACTGCCTTTGCAAGATCCGCCATTTCCTTCTGCATATCTTCAACTTTCTTCCTACTCTCTGCGATTTCAGATTTAAGTTGAGCAATTTCTTTTGCTGCAGACTCTTTATTCGCTTCCAGAGTAGAGACACGAATTTGAGCCTCGGCCAAAGAGTGTTGTAAAAACCTTAGTGACTGGTGATGTCTTTTTTTCATGGCACGCATCTGGAGTAATGTTTCTTCCCGAGATTTTCGCACCTCTATTAAACGTCCTTGCAGATCTTGCAACTCCAAATCTTTACGTTCTATAGCACTCCTGAATTCGTACTCTTCTTCTTTGAAAGATCGTAATTGAGCTTCAGAAACTTGCTCGGCTTTCTCTTTGATAGTTTTCAGCTGCGTGTCCAGTTCCGAAGCTTTTTGTTCGAGCTTGGACTCTATATTGGAAATGCTTCCACGAATGAACTATATCATTAAGGCATAAGTCATACATTATTTTAATCATCAATTAAAATTAGCATAGTATTATGTGACTTCGTATTGTTATGGATTAATGAAATCCCGCATCAGAAGAAAAACAGTGCAACAAACATACTCCTAATTGGATAGTTACAGTGGTTAAACTGATTTACCCTCGTGCATTGCTTATTCCGCTTTTCAACTTCCACCTCCTTTGTAGCCGAACTTTCTATCTGTTGTTCGAGACGTTTAATCTCGGATCGAAGTTTACATATTGACTTCTCCATTTTTATCCGTTGCTTCCCCAAAGAAGACGAATGTACTCAGTAAACAGACAAATCCAGACAATTTACTATCACAAATTAATGACCGATCAATCACCAATCCACACTAAAAAAAGAACATAATACGGACACTGTAAGTAAGGTAACACTCTAAAACTATAATTCCAAGTACTAGACAAATTAAATTAATAAATCCTTCCGTGTGTAAAAAATCAAAACAGAACCGGTGACTGACAATAATAACACGAATAACATTCACCCTTGAGCCTTGATAGAAGCTAATGATTTGAATTTTTTTTGCATACTGGCTATAGAAAAAATGCAATTACAATAGGGATCCCTCTGGTTGCTTTGCATGCGACGCGACTGTTGAAGGAGAAAATGCAAACAAATCACAATATTGATACGGAGGGTGCCAGATCCAAAATTTTTGAGCAATTGCATAAACGGCACTGAAGTAAAACAAATGAGACCAAAATGTTCAGAAAAGCTTTTTGTAGCCCAAATTATCCTGTAGATGGCATAAGCCCATCAAATATTCTAAATGCATCAACTTTTCGCTTTTTGAATTTTATGTATTATTCGAATTCAGAGGAATTTTGGAATCGTTTTTGTTGCCAAGACATAACTCGGATTCCAATAAAAACAGAGCCATGCAAATTTAAATGTAGCGTTTTGCGTTCAAGTTTATTTATCAAGCTTTCTAGCCTTCTCTTGCTCCCATAATTGTAAAATTTTGCAATTTTCTAAAAAAAATGCCTGAAGAAACGACAACAAAAATTTACATTCGCCAAGATAGATGTTTTACGATCGGTTCATTGATTACTGGAACAGTTGGTACGTCAGAACATTTTACACTAATGTAACAATTAATTCGCAATTTCCGTCATTTATCTTTTGCAGGAGGGCTTGGAGTCGGATATCAGAGTAAATTATTCACCCCTGGAGGGGGAGTCTCAGATTTGAATATTGCGGGTTTTCTTGATTCTAAAATCAAAGGAAAGAATCCAAGTGTGGACAAATTGCTAGTCGAATTTGAAAAGTTTAGAGTTTTAAACAAAGAAAATGTGATGGTCCGAGCTGGCACTCGAGCGGCTGTTGGTGCTTTGTTGTATAGTTTTTTGGAGTGCAAGTTTAAAAATGTAAGCTATAGAATAGCAGAAGTCAAGAGTTTATTAAATGTAAACTTCGATATTTTGTGATCCGGATTCGAAATTTTTTGTTGAAAGGGTTATGCCAGACGAAACATGCTTGACTGTGGATTTGCTGGGGCAATATGCGGCGGGATTTTCGGCTTGAGAGGCGTTCCTGGTAATATTTTCCAAATTGCACATTTAAAACTTCAAATATAGTTCACTATGATCACATGCAATTTAGTATATGATGTAGTTGAAAAATAAAGAGGCATAATTGACTCATTTTTTCTCAGGTGGCCAAATAGGAGCCGCGTACGGCGCTATTGGATTTGGAATATTTGCCATGGCCTTCCATCTGCTTTTACGTTGAATAAGAAACGTGCGTTGAGTATTTTTGTTTACGTTTACATTTATAATACAGAAGTTTTCATTGGAACTTCAGTTAGCTCCAGTCTGAATAAATTTCATATAAATTAAAATGATGAATTGTTACGATTGCAGCTAGACTGCATAATTGTGTCTTCAGCTATAATGGCTAAATAAATAATATCACAAGGCAGGCAAAGCAACAGTCTCTATGTAAATAATAATTGGGACACTTCTAGGATTTGATAAGATTTCTTTATTTTTTAGGCGTTTTAAGACATGCTTCCTTGAAAATATTACACTTTTAGTCATAATTATATACATAACACCAGTTAATTATGTGTTTACACAGAAACAATAATGGAAAATCATCAATCGCTCAATTGTATAAATCGTAAGCCACAAACCATGCCGAACTTCTGCATAGCTTCTGAACAGTTTTTCGTGCAATAATAAGTTTTCATTTTACAACATTCTTGAAAACATTTTTTAGCACAATACACTTAACTGGCGGAAGGAATTTCAAGTTATTAGCATCAAATACACGTAAACTTATGAAGGATTTATTACAGGTATTTAATTAAGAGGTTCTTCGCAAACCAACATTAGTAAAGATTCCATTAAATGTTTTTAATAATATTAGCTCATAATCTTCTTTGGTGGGAATTTCACCGCGTAATTTACAGACTTCATATGCGTAATATTTTTTTCATAGACTTAACACATAACAATAGAATAGAAGGTATACAAGTGCAGCCGTTTGTTGCAAAAATTGATGGGCACACTATACTCTCCTGAACAAAATTTAGCGCGGGATTTTTTTATTATGTAGATTCCACTCAAGTATACCCTACCCCCAAATGTTTAGTTTAGAAGACACAAAAAATATTATTCACAAAGGAAAAATGCATACTGGACCGAACTTGTGCATTTGCAGTGAATAACAATAAACTTTGATGTCTCAGCTCTTTGCTGCCATAGGTGAAAAATACATTGTACACAGACAAAAAATCGTAACCTAATAAGGCTCATCGTTTAACTAATCGTTTGCAAGCAATGTTCACTTGAGAAAAACTATCCTTCAATATTGAGGGGGAGCATTTGGATAAAATCCAGGTTGTTGAGGATATGGGCCAGGAGGTCCCGGTGGGGGATACCCCTGATGTGGATAATGTTGAGGTTGTGGACCACCTGGATATGGTCCTTGCGGATATTGAGGTGGACCACCGTATTGTCCACCTTGAGGATACTGAGGAGGATATGGTTGACCCGGTGGTGGTCCGTAATAACCCGGTTGTTGTTGAATTACCACTGGTGCATTATTACTTTGACGAGATTCGCCTGAAATATGAGTAAAAGGTTGTAAATGCACTTCTAACGGTCGTATTGTATTTGATTTTATGACCGAATTAAAATGCTTACCTTTGCACATATTTAAGCAACAGTAGCAACATGCTGCGCACATAGCACACTCCACAAGATCTCCAAAGTCGTCAATGCACATGATGATTGCTTTATAGTCCTTTCCTTATTTTAAGTTGTTTCAATTGGAATCCAATTGTTCAATAACTCTAAAAACAGTGGAGAAAACTTATTAGTTTGTTCACAAGTTCACACTAACTTATGTGCGCTTAATTGTATATGTAATAGTGCAATGGGCGTAGTCGAAGTAAAGTCAATTTAGTTGCGCTTCATCCAACTAATGCAAAAATTATGCACTTTTGCTGCTGCATATTAATTTTACGGACGTTTAAAGGGTGAAATCTTGTATATACCAACTTCTACTTCCATTTGCAGTTAAATGCTTTTTAGAAGTAAAAACACAGTCACAGTAAGAGAGTATACTAGCTACTATACTTACTATACTTTTGTTTAAAGTATTCGAGAAGTCTTTGCTAAATACTTTTCTAATTTAAAAGTAATCATACCTTGGTATTGATTTGATTGCAGCACAAACGATTATCAGAAAAATCACATGAATTTAACGGGTGAATCACAATCAACTGTAAATTAAATATCACAAATGATGACACATAAAAAAGTGAGAAATGTTTCAAGTTGTTATACGTGCACAACATATGTGAGTAGGCATAAATTCGATGCTATACAGTGCTTCGTGAGATAAGAACTATATTTATGTAACTAACTAACTACTATTCAACAGTTCCAAAAATGTTTCCGTACTAGGCTAAAACTCAAGGCCTAAATTGCTTTTAGTATGCTACTATGTTAGTAGAACATTAAATTGTTACCATAATGCATGGAAAAAATCCATACTTCTCACCAAAGCATAG
>Ga0210040_10006618_pt1 | contig 14361 bp, 10 predicted proteins | sample CryGeyCG12114_NA_FD_185462 | JGI IMG/M metagenome (GOLD analysis project Ga0210040, IMG submission 185462) | Groundwater microbial communities from aquifer - Crystal Geyser CG19_WC_8/21/14_NA (SPAdes) (version 2) | ecosystem: Environmental > Aquatic > Deep subsurface > Groundwater | place: USA... | reverse complement strand
ACCTGCAAGACGACGTGGAAAAAAGCTTGTGAAAGCGGATCTAGACGAGCCACTAGTAGACAAAACGGCCGCCCTCTCCCTTCACTCGAAAAAGACAGAGAGACTTCAGAAACGACTCCAAAGGAAATCTCAGAAAGCCGCTAGTCACAGCAAGACTGCATCACTCGTGGACTTACCAAGTGAACTGCTGTCAGAGGTGCTCAGCTATCTTCGGCCCAGCGACATTTACCGCCTCCTTCGCACATCACATAATATCAGAGATTACGTTCTCGACAACGAAGACGCCATTGGTCGGGACGTCATTAGATTGAGATACTGGACATTGTTCAGATGCTTCCCTCTACCCGTCGCTCTCAAAGATGTTCCGGCAGAAGCCCATCCGGCTTTACTTAGCGAAAGACGTCAAGAATTGATGAACATTCACCGCAAGTCGTACCATCAGCATGTTCTCCCTGTCGATCCGCATACCGTATGCACGTGCATGACGTGTGTCTTAGCATGGAACAACCTCTGCTTGATTGTCGATCTACATCACTGGCAACGCAATCTCGAGCAACGAGAACCGATACCAATGATAGCACGGGGAAGCAATCCGTGCTGGAATCGGGACTTACTACAACGGAACGCTACCATTGTACGACAGGCCATGATCAGCACACTTGTTTACGCGTGGATCCTAGAGAAACACCTGGCCACTATCACAGGCACCATCCTCCGCTTTTCAAGGTGGAAGAAGAAAGGTGAGACCGGTGTCAGACCTCGCCCCTACCGCATGACAGATGGAGATGTCTTGTCCGGCACCGACTTGTTTCTCGAGCGAAGTGGTCCTCCATGCTACGACTTCCCTTTTCATAGGGACAATTACTACACCATTGAGGCATATGTGCCAAACCGGAAATGGGGCACTGAGAACAAACGGTGGTATTATTATGCGTTGCCGCCAACACAGCACGAGAGAGATCTCGAGTGGGTGAAGTCGTCACACAGGCCCATTAAACTAGATGAGAAAACTCAAGTCGACGAGAAGTCTCAACTCAGCGAGAAGATAGATGACTGTCGACGACAATAATTAGCGCTTGTGCCTGAGACCTCATTCTGTTTATGGAAAAGGACGAATATAATTCTGGTTAATGTGGAAGTTTAGACAACTCGTCTAGAGTGTGTATAGCAGCGCCACTGTGGGCGATGAAATGTATAAGTGTTTAGAATAGTGTTTCATGGTTCAAGCTTGCTGCACATGTAGCAACCTTGTACAATAAGATCGTAGTGAGATTCACAGGATGCGTAATGAGTGTCATAGTGTGGTAACAAATATTGTGTACTTCTGAACAAGTGTCTCGTCAATACTTCCAATGTCTTGTTCAAGTTCTGCTTTCGTTTACTGGGCGGTCGAAACTTGCCGATGTTCAAGGCTGAGGAAGTTGAACAAATGCAGCCTTGCTTCTTCTTGGCGTGGTTTGACAAGCTACTCCTGGATAGGCTTAGCTTCCCAAAATCTTGGCTTCGACCTGCTGCGCACAACGGGCGTCGCTACCCACCAGCATCTAGTCAACGACTCACTTCTCGACACTGCACGAGAGCTCTCTACCCTTCAATCTTTTAAGAGAGAACCCAGCAACAGTCGCCCATCATGACGAAAGGAACACAGTGTACGTACGCCCATATTCCGATCCCACGAAGCAATTCCTACACCTCAATGTAGTCCTGCCGAAAATTTGCGAAACCTTCAATACTATACCACATCCCACACGTCGAGCGTTGTTATCGCGCTCAGAAAGCATGCTGACAGATAATAGCTTTTGGCATGGTTAGCCATACAATTTAAGGGACCGAGTACACAAACTGACGAAAACAGAGACATAACAAGTCTCATGTCCTATGTCGACGATGCGGTACGGCCAAGTCAATATGAAAAGAAGGAGGAGACACACTGACACGGATTGGAAACAGGTCGCCGATCGGCCCACGTTCAAAAGCACACGTGCTCCAACTGCGGATACCCTGCTGCAAAGATAAGAAAGTGTACGTTCGACAACTTCACCAACGAAACATGATAGAAAACTGACGCACATGGGCAGACGAGTGGAGTGAGAAGGCAAAGAGACGCAAGACTACTGGCACTGGCCGTATGCGATACCTCAAGACTGTCAGCCGCAAGGCTTCCAACGGCTTCCGTACCGGTGCACCAAAGGGCGCCCGGGGACCATCGAAGGAGTAAGCGGGGGCTTGGTTTTGGCGGAGATGATTTGTTACGTTGCAGGCGCCTATGACTGACCCAGACCGGGTCGAAATGGTAACAAAGGGACAAGGCAAATTGATACGATGGCTGTGTGTAAAAGCGACCCCAAAACGTCAGCACAAAATTATGCACAAGCTACCATGAGTGTATCTCGAGATACCGAATCAAAACGTTCTCCAGAGTCTCAATCATCTAGATCTTCAAAACCTCGTAGATTCTTGTGCATATTGACAACACAAAAAACCCTAATCTTGTACGATCATCCGTAAACCACTTTTCCTCAGAATCATGCCTGACTTCATACCACCTATCCTGTCGCCATACCTCGAGCGGTGTGCAGAGAGTGGTCAGACACTGTTGACGACAACGATTCACGATGCTGGCATATGGCTCATCCTCCGACTCTTGCTTGCGGCAATTAACCCGGAGCCGGACGTGCGATCAGAACGTGTACATCCGTCCAGTGGGTATGATGTAGAACCACCTCGTGTCAGAATAGTGTTCGCCAGCATCCTTCGGCCACTGCACGTATGGACGGAGCTGGGCAGGAAAGTGGTAGGTTCCATAAACTTCTTAGGGATCTTACCAACATGCTGAAAAACTCAGGGTCTCGATATCCCGGCATTAATGAAAAGCAAACAGCTACTTTACGTGGATGGCTTGAATGATGGACAAACACATGGTGGAAACGCCAGTTCGACAGTTGCCACACCAGTCTCATCACAGACTGGCTCAGTTGAAACCCTTTTCAGCACTGAATTGAAAAAGGCCCTTACTTCAGCGCCGCCGCCATCCACCACAAGTACCTCCGTACCAGGTGCTGACCCCAGTACAATACTCGTCATCGACGGTATCGACTTTCTACTTGCATCAGACCCAAAGATTGACACTGTATGGCTCCAGAGACTGTTATTCGACAGCCACAACAAAGTGCGCAGTATGGTTGTGACTTGCTCAGCTGATTCACCGCTTCTCCACCACCACGGAGATTCTGCTACCAAACTCGAGCAGACTCATGCTACATTCACGACCTCGCTAGCTCATACAAGCTCCTTGATTATGCAGGTACGAGCACTGGACTCGGGTGCGGCTAAAGATGTCACGGGCGTGCTGAGGATAAGCAAAGGTGGCGGCTACAACTTAGATGACCAGACAAACATGGACGTTAATGAAGGCGAGTGGTTGTATCATGTCAAGGGAGATGGCAGTGTACGTGTATGGTCAAGAGGAGAATGAATAGGTCGTTTGGGTTGTCTGCTGGTTGAGGATGCCAGGCCGGCAACGATTCAGGACACACAGCATGATTAGGGTCGCTGTGGTCGTGGCATACGCATTTACTCCTTGATGTCCTCTTGTCCGCCGTGACAGAGTCATCTATATCACAACCTGCAGAATCATTGTCAGTAGTATGGAAGAATTTGTCGAGAACAGTCGATTGTGTCAATTGCCCGAACTGCCGGCGATGAATTCCGCACTTTCTCCACAAGATGACCAACTTCACCATCACCTGCTGAACGTCGTGGGTCAGCAGTCGACCGTCACTACAATCTTAATTTCTAATAGAAATCAGCTGCAATTGGTTTTCTGGCTATTTGCACAACATAAGAGCAGGCTACACGGCTCCTACAAGCTGTTTCTCCTCCAATCATCGTTAGTCACAACTCGAGGTCCAGCCATAAACCTTCCACTTTTAAAGACTTTTTAGCAAAATGGATCCAACCATATATTCGTATCCCATGCCCATGGAGGGCTGGGAGGGTGTTGAAGCACCTCCTGAGTTGGTGATGCTACCCAAGCATAAGGCGATCCAACTAACATGACAGTGAGATTAAGGAAGACAAATCCTACAAGAATCGGCCTTCCGAGAAGTTGAGCGAAAGTTATGACCGGTTCACGTCAGGAGTATCAAACGCACGGAGAGGGGGGTTCGACCTGCACATATACTATTACCAGAACAACAAAGATCAAACCGAGTTCGCCAAGCAGCTATGGACGCGAATCCGTCTCGAGTTCCCAGAGTTGAGGATATACAAATTCTGGGATCGTCCAGTAGTATGAGCTTCATCCTCGTAACCAAGCTACAACTTACAAGCCACAGGGTCCACACACTGTCGCTATGTTCGAAGTAAACGTCTTCACTCCCCAACAGTTTGGAGCTTTCGTTCCGTGGCTTGTATGGTCAACCCTGCTGTGATTCGATCAACTGCTGACCTCACCACAGGTCATAAACCGAGGACCACTCTCAGTGCTCATCCACCCAAATACAAAGGAGGACGGCGATCACAGTGAAGAACTGCGGAATCACACGCAACGCGCAACCTGGATGGGTGAAAGGCTCCCTATTGACCCTGACGCATTTAAGAACATGAGGCAATGACTATGAGCTGCGTGGACTTCTCACCAGGAAGAAGAGTAGCTAAATGGTCATATCGTTGCGAGGCTTAGATCTATTGTCAGCTGACTCGAGCTCCTTTGTGGTTCTGTTGACGAAGTTCTATATAGGTTGTTGTAGTCCTTAGGTTAGCGGATCGTGGAGTATGCAAGCGCATACCGTCCGAAATTACAGGCGTACTCCAGGCACGCCCAACATCCATCTTCGAGCGCTGGAGAAAGAGCAAAAGCCTTCTGCCAAGACTCCATGTCGTGAACGGCCGTGGTTTCTGCCTGATGTGAGAGTGAATCTACAACACTTGAAGATCCGTTGAAGGTCTAGCATCCGATCTTGCCTCATGCCACCTGCGGAAGGAATTTATAATCTGTGGCAGCATCATTCTGCAGCACTACAGGCTCAGGCAAAGACTGGGGAAGAGATATTGAGCCAAGTGCGGCCAGTGTTGAATACCTTCGTCTCATCTCCAAGTCCTCCATCAAAAGGCCTTTCCTTGTCACCCCCATCCTTCGCTCTCGGCTTACAACCCGATACCAATAGTATGCCGCATCACACATCGCAATTGAGAGACGAAGTAGAGGCAGGCTTTGACAGCTATGACCTTGATGAGTACCTGCCAGAGGATCCAGAAGATACTGTTTTCCAAAACGGTGATCAAGACAAGCTTGAGCCAACAGAGGAGGACGAGGACAAGGACCTGTCAACATCGTTGAGCGTGGATAAACTTATTAACGAAGCTACAGCTCGATCTCGAAGTGCCGTCCCTGAGTTCTGCGTTCAAGACACTGGCGTCGAGAGGGTTGTCGTCGTCTTTCCAAATGACAATGTGACTGATATCACCTTCCAAAAATGGCCGGGCAATACGGCTTATGGCTACTGGCTGTTGGCAGATCTGGAAACTGTCCTTCACATTGTTCATGACTTGGATGATGATGGTAGATATTACGCATGGCGTGGTATGGAGACGCGCTGGGATACTCACCCGATTGTCACGGCTTGGACCAGCGCAATGCAACAACAGAGAAGGGTTAGTAGCGGCACAGTCGGCGCGGATTCACCAACCATAGAGAGACCTGCTCGAAGCCTTCGCAAAAGGAATATCATCAGCCAACATCCGTACCAGGCAGACAGAATCAAACACAATGCGACCAAAGCTGGCCGAAAAGTTATGGACGACTCCGAGGTCGAAGAAATCATAGTCAGTACACAGAAAGGATCCAAGTCGAAGTCGAAGACGAAGAAGACTGCAGCATCGACCAAGACAGGAAGAGGAATTACTAGGTCAGGGTCTCGCCGCTCGTTCTCCACGGCTTTCGATGATGGTAGCCCTAGCCCGCCGGACACCTCAATCGCCGAAGAGGGAGTGAAGCAGCACACCACTTTTCGAACGCGTCTCGATGGCTTCACCAACGCTACAGTGCCTGTTTTCCTCAGGAATATTGGAGCCCTGCATGAGCTTCTTGACGCCATACGGGAGGCATGGGAGTGGCAGCTGGGTACAGGAAAAGTTCACTATTGCATCGCCAAGTTTCCCTGGCTCGGGGAGGACGCCAACGTGCTTTTCCGAGATGGAATGCACGACAGTTATACAGAGATTATCGACGAAATTGGTCGGGCACCTAACTGGAAGAAGAAGGGTGGAAAGTGTGATGTTGATGTCGTCGTCTATGCGACTCGCTGAGATCGAAAAGTCAGCCACGACGAGTGAATTTATGTTTCTGAGCTGTGTGTTCAGGCATGTGGCGGCGGTCTAGAAGCTCTATGTCGTCCAATAGAAGTCGAGGGCGTTCATGGAGTCCAGAAGGTGGAATCGGCACATGCACGGGCTGAGATGCTGCACTAATGCAAGCACTATGGATCGCGGATCATGATCGACTGGGCAGCTAGCGCAAGCAGGGATCCGTCTAGTTTGATACGAAATGAACTATGAAACTAGATGAGCCCCTGAAAGAGCCTCAGGCTACAGCAGCCATCGGTGTAGTGTGGTTATATATGCACATGACTACTTTGAAAATCTTCATGGCTATTTGACTTGGTTCATCTGCCTTGTGTGTGGTGCGATTGTCCTAGTCATTTTGTGCTCGAGCGTCTTGTTCGGAAGATTAAAGGTTAACCATCAAGCAAACCCTGCAGCTGTCACTGTCTGACACTTGACTCGAGCCAATCTCGTGTCGCGCTATCGATCTTCCCCAGACCCATTACTCTGGGAGCCTCTCTTGCGCCGTGCCCTACACCGTGGCAGTACTATTGTCAAACCACTGATTCGTGGGCGATCGCATCACTATACGGTCGACTGCGACTGCTTGGAATACAACACTGCAAAGTGTCCCTACCTTTCTTACTCTGCGATTTTGCAGGTCCAGCAGACCGCAGCCGCAATCATAGTCGCAGTTGCAGTCGCATGCACCGCGCATGTTTGCTCCTTCATAAGATCGACCTACCACAACCCTGGCAAACTCTCCACGCAACCCTCCTTCATATCAGCACCTGCCGCACATGCTGTTTCACCAAGACAACAAACAATTAGAAGAACCCTGGTCAACTCTACCTGTCGACACCATGTCCTCGCAAACACGTATCAGCCCCAGTCGTACCGTGTCTAATAGCAGCCGGACCACTTCCTTCACAAGCTTCCTTCGTCGCACTAGTAGTAGGGACTTGCTTGGCGAGAGGAAGTTGTCGGGAAGTAAACTCAAGAAGAAGCAATCGATGGAGGCTCGGGAAGAACAGAAACCAGCCGACAACTCACCACCCAAGTTGCCAGGCCTGGCACCACAACCACAGATACAGACTTTCGGTGGTGAGACCTACTCACCCGAGCCGACTCTCAACAGAATGCCTAACGGTGTTCCTCCCGTCCCTCCTCTGCCCACCCATATCAACAAGGACAACTTTGACCCTTGTGCGAGGACGGAGAGTATTACCCACCGTGGCAGATACTCGTACGCCAACAGTACTGTCAGCACGTTGAACAGTCCGCGAAGAGTCAGGAGGAGGAAAGATCCAGCGCCGTACAAGTGAGTAGGCCTTCTTTGCATATTTGACCCTCACTTACGTGTGTAGTGTTCTTGTCATTGGCGCTCGCAACTCAGGCAAGACATCCTTCGTCAACTTCCTCAAGACATCTTTACGATTGCCTCCTTCCAAACGCGCGAACCGCGGTCATGAGATAGATACACCGCCTCCTCTGGCACGACACAACCCAAATTTCCTAAGTCATTATCAAGAGATCGAGATGGACGATGAGCGGATTGGTCTTACACTGTGGGACTCTCAAGGTCTTGACAAAAGCATCATAGACCTCCAATTGCCGGAGCTGAGTATGTTTGTGGAAAGCAAATTTAGTGACACCTTCGTGGAAGAGTCAAAAGTTGTTCGTGCCCCGGGCGTGCGAGATACACATATTCACTGTGTATTTCTTGTCCTTGATCCTGTCGGCCTGGATGCGAACCTCAAAGCAGCCCAGGAGGCCAAAACTAAGAATGAAGATGCAAGCAAGCATCAAATCAAGAAGCCGGCTCCAATTATTGGGGCGTTGGATGTCGATTTCGAGTTGCAAGTGCTCAAGACACTACGAGGAAAGACAACCGTAGTTCCAATCATCAGCAAAGCAGACACCATCACCACTGCTCATATGGCATTTCTCAAAAAGACTGTCGGCGACAGCCTTAGAAAAGCAGGCCTCAATCCTTGGGAGGCACTTGACCTTGAGTCCGACGAGCAAGATGACGATCGACTTGATGAAGGTGACGAGGATGAGGATAGCGCTGGAGAGCATGCCGCAGACAGCTCCTCCGGCTCCTTGAAGAGTGACGACTCCGACACACTTCCTCGAGAGGCACCGAGGTCCAACATGAAGCGCCAGATGGCTCACAAGCGCGTATCGTCGGCCTTGTCGTTATCGAATACCACGCTCGACGACGGATACGTACCGTTATCCATTCTCAGCCCTGACGAATATTCTCTGGATCCGAAGAACGGTCCCGTCGGCAGACTATTCCCATGGGGTTTCGCCGATCCACATAACCTAGATCATTGCGACTTTGTCAAATTGAAGGAGGCATGCTTTGGCGAATGGCGTGCTGAGCTTCGGGAAGCAAGCCGCGAAATCTTTTATGAAAAATGGAGGACAAATCGTCTCAACGGTCTAGGCTCCGTCAATGGAGCTCACAGAACACCAGAACCGAGAAGGAGTTCAGGTGCCACATCTACCAATCTGAACAGATCGAAGAATCGATGATCAAGCGCCGCTGATATTCCAGAGGCACGGTGTTACATTGCATGGTATAAAACTTTGTTGGAGCATTTGAGAGATGGAGAGAAAGACTTATCAACAGCATCATCGAAAAATGGATTGAAGCAAAATATGGGGTTGGGTTTATGGTCAATCTTGCAAGGTTGCGCAGCATTTATTTTCCCGCCCCTTGCATGGGATGGATCCTCGGGCCCACTCACGGCAGCGCTACGAATCACGAGCTCATGGACGAATCAGCACTCGCGTTGTTCCTTTCTTTTATTTTTGCTTTCTATATACCACTTTTTCCCGGTCTGAGCTTTTTCTTTTCACTTGCGGTCGGAATAGAGTATGACGGTATGGCAATTCCGGGCCGAGTGAGTCGAGCATGTGAGATGGCGCATGATGAGTAGCTTTGATAGCTTGATAGAAAAGAATTATGTATCTTGTCAACACGAAATGCATAACATTGGAGCTTTTTTCGCTCGCAGGCTTTTCACCTTCGCTGCGAGAACGGACTTTAGATTTACACGTTACACCCTTAATTTGGACTTGTGGAGTTTTTTTGTTGACTGTTTTTGAAATCATAGAGTCTTTCGTTTTGCATTGGCACCCGCATTGAAGTTGGGCGTTTGTATCTGATTTGTCCAAACAATCTCATCCATATAACGGTCGCGGACCTACTGTGTACCTATTCGTTGCACGGCCTTGTAATGATGATAATGACGACAATGGTGACGGTGACGGTGGCGACGGCGATGGTGATGGTGATGGTGATGGTAGGCCAGCCGCGGCCCCCCCCAAATACACTCTCTCCAGTCTTTGTTCCCAAACGTCCGAGTCGTGTTCGGTGGTGGTGGTGGTGGTGCTGGGAGTGGTCCAGAGTCTTGTGTTTATACTTTGGCATCACCGTCCGCGCCTCTACGGTTTTGTTTTGATTTCATGACGGGAGTCTGAGCTTGAGTTTGAGGTTGGGGCTTAGGTACGCGGGGGCGCCGTGTGCGTGTGTGTTTGGGTGGAAGGAGGCTGTGTCGGCTGGTCCCCCTCCATGGCGACAGACCTGGCTACCTATCGCTCGCCGCACTGCCCGGCCTGGGAGTCGCGGGTTGTGCTCCAAGCACCCAACTCATGCCACTGACTAAACCGCCAGTTACTGCACTCGCAACCATGTCTCTCTTTCTGACCCTCTGTGATCCTCCTTGCCCATCGTACTCACCCACGTCGTCACGGATCTTGATATCGCCAGTGCCAGCTGCACTAAGCGGAAAAGCACTCTTCCGTATCGCACTCGCCGCTCCTCTCGCCACATCGAAAAGTCCCACTGGCGCTTCTTCCTCATAACTCGGTCCAGCACCCATCCTGCCCCGCCTTGCCATAGCGTGTCTTGTTTCTGCGGCGTCGACATCACGATCTTCAAGCCCGAAACCGCCGGGCAGCGTCTTGGTGCCTGAAATTTCAAACGCCCGCTCTTCCTCAACGGCTTGAGATTTCAGAGAGTCAAGCTCTTCCTCGCAACGGCGCCACGTGCCGAGTATTTCTGGTAATGGATCGGGGTTTGGCGTCAAGGTCAACGCCTGGGATAGGAGGTCCATACGCTTGGAGAGCGAGGAGATACGTGCGTGCAGAGATTCGGGAGATGCCGAAGGTCGGTACCGGCCAGCTGCGTACGCAGCGCGCCAGGATGTATCGTCTATAAACTCGGACGGCTGATCGCCAGAAGTAGAGAGACGAGTTGTGATATAGGAGTAAGCAGTGTCGAAGTCGTTACGGGAGAGCGATGACTTGATACCCATATAAGTCACTCTGTGTTCGGCGTTGAAAAGTTTAGCCTCTCTGCTTTCGGACTCCAAAGCGAGAGTGTCTGGTGCAGGGAGCCCTGCGCGGACGAGATCTCGGGCTATGTCGAGAAGGTTGTCAAGGTTGGTGTACGCATCCTGGTTCTGCTCGAGGATTTTCTCGATAAGCACCAAGGGGTCTTTGTGTACGCGGATGTTGACAGGCTGGAAAGGTACACCATGCTGGAGAGTAAGTTGGTAGAACGATAAGCTATGTGTAGCTTTGATGAGATGCTCGATCTCGTCCAAGGTTGCTGACTGCGGAAAATGTGGCAGAAAGGCTTTCAACATATCTGAGGCGCGCTTCATACCTCCTCTATTCCTGTTACCGTTTGTTGCGTTGTCGTAGTTATGGTAAATTGAGGACACTACTTGCTTTTCGACCTGCTCCATCGATAGTGGCTGGGTTGATGATGTTATGTACGTCGTAACGACAGAATCGTAGTTTCCAGCCGCTAGCATCCCATTCAAGACCTCGTTCTCCAGAAATTCTATAGGTATTCTCGAAAGAAACGCATGCTCGTTACCAGATACCATGTGACTTTCACTCCCAGACGTATGATGGCGCCAAGAACGCAGCCACAAGAGCTGTTGACGGACTGATGGCCAATTGATAGCGGATCTTGTGAGTTTTGGGACTTGTTGTAGGAATCGACGGAGCTCTTGCCTGTGTCGTTCTTCTGAGCCTAACAAACACACCTCTGCGACGTCCTTTACACACAACGGGAGTTTGTACTCAAGGAGTAGTTCTGCAGTCGCAATTGCTGCGCGTAGAAATTCTATAGATTCCTCAGTTGGCCTCGTCAAAGGGTTGTCGAAATTTAGGAGTGTACTGTGGACCATGTCGGCTTTTGAGGTTTTCGATATCGTTGGAAATTCGGAAGCGACATCTGGCATGGCATCGCTAAAGTCAGGGGGCCGTAGCTTCGCAAGCAAAGCAGCCCTTCCGAGAAGCAACTGTGTGGCAGCAAGAACTTCCTCCGGTGGTTTGGTGGTACCATAGATGATCGCCAGGGCAGTCTGTGCATATGCGATTGGGTCGAATTGCTCTTCTTCAGGTGCCAAGTCGGAGGCTTCCTCGGTGCGTGGGCCAGTCCATTGAGCTACAGCTTTGGCCGCTAGATTGAAGTCCGTAAGGCTTGTCGAGAGCAGCCACTCATTCACGTCTTTCCACGAAACTCTCCGTGTCTGTCCATCTACACCGCCGCTGCTTAGTCTTCGTCGTTTGTTGCTAGTCGCACCTCGGATCCATGGTGTCACAACATACTGCAAATCACGACCGACATGTGCGTGACCGGATTCTCTTTCAGTATGTTGTAGTAACATCTTGACGCCAGACTCTCCAATTGCGATCTCAAGTCCTCGAACCGTAGCACTGTCCAGAGCGTCCGGGTAGAACTCAAACTGGAGCCTTAGAACAGGAAGCAAGTATGCATCACGCCATTCGCGCAGCCAGGCACTTCGATCTGCAAATGCATCGACCAGCGTGGCAAGAGCAGGTGACAGGCCACTAGCAGATTCCTCACGGTGTACCAAAGAGATGATGAAACTGGTCACCGTTCCATAAGCTTCGTCGCCTTCTGAGTGAGACTGCTGTAAACGTAGATGTCGCACCCTGCGCTCTGCGTCGGCAGAGGAGAGGTCATGGACAGGAGCGGTATTTATATGATGGTCCAGTGAACTGTAGTCTGCAAAACCGTCCTGTAGTTGCAAAAGAAACTTCGTCAAGGCCGGCAGGGTCGCTTCGTCGGCAGGGTAGAGAGTCAGGAGGAGAGCGTGTACGAGGGCGCTCGGAAGGACATCCTCTCGTTCAGCTACGAGGGCCTGCAGATTGTCAAAGTCGGCATTGACTACGAAGTGAGCTGCAAGCAAAGTGGCTTGCGCCTCGCCCAACTGGTCAACACTCATCATGACAGCGTAAACCCATTATTGTAGCAAAGGACGGAGCTTACTCGATTCCATTGACCCGCGATGGGTGTGCTGTTTCGCAACGTCGTCACTCGCAGCAGGGTGCAGGTGCAGTGTAGGGCGAGACCCGCAAGCCTTGGCCGAGCAGCTGCGATCGACCACAGCGGCCGGCACGAGGACCACAGCAGGCTCCCCAACTCAACATTGTCCAGAACCCTTCAGCGCGACCTTACAAGTGGTGAGACATCCACTGTCCTGAAGATATGGCGTCCGGTTATGGTGTCACAGGAGGTAAGTCGATGCTGTGCTGAGTTCTGCGCACAGCGACGGATACACCAGCTGCTTCATGAACCTTAGCTAATGGAGCTCCACTGAACAGGCGTCTCGCGCTGTTTCCCGTTCTGGCAAGAGTACATGGCCTGTTATGTCATAAACCAGCATGATGTGGAAGCACGGAAGCAGGCGGTCTGCGCACCCAGGCTGGAGGACTACTACGAATGCTTGCACCACAGGAAAGAGGTCAGGAAACCGGAGGCAACAATCGCGACCATAGCTGACGAGGAACAGTATGCCCGCGCACAAGCCATCCAGGACGCCCTTCGAAAGGCCGAAGCAGCACATCCAAGAGAGAACGCGCCGAAGGCTGGTCAAATAAGAAGTCTGGGACTCATTGGTCAAGAGGAACATACCAAGTCAATGCTAGGGAACTCATGACATGGATGCATGGAACTGGTTAAACGACTCGAATCAAGGACACATTGTACATACATGATACGGATATGAAGGAGTGCGTAAGAGATCCCACACTGGACTATGAAGATACGCAAGCGGGCAAGTAAACCGGTCTACCTCTCCGAACTTGTTCAGGCACCATACGAATGTTCAGTCCGTTGGAGACTATGGGTAAAAAGCCTTTGACAACCCATGGTCAGTTGTTTAGCAGCAATCTATACACTTCCCGAAGTAGGCTACGAAGTGCTTGGACCATCAAGTGCAGCTCGCAGCTTGTTGCGGTTTCTTTTTGAAGCTACAAAGGGGCTTTGCTGGTCTTGCCACAGCTACCAACCGCAGTCACATTGCCGATTTGAGCGCCATGGCTAGTCAGACAACAGAAAGAACATGTTGAAGACTCGCTATGTTGTATGGCGCCACGCCTGGCAACAGGATTGGACGTTCAGCGCCATCAATCCCTGATGTCGTCTAGCAAACAGCCAACTCGCCCTCGTGTGAACAAGCAACACTTTAGAACTGCTCCTCATGTCTGAGCCGTACCAGTTGCTCCTAATCATAGTGGACATGGATGAGTAGTGTTGATGTGCTTGACATGACGGTACCAGCAGCCGACTTTGGGTTCTTCGGACGTGTCGCGAGGGCTGCACTTGGTAGTATCACAACCATTACTGAGAGACAGAGCTCAGAAGGCCGTCGGCTTGCTACGTGGAGTTGTGTTTGTCGAACGCGAATGTTCCAGGTTTCAGCCTCGTGCCGGTGGAATTGCTGTCCTTCCAAGGACGCGCCAAGGCGAGCTAGCAAAAGCTTGTGTGGTTGGTGCCAGTGAAGTGATGCACTGGCAGGCGGGAAGGAGGCGCAGATGGCAGAGAAGCCAGAGATAAATAGGCGCGTCCAGACAGACACGACCTTGACCCTCCAGGTCCTAAAAGACTCGCCTGCCGCCCGCCGCTGCACGCTGCACCAACCTCAAAAACCACAACTTCAAACCTCCACCTTGAGTTCTTGAGTGCTTGAGTTCTTCGAC
>Ga0210040_10006617_pt1 | contig 14362 bp, 13 predicted proteins | sample CryGeyCG12114_NA_FD_185462 | JGI IMG/M metagenome (GOLD analysis project Ga0210040, IMG submission 185462) | Groundwater microbial communities from aquifer - Crystal Geyser CG19_WC_8/21/14_NA (SPAdes) (version 2) | ecosystem: Environmental > Aquatic > Deep subsurface > Groundwater | place: USA... | reverse complement strand
GTTAGTATTACATTTTCGGCTTGAGCTAAATATTCAAAATCAGCTTTTTGTTCTTCGTTTAAAGTTTTGAGCTTTTCGTTTTCTAAAACATCCAGCGCCGCTCCTTTTATTTTACCTTGTTGTAGTAATTTCACCAAGTCTCTTTGGTGTACTATTTCGCCGCGGGCCGTGTTCAGTAACCATATATTGTTCTGGAAAGCATTGATGAACTGCTCGTTTACTAAATGGCGATTCTCCGGCACGTAGGGAATATGCAAGCTCAACACTTCTGCTTGAGCCGCTAACTCCTCTAAAGAAACCAGTTGGGCGTATTTATCAGCTACCAGGCTCGTGTTTTTATCGTAAGCTAAAACGGTACAGTTAAAGCCGGCTAAGCGATGCGCAAAAGCCTGGCCCATGTTGCCGTAACCAATCAGGCCAATGGTTTTGCCCATTATTTCTTCGCCCCGATTGGCTTCCCGTTGCCATTCATAGCTTCTTACTTCTTTATCGGATTTTGCTATATTCCGGAATAGCGCCAGCAATAAACCTATTGTAAATTCTCCTACCGCATCGGCATTGCCTTCGGGTGCGTTTAATAAAGTTATTCCTTTCTGTTCCAGAGCGGCCACATCAATATTATCGACTCCCGCCCCGGCCCGGCCTATAAATCTTAAGCGATCCGCCTTTTCTACAATATCCTTCGAAATATAAACTTTACTCCTAACCAGCAGCCCATCGTATTGCGGCAATATAGCTTTTAAATCTTCTGCTTTTAAGTCGGGTTGATAATCGGCCTGCACTCCTATTGCGTGCAACATGGGCTCAATACTGGGATGCATATGATCGATGATAAGACAATTAAGAGGCGCAGAAATCATGTTCTAACATTAATTAAGGGAGCAGCAGCAAATGCGCTACTAAAAAGTAAACTGCCAAACCCAGCAAATCGTTGGTAGTGGTAATAAAAGGGCCGGCCGCTACCGCCGGATTTATACCAAACCGATCTAAAACCATGGGCGTAATGGTGCCCATCATAGAAGAAAGTAGCACTACGCTAAAAAGGGCTATTGAAACAACAATGGAAAGTTTAAAATCTTCTTTAATAAGTAAATTAAACCCCATAACTAACGACGAAATAACCAAAGCATTGAGCAAGGCCACCAAGATGGCTTTAAATAACCGTTGGGGCAGCTTATCGAAAATAACAGATTTACTGGCCAGCGTTTGAATAATGAGCGACGAAGACTGAATGCCTACATTGCCCCCAGTGGCCGTAATAAGCGGCGTAAACATAGCCATAGCCGGAATAATAGCAATATCGGTTTCGAATAATTTAATAAACCTGGCGCCCAACAAGCCGCCAATCATGGCAATAATGAGCCAGGGCAACCGCGCCCTAGACAACCGGAAAATAGAATCATCTTCTTCTACGTCTTCCGAAATACCCGACATCAGCTGAATACTCGTTTCGGCCTGCTCCTGAATAACGTCTACTACGTCGTCGATGGTAATGCGGCCCATGAGTTTGCCTTGCGAATTAACCACCGGTATGGCTTCCAAGTCGTATTTTTGCATGACATCTACCACCTCCGTATCTTTTTTATAGGTTTCGATGGAGATTACATCCTCATCGTACAACTCCGAAATAGGTGTATCGTCGTTGGATAGAATTAAGGTGGTCATGGAAATGCGGCCAATGAGTATTTCGTGTTCATCTACCACGTAAATGCCATACACTTTTTCTACGTTCTCGGCCTGGCGCCTTATTTCTTCTATGCACTGCCTTACCCGCCAGTTCACATTTACCTGAATAAGCTCTTTGCCCATTAAACCTCCCGCCGAATCTTCTTCGTAATGCAGCAGGTCTATAATGTCGGCCGCTTTTTCTTCATTATCGAGAAATGAAATAATTTCTTCGCGCGATTGTACTTTCTGCTCGTTCAGAATATCAACGGCATCGTCCGAATCCATTAAATTCACGTAGCGCGCTACTTCTTCGCTCGTAAACGATTTTAAAAAATTAGTTCTTACATCCGCATCCAAGCTACTTAAAATCTCGGAACCAACTTCCGGATCCAGCAGATCGAGCACGTATTTAGATTGTTCGGTATTTAATTCGTATAAAACGGTAGTTATATCGGCCGGATATAACTCTTCCATACTCGAGATAATAAATTCTGAGTTTTTCTGTTCTACAGCTTCCTCAATCTGCTCAACGTATTCTTTTGTAATTTCTACCGGCATAAACTCAGGTATTCGCTTGAATAAGTTTGGTTAATTCCACAAAATCAGCTACGGATAACTGCTCGGCGCGCTGATCAAAAACCGGCAGTTGGGTTACTTCTGCCGGCAGATTGTACGGGCGCAAACAATTGCGCAAGGTTTTGCGGCGGGTACCAAAACTTAACTTTACTACTTCTACAAACTTTTTTTCATCGCAATCTAAAAACCGCGTGTTGTTTCTCTCTAGCCGTATTACCGCCGACTGCACCTTGGGCGGCGGCTCAAAAACGTGGGCCGGTACCGTAAATTTATAGTCGATGGTATAATAAGCTTGCAACAATACACTCAAAATGCCATAAACTTTAGAACCGGGCGGCGAGGCCAGGCGTTCGGCTACTTCTTTCTGCAACATGCCTACTACTTCGGTAACCTGGTGCCGGTGGTCCAGTACTTTAAAAAAAATCTGGCTCGATATATTATAAGGAAAATTGCCGATAATACTTAAATGCCGTGGATATAAACCTCCTAAATCGGTTTTCAGAAAATCAGCTTGTATAATTTTGCCTTGCAGGGCCGGAAAGTGCTCTTTCAGGTAAGTAATTGATTCCGAGTCGATGTCGATAACGGTTACCTCCAGGTTCTTGTTTTGCAGCAAATATTGAGTGAGCACACCCATACCCGGACCTATTTCCAATACCTCCCGGTGATTAGTAGGTAACTGCAGCAGTTCCACTATATCGCGGGCAATCTGCTGGTCGGTTAAAAAATGTTGGCCTAAATGCTTTTTTGGTTTTACCTTTTGCATACACCGGAAACGCTAAATGAAACGGAGGAATTATTTATTATTTTTAATCAAATTAGGGCGGCGAACTAATTTTCTCTAACCGCACTTAATATTTACATAACATTACAAACCCCTGCGCACGTAAATTAAACTTTATTAAATTGCCGGTCAAAGATACGACTCCTATGCCAACCCAGCTGAAATACAGTACAAGATTAAATAAAAATAAAGATACGGCTATTATTATAGGACCGGATTATGAAGTACCCGCCGAAGAATTCACGCCGGAAGAAGCTAATTATATACGAGAGCAACTACAACACCAGAGCAAATCAATTATAATTAATCGTTATAGTTACGGTTTATATTTAGTTGTGGTAGCGCCTAAAGCCCAGGCACCTGCTTACCACGAAGCGCTCCGGCAAGCCGGCTACGCCCTGCAAAAGCAAGTAAAAGAAACTAAAGTTTCGGAATTACAAATTTCTGACCGCACTTCTAGCAAAGCTTCTTATTATTTGGCCGAAGGTTTATTTTTAGCAAACTACGAATACTTAAAATATAAAACCGACCAGAGTAAAGCCTCTTCCCTACAAACCATTATTATAACCGATCAAACTGTTTCGGAAAAAGAAGTAGCCGATTTGCACGAAGTGCTAACGGGCGTTTGCCTGGCCCGCGATTTGGTAAATGAACCGCATAATAATCAATCGGCCGAGCAGTTTAGTGAACAAATAGTGGCTATTGGGCAAGCTGCTGGCTTTACTACCGAAGTTTTAACCATGCTTCAGATTCAGGCTTTGAAAATGGGCGGCTTGCTGGCCGTAAACCAAGGCAGCCTGGACCCGCCTACCTTCAATATTCTGGAATGGAAACCAGCGCAGGTTGAAACCGACCAAATATACGTGTTAGTGGGCAAAGGCGTGGTGTACGACACCGGGGGCTTAAGCTTAAAACCTACGCCCAACAGCATGGATTGGATGAAATCCGACATGGCCGGGGCGGCGGCTGTAGTGGGGGTTATGCACGCGTTAGCCAAAAATAACATTCCGTTACACGTAGTTGGCCTGATACCCGCTACCGATAACCGGCCGGGCGGCCGGGCCTTTGCTCCCGGCGATATTATTACCATGTACAGTGGTAAAACCGTAGAAGTATTAAATACCGACGCCGAAGGCCGTTTAATTTTAGCCGATGCCCTGTGCTTTGCTAAAAAGTATAAACCGGAATTAGTAATTGATTTAGCGACTCTCACCGGGTCGGCCGTGCGCGCCGTGGGCAAAGAAGGTATGGTAATGATGGGCAATGCTGCCGAAGAAACAAGGCAGCAGCTAAAAATAGCCGGCGAAAAAGTATACGAACGCCTGGTCGAGTTTCCGTTGTGGGAAGAATATCAGAAACAGTTGGAATCGGATATGGCCGACATTAAAAATATAGGAAGTGCTGACGCGGGCGCCATTACAGCTGGTAAATTTTTAGAATATTTTACCGATTACAACTGGATACATTTGGATATTGCCGGCACCGCTTTTTTACCCACCCCCGATACTTACCGGGGCAAAAACGGCACCGGTAGCGGCGTACGTTTACTTTACCAATTTCTTACCTCCCAATTAGCTTAAATATTACATTTTAGAAAGTTAAATTACAGCTCAAAATACAGACATCGACTAACAGTACTAAGTGGAAACAAAAAATAAAATAAAAATTGGCATTAGTTTGGGCGATTTCAACGGCATTGGTCCGGAAGTAATTATTAAAACCCTGGCCGATAATCGCATTCAGAATTATTGCATTCCGGTTATTTATGGTTCCGGCCACTTATTAAACAAAATGCGGAAAAGACTGGCCATCGAGTCTTTTTCTTTTCAGCAACTAAAAACTGCCGAAAATTTAGAAACCAAACGGGTAAATGTAATTAATTGCTGGGACGAAGATTACGAACTAAACCTAGGCACTCCTACGCCCGAATCGGGTAAAGCTGCCTTAAAATCGTTACAAGCGGCTTGCCACGATTTAAAAACCGGGCTAATAGACGGGCTGGTGACCGCTCCTATTGATAAAGATAATATACAGGCCGATGATTTTCATTTTCCGGGCCATACTGAGTTTTTAACTTCTTATTTTAATGCTCCCGAAAGCCTGATGTTTTTGGTAAGCGAAAAATTACGCGTAGCTACTGTAACCGGCCATATTCCTTTAAAAGATGTCGTGCATAAACTTACGCCCGAACTCCTCATTCTGAAAACAACGCTTTTGCTCAGCTCTTTGCAAAAAGATTTTGGTATTCAGAAGCCCCGCGTGGCCTTACTGGGTTTTAATCCGCACGCCGGCGAAAATGGTTTGTTAGGCAAAGAAGAAGAAGAAATAATTATTCCGGCCATGCGGCATTTAAAGAATCAGGGGCACCTGGTATTTGGCCCTTATCCGGCTGATGGCTTTTTTGGCACCGGTCATTACCGGCAGGTTGATGCAGTACTGGCCATGTACCACGACCAAGGACTGATTCCGTTTAAAACGCTGGCTTTTGAAACGGGCGTAAATTTCACAGCCGGTTTGCCCATTGTGCGCACCTCTCCCGACCATGGTACTGCTTATGATATTGCCGGTAAAAACATGGCCCACGAAACCTCTTTTCGCGAAGCTTTGTTTCTGGCTTGCGATATTATTCGGAAGCGGCAGGCAGTATTGCTGCAACAGTTTTAATTTATAATGATAAATTTTTAATTTAAGATAGATTTAGTAATTTTGCGTTTTGTTAAGAAAACTGAACTGTGAAGAAGCTAAGTGAATACGATATAAATTTAGTTAAACTCCGGGATAAAACCCATGAGTACGATTTTGAGTTAAAAAATAGTTTTTTTGACTTATTTGAGCAAAATCTGGTAAATGGTGGTAATCTAACGGCAAAGGTAATATTAGATAAATCGCCTTTATTGTTAAACCTAAAGTTCCAAATTAAAGGCGTTGTAAATTTAACTTGCGACCGGAGCCTGGATGAATTTGAATATCCGGTAGATATAAACCAGAACTTGCTGATTAAGTATGGCGATCAGGAAATGGAATTGGATGAAAATGTGTTGCAAATAACGCACGACACGCAAAATATAAATATTGCGCAACATTTATTCGATTATATTGGTTTAGCCATTCCAATGAAGAAGTTACATCCGCGGTTTGTCGTAGATGAAGCAGCAGAAGGAGATATCCTGATTTATTCGACTGCTAAAGGGGGCGATGCCGATGAAACCGACAATGACGAAGCGCTGGACCCGCGTTGGGACATATTAAAGAATTTGAGTAAGAATTAACATAAATTTAGATATTAGAATTAATAAATAGTAAACAAAAATGGCACATCCTAAACGAAGAATTTCGAGCACCAGAAGAGATAAAAGAAGAACGCATTATAAATTAAGCGAAAAGCAATTAGCCGTTTGCCCTACCACCGATACGGTACATCGTTATCATCACGCTTACGTGGTAGAAGGTGATCTGTATCACAAAGGCAAAATAGCGATTAAAAATTATACCTCTGTTGCCTAGTACAGCCTTAATTAGCTGCCTTTGCCTTTTCTTGAGTGTATAATTTTTAAATAATCTTTCATGAAAATAGCCCTTGACGCTATGGGCGGCGATTTTGCGCCTCACACGATCATCGATGGTGCCATTTTGGCTACTCAACATTTAGAAAAAGATATTACCATTGTTCTGGTTGGGAAGAAAGATGTCATTCAATCGCATTTAAAGAAGAGAGATTTTAACTCTTCCAGAATTGCAGTTGTGCATGCCGAAGAGGTGATACAAATGGGAGAACATCCCACTAAGGCATTATCGCAAAAACCAAACTCCAGCATTGGGGTTGGCTATTATTTATTAAAGGCAAGGGAAGTTGATGCTTTTTGCAGTGCGGGTAACACCGGCGCCATGATGGTGGGCGCCATGTTTAGCATAAAAGCTATAGAAGGCGTTATGCGCCCCTGCATTGCTAATTTATTACCAAAAACAAATGGTAGTACCGGTATTTTCTTGGATGTAGGTGCTAACGCCGACTGCAAGCCCGAGGTTCTGGAGCAATTTGGCGAAATTGGGTATACCTACGCCAAATACGTGTTCGGAATTGATGACCCGAAAGTTGGACTAATGAACCTGGGGGAAGAAGAAGGCAAAGGCACTGTTTTAACCCAGGCCGCTTATCAGCTCTTAAAAGAAAATAAAGGTATAAATTTTATCGGCAACATAGAGGGCCGCGATTTATTTAACGATAAAGCCGATGTTATTGTCTGCGATGGCTTTACCGGTAATGTTATTCTTAAAATGGCCGAATCTATTTACGATATTATGGCCCAAAAACAAATATTTGATCCGTTTTTTAACCGGTTCAATTACGAAGCCGTAGGCGGCAGCCCTATTCTGGGCGTAAACGGCAATGTAGTAATCGGCCACGGCGTATCTAGTGCCTTGGCCGTATCTAACATGCTAAACTTAGCATCCAGCCTGGTGAGAGCCAATATTTCCGAACATTTCAAAGAAATTTATAGCGCCTAAACAAAACTGTTTAGGCTTTTGCTTTTTTTATGACCAAAATTACTGCTGCCATTACCGGTGTAAGCGGGTACGTACCAGAATATGTACTCACGAACAAAGAACTGGAAACCATGGTCGAAACCAACGACGAATGGATTGTTACCCGCACCGGCATTAAAGAAAGACGCATTTTAAAAGGAGAAGGCTTAGGTACTTCTTACATGTGTAATATTGCGGTAAAAGATTTACTGACCAAAACCAACACCCAGCCCGAAGAAGTAGATTTACTTATTTGTGCTACTACTACCCCCGACATGGTTTTTCCGGCTACAGCTAACCTGATTTGTGAAGCCGTGGGTGCTAAAAATGCTTTTGGGTACGATTTACAGGCCGCTTGTTCGGGTTTCATCTTTGCTTTAGCTACCGGGTCCCGCTTTATTGAATCGGGCCGCTATAAAAAAGTAATTATAGTGGGCGCCGATAAAATGTCTTCTATCATAAACTATAAAGATCGTACTACCTGCATTATTTTTGGCGATGGCGGCGGTGCCGTAATGCTGGAACCAAACACCGAAGGTTTAGGTATTCTGGACGATATCTTGAAATCAGATGGCTCGGGAGCATCTTTTCTTAACATGAAAGCCGGGGGCAGCCGTTATCCGGCTTCGGCCGAAACACTAGCGAGGAACGAACATACGGTATACCAAGAAGGAACCACCGTATTTAAGTTTGCCGTAAAAGGCATGGCCGATGTGGCCGCTGAAGTAATGGAAAGAAATAATTTAACCGGCGATGATATTGCCTGGCTCGTTCCCCACCAAGCGAATAAACGCATTATCGATGCTACCGCAGCCCGCATGAGTATAGGCAGCGAAAAAGTAATGATGAACATCGACCGGTACGGCAATACTACTAGTGGCACTATTCCTTTATGTTTGTGGGACTATGAATCGAAATTAAAGAAAGGCGATAATATTATCTTGGCGGCTTTTGGCGGTGGTTTTACCTGGGGCTCGCTTTATGTAAAATGGGCCTACGACCCGGTACAAGCTTAAAACCCGGCTACCCTAAATTTATAAAATAAATTTAGGGTTTTTGTTATCTATTTTAGCAACTTCAGCCCTTAGATGGCAGAAAACATTATCATTTATTACAAACTACTTTTTATTTTTTATCATAACTTGTTTTAATTTTCTGACATCAGAATTAAATAGTAACTACCATAATGGCAACCACTGCGGATTTCAAAAACGGGCTTTGTCTCGAATACAACGGCGATTTATACGTAATCACTGAATTTCAGCACGTAAAACCCGGCAAAGGCCCGGCCTTTGTCCGGACCAAACTTAAAAACATTAAAACCGGTAAGGTTATCGACAATACTTTTAATGCCGGCGTTAAGGTTACAACTGCCCGGGTCGAACAACGTCCGCACCAGTTTTTGTATAAAGATGATATGGGCTATACTTTCATGGATAACAATACCTTTGAACAGGTGGTACTGGAAGAGCGGATGGTGCCATTTGCCGATTTATTAAAAGATGGACAGGAAGTTACCATCTTGTTCCACGCCGAAACCGAAACCCCGCTTACCTGCGAAATACAGCCGTTTGTAGAATTAAGAATTACTTATACCGAACCGGGTATAAAAGGTGATACCGCTACCAATGCTTCTAAAGCAGCCATTGTAGAAACCGGCGCCACCATTCAGGTACCCCTCTTTATTGAGCAAGACGAATTAATAAAAGTCGATACGCGTACCTATACGTATGCTGAACGTGTAAAATAGCAATAGCCTATGAAACCAAAAGAACTGCAAGAACTAATTGACTTTATTGCTAAATCGGGCCTGAATAAAGTTGATATTGAAACGGAAGAATTTAAATTATCGGTAAAGCGGGACTCTGATGCACCCAAAATAAGATACGTTTCGGAAGCACCAACAGCCCCAGCCCCAGCACCAGCTCCTCAGGCTAATCCGGCGCTAAATATGGTAAGTGATCCGGCCAGTATTACGGCCCCGGCAACACCAAAACCAGCCGCGCCCGCCGAAAACAACCAATATATTACCATTAAAGCACCTATGATCGGAACCCTTTACCGGTCTTCTACGCCGGAATCCCCCGTATTTGTAAGTGTGGGCGACGAAATAGAGAAAGGCCAGGTAATTTGTATTATAGAAGCCATGAAGCTGTTTAACGAAATCGAAGCAGAAGTATCCGGCAAAATTGTAAAAGTGCTGGTAGAAAACGCCTCGCCGGTAGAATACGACCAACCTTTGTTTCTGGTAGACCCTAGTTAACTCAATTATAAATTAAAAATTAAAAATTATGAATGACTCGTTCATCTTAATTTTTCAAATCTTAATTTCTAATTTTTAATTTCTAATTTTTAATTTTTCATCTGTGTTTAATAAAATATTAATTGCCAATCGCGGCGAAATAGCCCTGCGTATCATTCGTACCTGCAAAGAAATGGGTATTAAAACGGTAGCGGTTTATTCCACCGCCGATAAAGAAAGCCTGCACGTGCGGTTTGCCGACGAGGCCGTATGTATTGGTCCGCCATCCAGCACACTTTCTTACCTGAATATTCCCAGTTTAATCTCGGCAGCCGAAATAACCAATGCCGATGCCATTCATCCGGGCTATGGCTTTCTATCAGAAAACGCTGAATTTTCGCGCATTTGCCAGGAAAACGGCATTAAATTTATTGGGGCCACGCCCGATATGATTAATGCTATGGGCGATAAATCTTCGGCTAAAGCTACCATGAAAAAAGCCGGCGTGCCTACTATTCCGGGCTCCGAAGGTTTGCTAAAATCGGTGGCAGAAGGCATTAAAATCGCGAATAAAATTAAATACCCGGTTATTATAAAAGCTACGGCCGGCGGCGGTGGCCGGGGCATGCGCATTATTAACAACGACGAAGAATTTGAAAAAGCCTGGACAAGTGCCCGCACCGAGGCCAAAGCAGCCTTTGGCGACGATGGCATGTACCTGGAAAAGTTTGTAGAAGAACCGCGCCATATTGAAATTCAATTAGTAGGCGACCAGTTTGGCAAAGCCTGTCATTTGTCGGAGCGCGATTGCAGTATTCAGCGCCGGCACCAAAAATTAATCGAAGAAACGCCCTCGCCTTTTATAGACGAAAAAATTCGCGATGCCATGGGCAAAGCGGCCGTAGCCGGCGCCAATGCCATTAGCTACGAAGGCGTAGGCACCATTGAGTTTTTGGTGGATAAAAACAAAGACTTTTATTTTATGGAGATGAATACCCGCATTCAGGTAGAGCACCCCATAACCGAAGAAGTAATAAACTACGACCTGATAAAAGAACAAATAAAAGTAGCAGCGGGGGTACCCATTACCGGTAAAAATTACTACCCGCAAATGCATGCCATCGAATGCCGGATTAACGCCGAAGATGCGGGGAATGGCTTTCGGCCTTCGCCGGGCAAAATAACTACTTTGCATATTCCGGGCGGACACGGCGTACGCGTAGATACCCATGTGTACGCCGGTTATACCATTCCGCCTAATTACGATTCGATGATTGCCAAATTAATAGTTTGTGCCCAAACCCGCGAAGAAGCTATTGTGAAAATGAAACGGGCCTTAAGTGAGTTTGTGGTAGAGGGGGTAAAAACCACCATTCCGTTTCATTTAAAAATGATGGACGACGAAAATTTTAAATCCGGTAATTTCACGACGAAATACCTGGATACTTATGATTTTAGTGATTTATAATTACTAAATAGATTATAAATAAAAGCTGCTGAGGATAATAGCCCAGCAGCTTTTTTTATGATTATTGTTAATGTTGCTAATGGTTTCAACTATTTAGGATTGTTCGAGATTTTAACAGTTTTCTAAAAACAGTTCTTTTCAGTAACAATCTCACAACCACCAAGCTAAGGAATAATTTAGCCTATTTCCCTTCCGCTCGCGCCAGCTTTTAGCTGGTGTGTACCAATGAAAGGAAGTTTCTAACTTCCTGCCAATTGAAAACTGGCTCTTATCTTTAGGTACTAGTTACCGATGCGCTCAAACTTGTACCAGCTAGTGGTGTAAAATTTTCTTTAGCCTGCATGGCTATGGTATTTACCTCCATTAAAATTAGGTATAAGCTCAACCAAGTTTAAAATCTATAATAAGCTTGTGATTGGTTTTCTTTAAGATTTAACTTCTTCAGCATTAACCAAATCTTCTAAATCCTGATACCACTCCGCCCCGTATTTCCTAATTAAAGGTTCTTTTAAGAATTGGTACACCCGCACACCTAAATCAGCGCCGAAACTGCAGGCCGGATTACAGATTTGCCACTTATCGTAATTTAAGGCTTCAAAGCCGTCGTATTTCGTAATCCGGATGGGATAGAGGTGGCAGGAAATCGGTTTCTTCCAGTTAATCTTACCATCTAAGTAGGCTTGCTCAATACCGCATTTCAAGGTCAGGTTTTCGTCGTAAATGGCGTAAGCACATTCGCGGTCGTTAATGGTAGTGGTTGAGTAATCGTCTTCCCAGTCTTTTATGTATAAACCTTGCTCCGCAATAGCTTGCTGACCAGCTTCGGATAAATAAGGTTTTATCTGCTCGTAATTATCGGCTAATATTTGCAACTCTTCTTCTTCCAAGGGCGCACCCAAATCGCCTTCTACGCAACAAGCGCCTTTACATTTATCCAAGTTACAAACAAAAAACTTTTCTTTAATATCATCGCTGATAACCGTGTGCTGTAGTACTATCATTTTAATCTACTTTAAAAGAAATACAAAAGTATGGCTATTTTGGTTCGAGCCCAAACCGGCTTATTTACAGCCCATAAGCGAGCTTAATTCTTGAAGTTAATTAATGGTAAGTAACGCCAGGTACTTTTCAGAAATATTCAATTTATACATCTACCGCGCTGCTTTAAAAATCTATGAAATTAATAAAGGTTTAGGCTCAACTTTTAATCAAATCTATAATGCTTTGCCCCGGCGCTTGTTAAAATCACCTAGCTTTCTTATATTAGATAATTAAAGTATCTTTCTATGAAAAAATTAGAAACCAACTGGCTCACCAACGGACTAATTGATTTTGAATACAAGAAATATTTATTGCTCGCTTACCTGGACGGCGTAAAAGCAGAATTTAAAGACAAACGCTTATATCCGGTTTTTTCGGACCTGATTATGCATTACAATAACTTGTTGCAGGTAAAAGAACACAAAAAGCTGGTGTACGAGCAATTTCCGCAACGCATTAGCCGGGCCGATTTCAATAAACTGGAGATTATGTACCAGAAAATTGTGGAAGATGACGAAACCATGCGCGAAATAGAAGAGATAGTACAGTTTGCCGCGCCCCGGTTCGATGGTGTATTACAAAACGGCCGGGAAATATATGACTACATCGAAAGCAACCTGGAAATAAACCCGGTGGGCATCACGCCCCTTTACCGCGATGCGGGTTATTTTTTTCTGGACGAATATCCGGGCCAGGAAACCCATGTGTACGAATACCAGATGTCTATCTTCGAAAACACTTATGAAACTTACCGGGGCATTAATACGCGCCACATAGATACTATTCGGCGCGGTTTAACTAATACTTACGAAAACATGAAAGTAAATCTGGTAAAGCAAAATAAAGACTTACCAAATCCCGCTACTTTTGTTATTATTGCTAAAGTCCCCTGCCCTTTCGACCAATCGTTGCTGCCCATTGCGAAGCGGACTTTGGTTAAATATGTGAGTACGCTTTAAAAGGTTTATGATTGAAATAAAATAATGTTTCTAAGAATATAGTAATTGACTATATTCTTAGAAACAGTTTACCTTGAAATATTTATTAATTCTCACTTTTATTCTGATGTAATACAGCTATTCTTTATCGAGTGTATAGCTACTAAATAAAAGAGCGGCTAGAAATTTCTAGCCGCTCTTTTATTTTATTTATTTAATGTTAAAAGTGGTATCGGAGGAGGTAGCATGGGTAGTTTACCAAATTTATTCTCTAACTCGACCAGATCGGCTTTACTTTCTATTGGGTAAACTTCCTCGATTCCAGATTTCAAGGTAAGATAAAAAACGGTCGACAATATAAGGAAAGTCTTTACTCCTAAGCTGCTCTCAATCGTAGCGCCACTTCATTTGTGCTACCTGTGGATTACGATTCATAAAGATTTTAAAGTCTTCCGACCACTTTCGTTTCAGATTCTCAGGCGTATAAGCATCACCAACAAAAAGTTGTGCCACTCTAAATCTTTCCTTACCAGCTTCCGTGTTCAAATCACATTGTTCCTGAGAACCATCATGAAAAAATAATTGCCTCTTATTATTCTCTTCGAGTCTCCAGTTCATTAAAGCTTTAGGTTCACTTTGTTGCAAAGGATTTACTTGGTTCTTTGCCACTAATTTGTTCTCTTTTATTAAAGACAAAGACAGAGTACTATCTAATCCGGCGTTCTTTTCCTTACCTCGGAAAGCCAATAATAAAACAGCCACTAAGGGCAATAATAACAGGAATTTAGTTAAATGAGGGCGGGTACTAGGCATTTTGTTCATCATGACGATACGTTTTTTAAGGGTTAAAAAATTGAATTGGAGGGCCGTTCGGAAAGCAGGTACGCCCGTTACTTGGAGCAGTAAATATTGATAATGCTTTCTATCGGTGCCGGTTTGCAGTACCTGACTATCAGCAATAAATTCCAAGTTCTGCCGCAGGTGGTGGCGCACAAGCCAGACAAAAGGGTTATACCAGTTGAGGATACAGACCAGCTCCATCCAGATAATATCAGCGGTATGGCCTTGGCGTACGTGCACCAGCTCATGACTAATTATTTCCTGCAAATCTGCTTCGCGGA
>Ga0210040_10006616_pt1 | contig 14363 bp, 3 predicted proteins | sample CryGeyCG12114_NA_FD_185462 | JGI IMG/M metagenome (GOLD analysis project Ga0210040, IMG submission 185462) | Groundwater microbial communities from aquifer - Crystal Geyser CG19_WC_8/21/14_NA (SPAdes) (version 2) | ecosystem: Environmental > Aquatic > Deep subsurface > Groundwater | place: USA... | reverse complement strand
ACCACTGTCAAAATTTTTCGACCGATGCGATTTTAAAGTTTCATGACTTAAACTAAAGCTTGTTGTGTTTTACATCACTGTTGAGAGTTATAGCCATGGGACCTGAGTAGTTAAGTGACCATGGGCATTTGCATGTGTTTAGTGCGACCACCTATAAGATTAACATTGAATCTCTCTATGGTTTTGAAACCACTGTCAAAATTTTTCGACCGATGCGATTTTAAAGTTTTATGGCTTAAACTAAAGCTTGTTGTGTTTTACATCACTGTTGAGAGTTATAGCCATGGGACCTGAGTAGTTAAGTGACCATGGGCACTTGCATGTGTTTAGTGCCACCACCTATAAGATTAACATTGAATCTCTCCATGGTTTTTAAACCACTGTCAAAATTTTTCGACCGATGCGATTTTAAAGTTTCATGACTTAAACTAAAGCTTGTTGTGTTTTACATCACTGTTGAGAGTTATAGCCATGGGACCTGAGTAGTTAAGTGACCATGGGCACTCGCATGTGTTTAGTACCACCACCATTAAGATTAACATTGAATCTCTCCATGGTTTTTAAACCACTGTCAAAACTTTTCGACCGATGCGATTTTAAAGTTTTATGGCTTAAACTAAAGTTTGTTGTGTTTTACATCACTGTTGAGAGTCATAGCCATGGGACCTGAGTAGTTCAGTGAACATGGGTATTCATATATGTTTAGTTCAGGTAGCAGTAGAATAAACATACGAGTTTCTCGTGTTTTTGGGTTTAAGTATTTTATTTTGGGCGAAAGTTCTAGCGGTCAAGCACAACATGCTTCTCACGCTGATTTTAATTTGTTTTTTCGAAAAAAAGTTCCTTTTGTAGTCCACCAGGGAAGTCCGTATTTGGTTACCAAGATTACGGCTAAAATGATAAATTGGCCAAGTCTATATAGTTGTTTTCATGAAATTCATATTGTAATAACGTTTTCCTAGCTTAAGGCGGTATATGACTTTAAATATGACCTTAATCATGCCATCACTGAAATAGTCACCATGAACACCGTTTATTCGCATAAAAACAACTTAGGCATTTTCTGATTGTGCTCATTTGCAATCCCCTTTCTACTTTTGCTCAGTTTAAACGTGTGCGAAATTTGAAGTCAATCGGTTGATGCGTTCGAAAGTTATCGTGTCCACAACGAAAAATTTACTCGCAATTACATAAGCCCTGTACCGGGCTAAAAATGAACTCAATAGTAGCTAACTATAACTGATTACTTGTACGGTTTAAAAGTCGTGGTTATATCAAAGCTTTTTTTCCAATGTGTTAGTCCCTGTTGAATACAAATTTGATGCCAGCCAAGGCAAGTATATATTTTCACATGATGTGGCACACTGAAAAGCTGTGTAATATTTTGAGGAAAGCTGCCATAGGTATGATGAATAAGGCTCCGTAACTTGTGCTGGCTCATGCACATGAAGAAACATTCCCCTGAGAGGACCAAAAATATGGAATTGCATAGTCTTATACTCTATAACCCCGTATTTATACAAATGATACTTACTTACTCTCTTACTGGTATATAACATTTGTGTCAGGAAAAGGTTTGCACATACAAATACACATAAAATACACATAGACATAGGCTTGCCAAGTGAATAGGATATCATTCCATTATGCTTCGTTTCCCTGTATTGACGAAATGGCCCACTTTTTTTCAAATTCCAAACATCTCCGCAGCTATTTATTATTATATTCTATTGGTGAACGGAACACCTTCTTATCTTGAACAACATGAACCATTTTTCTTCATCTTTTGCCCATTCAATAGTTCCAACAGTGTTGGCTCCCATTAGGGACCCAAAAAGTAAGCCTGTAATATGTGATGCAATAGTAATCAATTTCGGTATGCATTATGCATGAGTTGAGCTTGGTAGTAAACCAAGAAATGAAATGAAAGTTTTTTTACGCTTCGTGTGCTATTCTTGTGAGAGAGCACGAGAAGGAGCAAAAGTTGCTCCCAATTCTTGAGAATATTTATAGGTGAGTGCTTTTTGAGTGGGAGAAAGTTACTTTTTCATCATCATTAATATTATCATTATCAATGATGAGCTACACGAATCATACAAATGGATGCACAAACAAATAAGGGGAATTTTATTGATGACAGGAGCAGTTGTACTTAAAAAATTTGTTTATTTTCTTTAAAAAAGGGGAAAATTCTGTTTTTTTAGCCTATTTTAACTTTTAGACAACATTGCGACGCTAGCTATATGTAGGTACCAACAAAGTGGTATCTACAGGTTTCGTATTCATAGGCTATAAGAATCCAAGGTTTCTTTCAACACGTGCAGACAGGAAATTTATAAGTAATTTATTTGTGCATGAACACTTAATTAAATTAAAACTACGTTGGGCAGTGTATTGATTGCATATGACAGGATGATAGAGAAAGTAAACGGGGCAATAAATTCCTTCGCAAATTTTTCTTGTTTTTATTTAACTACGTGAAAGCTATAGTCTTCGCCGGCAGGTTTAAAAGAGTTAAAAATAGTCTCGCGTACAATTTCAAAACGGTCTGTAAGCCCATTTGGTATCTGCCAGATGCTTTTAAAAACAATGGTTATAGCTATAAAAATCATCACTATTATCATTCCTAAGACAAAAGGTCCAATTACTTTACCCGCGTTTTCTTAATGGCCAGTTGTTGAAAGAGAAAAATGATACGCTTGCCAACAAAAATGAGATATACAAACTGAGTCAATTATTATTATTCTCATTTAAAAGTGGGTAAAACTAAACGAGGCGTCGTTTTTCTCACAATGCCTTCTTTCTTTATTATTGTGTGCAGTCCAGTTGCATTTAGGGAGCCAACTGAACACATAAGCCATTTGTTGAAATATGGCAGCAACAGTGTTTTTTCTCCTTCCCCCTTGAGATGAAAAATGGGCAGCAATTCACTCCAGCTAATAGTGAAAGGAAATGGTCGATTCCGAACTGGAAATCTGTTTCCTTTTTTCTTCTTCATAGTTACTTTAAGTCAGATGGTGAGCTATTTGCTACATTATTCGTACATTTTGCCGCCAATTTGTATGATTATGAGAAGACTCACACACTTTTATCTTTTATGGTATTGCGCATAATGCGTTAAAGAAATTAACTTCAACATTTAGTTTATCTCTACCCGCCTTTGGGAGCTAAAGTGAACACTGGAAGAATCGTCTTTTTCTTTTAAACCTTTGCTCACTCAAGTGATAATTTCTATAAACGATAAAAAGAATTAGATTGGCTAAAGTGACGACTGTTATATGAGATTCTGTCGATTTGCGTAATACTGACTTCTTGGATATTTACGTGAAAGAAGGATAGACATTAATCGCCATGAAGATCCTTTTTTATGCTCCATGTGTTTTTCCATGCTGATCTTATTGTTAGAGCACAGGATCTTGCAAATGTTACAATGTAAGCCGACTAGATTGTTCAAGGTTCAAGTATTACATGGAAACTAAGTAAGTATTGTTATAGGCTGGCAGTAAATTGCAAAGGGAGATGAAACATTCAACGGAAATCTAACTAATGTGCCCATAGTTTTAACGGATAGATTTCTATAAAGTGCTCATTTTTACACTGTTTGAGGAACAGGCACAGTTTTTAGCTAAATAAGGTTTGTTCCATATCTACATTACAAGAACGTATGTTTTTATCCATAGCGAGTTTCAAGAATAATGTTAAAAGAAGATAATTTTATGAACCGCAACGGCAAGTATTCTCTATATCTTTTTCCATCAGTTTAGTCTAGCTTGAGTGGTTGACTCGTGTGATTAGCTTTTTTAAAAGGTACAGCCTATGATTGAGAATGTTCAAGTTTTTGTACATACACCATGAACGCAAGACGACCGCAGTTACTAGAAGAGTCTCCTTGTGTTTCTACCTGTCAAGTGCAGAGATATATCTAAGCCCAAAATTGCTTAGAAAATAGAAAAGAAAAGGTGGAACGTATATAAAAATGCTTTGCCAGTCTGTTTTTCTAGAATTAAGAAAGCTGACTAATGGAAATTTTGTAGAAAACAAAAGACGCCTTTTTTAAGAGTCAAGTGCTAGTAGATGAGCTAGGCTCGAAACGACTTGTAAAAGGTTTGTCTCAGCTGACAGGCCAAAGTGTGCTCGGAATCTAATTGTGAATTGTCTTTGACGACTTCCAAATAATTGGGCTGTGTGACATAAATTACGATTGGCTGTGAAATCCGTGACCTAAATGTTAAAAGAGTTTTGATTCTTGCCGCTAAAAATTTTTCAAATGGATTTAAATATTAATGTCTACCCAATTTAGAAACATATTTCACAGTACATACGTTTCTTACCTCTCAACTTTTGCTCAGTACAGCGAATGTTAGTTTTGTATTTACAAAGCCATGCAATTTATTAATTTATTTACAACTTTTGTCAAAGTAGTCCCTCTTGCGGTATTCAAGATACATCAAGATACCATTTAAAACATGGGATGCTTCCAAAATGTATCCACAACTTTTACGGCGTGCATAATCTACATGCACTGTAGAAGAAATCATCAATCTTACTTTCCCACAAATTTTGATTAAGTCAATCTCAAAAAAACTTGGGGAGGGGAAATATTTCTCCTTTTTGCATATAAATCCATTAGAGATAATCATTATGGACATCTCTCTTTTCCATGCAACTCCATCTTCGTGTATAGGGAACAACAGGAAGACGAAGCATGTGTAAAATATGTTCATCTAAAGGGAGCATAATGTTTTTTAACCTCTATGTCCACAAACAAGAAATTTTCCTGGTATCAACTTACTTTCTTTTCAACTATCTCAAGTCACTATTATACAACTTTTGTGAAGCCTAGTACATACACTGTGTAGTACATTTATGCAAGCAACATTAGTTCCGATCTTGTTTTCGATAACATTCACAGGGAAATTCACCCAGCGGCCTACCAAACCACTCACTCACTTGCATAAGCAGTTTCCTCTTATTTATGCATAAGAATGTAGCCAACCTATTTTTTCGCTCCTGTTTCGGGAAGTCTTTAGAAAAAATCAGAATGCAAAATGCATTCTCCCAGACGAATGAGCTCTGAGACTTAAATAACTTTTTCTATCATGTTCACTATTCTCTCGTAATAAAAAATTCAGGCGGTCTTTTATAGTCGAGAGATTGCAACATTGCATTGCCATTTGACAATTGGGTTTACCTAGATTCTTTTGATATATGCAGTTCAACGCCTTTTGCGATTTTATTACAACAATTGTTTATTGAACTTACTGCTTATATAGATAATTCGGATTGCAATGAAACTAAAACAATTGGTCGATTGTTGTTGATTCGGAATCCGTAATAATTGCTCCCAACGCTGAGGTTGAATCTTCTTACAGAAGCTGAAATATTGATCCAAAATCGTAAATTGGTTTGAAAAATTTTGATGGAAATTATCATGTAAAGTTTTCAAAATTGGGACCGTCCTTCTCATATTTTGGCCAATGTTTTCGATGTGAAATTTTGTTATTTTTTCCAGCTAAGTATTTGCGAGCATTGGAAGCTAATATTTTAGATTCATATAATGAAGAATCCTGCTTCAATTTTTGAGCTATATTTAGATAAATTTGGCTGCAAACGAACTTTACCAGTTCATTGTAAGTAAGATTGAAAGGGTTGGGTGGTTGTGTTGACACTGACACTTGACAGTAACTAATAATGGCAATGATTTTCAAACATTGCAGGAATACAAGAAGGCGACTCTCCAAGTTGTGCAGTGACCCTAACTTTGCGTACGAGTGTTCAATCCTAAGTTCAAATCTGAGTGCTTACCTTGACTTATTTGGGAACGAATCTTTCGCTGTGGGGAATGGGACTCTCCAGGAAGAAGCATGGTTGCCTCCCTTCTCCATGTGGCAATCCGTGCTCATCGCCCTTTGTTTGATTGTGTGCATAATTCTGACTGTGGGTGGCAACATGCTCGTTTTGATCGCATTCATCGTAGATCGTGGAATACGGCAGCCTTCCAACTACTTTATTGCCTCCCTGGCCTTTACAGACATGTTGATTGGGACAGTGTCCATGCCATTCTACTTGGTTTATGTGCTCAAAGGGTACTGGGACTTAGGACCCATCCTCTGTGATTTATGGCTGTCGGTTGACTACACGGTCTGTCTGGTGTCGCAGTACACCGTGTTACTGATCACGATCGACCGGTTCTGCTCCGTACGAATTGCGGCCAAGTACCGAGCTTGGAGAACCAAGAATCGAGTAATTTACATGATCATTGCCACATGGATCATCCCAGCGGTCCTATTCTTCTCCAGTATATTTGGTTGGGAACATTTCATTGGGTACCGTGACTTGGCACCCGGAGAGTGTACAGTGCAGTTCCTCAAGAACCCAGTGTTCAACACGGCATTGATCATCGGTTACTACTGGAGCACTTTGGTTGTCCTATTCATCTTGTACGGTGGAATTTACAAGACGGCTTGGAATATGCAGAAGAAGGCTGAGGATAAGAGAAGAAGGATGCAAGACATGGTGAAAATGACTGCAGGGGGACTGGCGGGTGTGGCTGGCAAGACGGCTAATATCAATATTTCACAGACTGCCACAGCCCTGACAAATCAGGAGAATAACAAGGGCAAGAATAATAATACTCTTCATGTCCAAAATGGTGGAAAGGTAAGATAACATTTGAGTTTGAGAAGAGGATATATTGTATAGCTTACTTATAGTTAGTTAGCATTCGTTGAGCTGATATATACGTGGTTTGGTAAGTTAGTTAGTTTTCGAGAAAATAATTAAAAGGGATGTGATAAAGGCTGAGTTGACCACATGAACGCCAGTTGTAGACATTCACGGTCTTTAGTGTTGGCCATTCGTATTCTCCTCTCATACTCATCTTTGTGTAAATCATCGGGCTATAGGACTACTACATCAACTAAATTGTGACATGTCATTATGGGAATTGAGAAAATATACGAGAGCGAGAGAGAACGATAAATTGATACGTGACTTTTATCCTCCACTTGTATCAAGTCTTGGGATACTTTTCTTGTCTTTATCATCAATGCTAGATGAGCGATAGTTTCTACTAGTTAGTGTTAGTTCCTTTTGGGCAACCCAAACCATGGGCCGTGCCGTAGTACAAGATATGACGTCTGTTAAATTTATCCAGTCCTTGTGTCCATTTTGGAAGCTCAGATATAATTGCTGAATTAATATCGATCGGCATTTCATGGTCCATTTCATAATTGATAATTCAGAGTAAGTGTGTTTCCTAAAATAATGATTTTTCGTAGGCAACTATATAGTAGGATTCTGGATTTGGTAGCTCAAAAACGGAGTTTGTTATCCATTTAACATGTTGGTTTTCAATATCGTACATGCACGTTTGCATGATAGAGAAATACAACGCGTATGTGCCTATGTGCCTGATGCATGCCTGATGTAATCTTTATAAATACTATAAAAGAAAGAAAGTATTACGTTGCAAAGTAACTCAGTCAGTCAATCGTCTTTTGCTCAGGCATGAGACACTGAATTTCCAAAACACAATTGGATGTATGCGGCAGCAATTGCCCAAAATATTTAAATACCATCTCATCATAGTCATCATAGGGCTTCACTTTGTAGAAACTGAGTCATTAACACCAGTCGTCTATTTTCTAGTGGCCAAGTCTTCCTGTCCACTGACGGTATTCGTGTAGAGGTGTCCGCATTCTCTGTAAAAGAACGTTTGATTTACTATATTGGAATTAAAACTGGCTGGAAAATGAAACAGTTGCATGATATGGTGAAACCAAAATGCTAATCATGTTTATAGCTGGCAATGACTATCGACTGCCTCAGTATTCCTATCTTATCCCTATTTCCAATTTTTATGCTACTTTTTATTATTACTTTAGAAATTTTACCTTTCCTTCTGAAAGTTTTCTCCAGACGAAAAGTATGACCTTATGTGGTAAATGTGGTTATACTATGTATCTGACAATATAAAATAAAATTGACACAATGGAGAATGGATGATATATTTGAGTATAAGTATGTTAGCAAGCTAAATATTGCAAGAGTAGGTTTTTTCTGTGCACAAGTTACGTGTATAAAGTATGTTTGTAGTAGTAGTGTACGGAATGTATACTACAAAGTAGGAAGAAGGAGATGAGACGTAGAAATGACAAGAATATTTACTTTTGGATCCCAGATTTGACTACCAGTTTAGACCAAGAGAATGCCAGTATAATCACTCTGATTTCAACCCTGACACGTGTACAAGAGATACGTTTTACAAGAGTTTAAATATGCAAATAAATAATTGATTAAGGAACATTATGACTCACTCACTGAAAATCATATCGATTGAATAATTGAACATAAGAATGTAAAAGCTAGTTGAGCCTTTTAAATATTTCAGTTAGTGAAATCAACCGATGCTTTCGAGTAAATAGAAATGTCATGTATATTTAATGTTGACGGATTCTGGTAACTATTTTATTTCTCTGTATACTGTACTACATGTATTCCTATTAGTACAGTTATTGTAAAAAAGTAGTTATTTTTCGAGAAAATCAATAAGGTTAAATAATTTTACGCTTTAATTAAGCCTACTAATGAGAATCAAACCATGTTCGTTTTCTGCTCCACTTAATAATTTAGTATCTATTTAATAAATTGTAGCTTACACTTTCTCTGGCTTTCACTTTCTCCATCAGTTCTCACAGTATGCATTAGGCAAGTACAGTTTCATTTAACCGACCAGCAGGCCAAGTATTTCTCGTGCAGATGTAACCACTTTACCGCACACGACATAAAATGAATGCATAGAACTTGTCAGAACTGTAGTATTCGAGTAATGCTTGGATAAAACAGAGCTCTCGTCCCTTTCCAGAAATAAAACAAAATGAACATAAACTCTGTTTGTATTTGGTAAAGTTGGATGGAACCCGTATTATTCAAAATGTCTTTCTTCTTACGTATTCATAGGTCATGCATATAAAAAACATTGCTTTCCCTCTTTGTTATTTCATTTTAGGTAACTATTTGGTTGTGAAAAGTGTGGTGCACACAAAAACATGCAATATAGCATAGCTTTCTCGACAGTAGTTAGTTTTAGGAAAAATTGAGCACCTGCGTTTGTTGAGATATACATAGCTATACACTATAGAAAATTAAATTTCGTTCTCCATCCTCCATCGTCATCATTTGCTACTTTGTGGCACGTTGAATATGAAATGTAAAAGTGGTCCTGATTCAAAGCTCAAAAACAAAGAGTATCCATCAATAAAAATATTTTGCTTTTGAGAGTGATTAAAATGATAAAATATAGGGAAAACTGACCACTCACCAGTTTTTATCCAAGTTATCTCATGTGCGTAGGAATCTTTTCAGGTACAGAAACCACACTTACTTTTTTTTTAAACTCTAAGGAGTGAATATCCAGCGGTCTTATAGGGCAGGAAAATGAGAAATTCTTTCTAGGGAAGAAAACAGTAGACAAAAGTATTACTTTGCATTAGCGATAATGATCACTGGACATTTACTACTTCGAGTTTTAAAAAAAGTGAGTGTTTTATATATATATTTATAAGAAGGTCTTTTAATAACGCATATTGCGCAAAAATTACCATCCTGGACACACTGGATTATCAGAGAATACGTTGTAGTACATATAACCATGGACAGCAACCCTATCTATGAGGTACAGAAAATCTTCATAGATTAAAAAACTTTTCTTATCCTTGTACCCGAATTTTCTTGAAAACTCCAGCGATACTTTTGAATTCAAAAGTTGTGATTCAAAGTTACACTAACACACCATCATTGCAGAATGTGTCTAAACTGTGGAAATGGGCTTTTATAAGATTTGTTTGACTACTTTGGATGATTAAATGGGCAGTAGGTATTGCTGGTGCTTTTCTTCACCTCTCTCCTCAAACTCAAACTCCTTCGTATAACTAGAACCGCAAAAACAGGTTTTTTGTTTTCCCTATATTGTCTTTATAACTTAGACATAAAATTATTTCTGAATTGATATTAATGTAGGGATATATAAGATTTAGCAACAATTCCTGCCTTAGAGAGTGTACACATTTGAATTCAAATCTATGCTTTCATCCTAAATTCACTTAAAAACCAAAACGAAAAAAGTGGAAATCTTTCAGTTTAAGTCAGTAGCATGGCAAGGTTGAAAAAATTTAGCAACATGAAACATAAACTCTCTTAAGTTGTTAGTTTTTGCACTGTGAGAAAATTAGTTGGGAGCTGCTGCAAACTTTTTTTTTTTAACAGAGAGGTTTTCATTTAGGTCAAAGACAGCGTTCCTATAAACTTGTTTACAACTCATTCAATCAAGCAGACATTGTATTAGAATTAATCTATGTTAAAGCAATACAACGGTTGCTTACAATCATGTTGTCTTGAAAAGTAAACGAGTTATGAGTCCAGGACTTCTAACTCGTTTTCTTTTCAAAGGCAACATGATTTTCTAACTTAAGGAGAATGATTCAAATGTTGTCGATTTAACACTAAACATTCTTCGTAAATAATGGGTACTTAAGATGCATGTAGTACAACCAACATTTTGTGTACTCCTATTTTGATTTTCTTTGTTTTACAGGGAACCACTACAGAAACTTCTACCAATTCGGATAACAATAATAAAAAATTGGATACCGAAAGATCTTCTAGCCCAGCTTTTGAGTCTGACGAAGACCCAGGACCACAAAATGCAGCCAGACAGCAAAAACCACAACAATGCACCGCAACAACTAGTTCTGTAATCACACAGATTCATCAATCTTCATGCCCTTCGAAAAAAGTTAGCTCACCTGAGCCCCCCAAAGTTCAAGAAAAAACTCAAAAGCAACCAACTCCAAATTTAGGTTATCCACAACCCCCTCCACCGCCTCCTCGGGCTTCCTCTCTGAGAGCAAAGCAAATGGCTGCAAATGCTGCGGCTGCAGCTGATTCTAGCATCCAGAAAAAGGAAACACCCGGATCTCCGTACGACTATGAATTCCCACCGCCTCCATCAGATTTTCTGAGTGATGCTGGAACTCCTGGAACCTCCCGGAGAGTACATCAACCACCTCAAACTCTTCCTGTGAGGGACAGAGGTGGCTCTCCATGCAAGAAACAGGACTTAAGCTCGTTTCCCACTCTGCCTACATCTTGTAGTAGTGGTAATGGTGGCATAATAGGTCCAAAGCAAACAATCGGAAATAAAGAGGAATCCAAGGACAGTGGCATTATGAACGAATTCTCTCTTATTACAGAAAATATAGCAGTATCCACAGCTACGGCTGCAGTAGCCCCAGTTCTATCAGCAGCAGCTTCTTCGTCCTCCTCCCCTGTGATAAAATATGAAGATTCTTTACCTTTACATTCTCCTCTGATTCCATCAAATTATCCTACTTCCACTCACCGTTCTCAATACGACATAATCCCATCTCCGCAACTCTCTTACTCCAAAGTGTTCATCGGCGAAGAAGATGAATTGATTGCCGACGACCTTGTATACGCCAATCAAGCGGTTGTGTATCCTTGTGACTGTCCCGGGGATCCAACAGTGGTCAGTGGGTACAGCAAAGGGGTACCTGGTGGTACTATTGTTAACATGGAACTTGTTGTATCAAGTGCTACCTCAGATGCAGTGATACGAGCCCGTCGAGATGAACATCACTACATATTATCCCGGCATTCATCATCTGGTACTCTGGTGGGACAAGAGAGTTCGAAATCTCGAGTGTCCGAAGAAGAAGACAGTAATGATAGTATAGGACCTATCATGGACATGGTTACAAGCCTCCTGGACAATACTAACAACCCAAATATATCCGCTGAGGAGAAACGCAACTCAGTTTTGTCCTCTCTGAGCTTTTTAGATACTGGGGATCTGCGCTATATTGATGACAGTTCAATCACCGTAGACACACCGACCCCTCCCCCTTTGCACCACGAAGAGAGAACAACTCTTGCTCCCCACACGAGTAATAATCTGAACAAGACTGAATGCGTATGGACTAATCAACTACAGGCACTGATTCGACAGCTTATTGTTGCACAGCAACAACATTTGTCACCCAACTCACAGCAAACGACAGTTCCACTTATTCAACAGTTGCAACAGCAACTGCTCATCCAGCAACAGCAGATTTTGCTTCAGCAAGCCATGCTAACTCAGTTGCAACACACTTCCTCGTCAACACCACTGGTGGATAATCGGAGAAGTAGTGGACACGAAAATCCCTATTTGTCTACTAGCAGCTCGGTCAACTCGGTTGTTCGATCTCCCGGACACAATAATAGCACTAAGCGTACCGTCATCAACAATAATCATCATCATCTCCAGAGCATTACCAATAATACTAATAATAATCATAGTAACAATAACACTGATAATAATAGCAGTAATCCAATAAGGGCTTCCATTACCACTACTACTACGGCTACCACGTGTCATAATCAGCAGCAACATGTGCTTTTGTCTCGCACTTTGGTCAGCTCAGCACCACATGCCGATTCAGAGACAGCCAGTCTTGTGAATACTAGAAGCATTATGCATCCTGGAACTGCTGAAGTTACAAACACAGTGGTTTTACATAGTCCTCCTACCCAGTTGACTGAAAGTGCCAACTGTAGGCGGGATAGTGTCACTTCTGGACATGGCACAGGAAATAACAGTGGATCCGGGTCACGCAAGGCGTCATCATCAACTGAACAGAAGGCACAAGGTGCTCTCACGTCTTCCAAAGAGAGACTAGCACAGATTAAGGGCAAGGAGACACGTGTTGAGATTGAGTGCGTGAAATTCGTATCCCCTAAAGGTGTGGATATGATCCAAGAGGTGAGAAGAGAGGGAAGTACAAAGAGTGCTGGTGGGAGTAGTAAGGGAAATAAAGGGACCAAAGTTAAAATCGCTAGAGATAATAACGATGATGAAGACGATGATGATGATGACGACGAAGAAGATGAGGAAGAGACTGCTAGAAGTATGATGAGGAAGAAGCGCCGATCTAGGACGGAGTCTGAAGACGGAGATGCAAAAGGTGGAAGGACTAGAAGTCTTGTCAAGTCTATAGGGCGGAGATTAAGGGCTAGGAAGAAGAAGCAGGAAGGGAGACAAAAGTCCAAATCGGAAAACAGGGCTAGGAAGGCACTTAGGACAATATCATTCATTTTAGGAGCGTTTGTTTTGTAAGTAAAAAAAGTTTTGGATGGAAGCAGGCTTTGATGATTATTTGTATAGTTGGTTTGCTCCTTTGTGAGTAAAGTCTGGTGTGTGATGGGTGTATATTTTTGTGTATGGTTGGTTTTCATGTTCATAATGTGGTATCGAAGGTGTGGGAAATGATGGAAGACTTGATTTGTGAATTTCAGATGTTGGACCCCGTATCATATCCTAGCAATGGTGGAAGGATTCTGTGGCTGTATCAATAGTCATGTGTACATGTTTGCGTACTTTCTGTGCTACGCAAACTCTCCCATCAATCCTTTCTGCTATGCTTTGATGAACTTTCAGTTTCGTCGCACGTACATGCGGATCATCAAAGGAGACCTCCATATGACGTAGAAGGGTTCTCCTTGTTTTGAGAGGGATGATATTGAGGACAAATAGGAAAATTCATATACTGGATTCCGTGTGTTGGTGCTATTTACATGGAAATGGTGAGTACACCACCGAAAGGAAATCAAATAACTTAGTTTCCATTGAAAGTTATTTTCCCGAATGAAGAGAAACGAGGCGTACCATATTATTTGTAAATTAGAGGAGGATCTAATCAAACTGCGTCCATTCAGTCCAAAAGCATTGAACAATGCTGATTCTCACGCTCTCAAATCTGAATTAATGAAATTCACAATAAGTAGTTTTAATGTGGAACAAATGAGTGCATAAATGTGAGAATAGATATATACGAAGTGAAAGCTACTGCTTGAGTACATTACGGTAGACTTTATTTATTTTTGCCCTCTGAGATATAAATGAGGATTTATTGGTTTCTCACTCTCAAATCAATTTTTTATTTTTATTTTCTTGCTACATTCCTAACAAGTATTTTTGAGGAGTGAGCGCTGCGAATATAGCTGTTTCATTTAAGTTCTGTATGGTAACTCGATCTGTAATAACATTCAAGTGCATAGCTTAGCTGTACTAGTATTTAACGCCTACCGCATGGAAATTTTTAAAGTTACCCATTTGCCATCTTTAATCGGTCAAGACAAGTGGTTACCAATAACATGAATTATTCATACTACTGTACCTATAACTACAATACAAATTGAAATTACAAATGTTTCGGCTTTACTTGTAATTTTGTCCGATCGTTAAGATTTCTGAAAAAACAAATCCGTAGAAATACTATAATACGTTATGTAGCTTCAATTCT
>Ga0210040_10006615_pt1 | contig 14369 bp, 9 predicted proteins | sample CryGeyCG12114_NA_FD_185462 | JGI IMG/M metagenome (GOLD analysis project Ga0210040, IMG submission 185462) | Groundwater microbial communities from aquifer - Crystal Geyser CG19_WC_8/21/14_NA (SPAdes) (version 2) | ecosystem: Environmental > Aquatic > Deep subsurface > Groundwater | place: USA... | reverse complement strand
CTGCACGCCGTCGCCCTCTACCCCGAGCCCGGCGGCGACCTCCTCGAGCCGCGGGTCGCGGCCGTGGAGCTGCTCAACGTGCTGCGGCCGACCGTCGCCGTGCACCGCTGGGTCGCCCTCGCCGCGCTGGCCCTGCACGAGCACCCCGAGTGGCGAGAGGCGCTGCGGAACAGCGACGACGACGTCCTGCCCTTCGTGCACGAGGTCCGCCGGTACTACCCCTTCTTCCCCGTCGTCGCCGGGCGCGTCCGGCAGGAGTTCGAGTGGCGCGGAGTACGCTTCCCCGTCGGGCGCCGGGTGCTGCTCGACCTCACGGCCACCGACCGGGACCCGGCCGCCTGGGACGACCCGGACGGCTTCCGCCCGGAGCGGTTCCGCAGCAGGGACATCGGGGCCTTCGACCTGGTCCCGCAGGGCGGGGGCGACCACGCGACGGGCCACCGCTGCGCGGGGGAGTGGGTGACCATCGAGGTGATGGCCACCGCCGTGCGGGTCCTCGCGCGCGACATGGCCTACGAGGTCCCGCCCCAGGAGCTGCGCGTCAGCACGACCCGGATGCCGACCGCGCCCGCCGGCGGGTTCGTGCTGCGGCTGCGCTGATAGCCGGTGGCCCTGGCATCATCTGCTGCGACTCCCTCCCGGACAGCTCTGGGATGACCCGAGTGACGCGCTGGCTCCCCGGTGCTCCCCGCCGTGGCGGGGCTTCCCGTCGCGACGACGTTGACCAAGTTCCACAGAACAGTGATGCGCTAGCAATGACTGTGCTTGGATCACTCCGTCGCTGAGGACTGGGCCAGTCTCCCTGAGCGGCCGCAGCCGACGGGGGGAAACGAACGATGACGACGTCGATGGTCTTGAGCGCCGCCGCACGGTCCGTCTGGGCGAAGAGCGACCCGGACCAGGACCTGTCTCTACCGCTGCACCGCCACATGGCCGATTCGGGGGCCGTCGCGGGCCTGCTGTGGGACTACTGGCTGCCCACGTCGGTGCGCCACCTCATCGGCTCGGGGCTCACCGACGGGGACGCGCGCCGTCTCGGCGTCTGGATGGCGGCGGTCCACGACCTCGGCAAGGCCACGCCGGCGTTCGCCTGCCAGGTACCCGTCCTGGCGCTCGGTATGCACGACGCCGGGCTCACCATGCCGCCGGGCGTACAGGTGCAGGGGCGCACCGTGTGCCCGCACTCGACGGCCTCTCACCTGCTGCTCTCGCGCTGGCTCAGCGAGAGGTACGACTTCTCGACGTCGGTCGCGGGCAGCTACGCCGTCATCCCCGGTGGGCACCACGGCGTTCCGCCGACCCACGGCGACCTCGATGCCGCCGACTCGTCACGACTGCTGGGCGGAGGCCGGTGGGTAGAGGTACAGGACGAGCTGGCGTACTACGCCGCAGCGCTCGCGGGTGTGACCGACCTGCTGGCGACATGGTCGACCCGTCCACTGCCGTCCACGAGCCAGGTGCTGCTCACCTCGCTGGTCGTCATGGCCGACTGGATCGCCAGCGACTCCGAGCGCTTCCCTTACGACGACCAGTCCTCGGCGGGGGAGAGGGCGGCGAGAGCCTGGCCGGACCTGGCGCTCACCGCACCGTGGAGCCCCGGTCTGCCGCCCCGGGACGTTCGTGCCCTGTTCCAGCAGCGTTTCGCCCTGCCGGACGGCGCTGAGCTGCGACCCGTACAACGCGCGTGCGTCGAGGCCGCGTGGGACGTCGACGTCCCCGGCCTGATGCTCGTCGAGGCACCGATGGGCGAGGGGAAGACGGAGGCCGCGCTGGCAGCGGCCGAGGTCCTGGCCGCCCGGACCGGGGCCGGCGGATGCTTCGTCGCCCTCCCGACGATGGCGACCAGTGACGCCATGTTCGGGCGCGTGCGGCCCTGGGTCGAGCGCCTGTCCGCCGCCGGTGACGTGTCGCTCTACCTGGCCCACGGCAAGGCAGCGCTCAACGAGGACTTCCGTGATGTCGTGCACGCCGGACGTCTTCGCGGCGTCGAGCATGACGCCGTCGACCACGTTGGAAGGTCGGTGACAGCACCGGAGACGGTCGCCGTCGCACTCCAGTGGCTCTCGGGGCGCAAGAAGGGTGTGCTGTCCAGCTTCGTCGTCGGGACGATCGATCAGGTGCTCGTCGGTGCGCTCAAGAGCCGGCATCTGGTGCTGAGGCATCTGGCGCTGGCATCGAAGGTCGTCGTCATCGACGAGGCGCACGCTGCGGACGCGTACATGGCGGTGTACATGGACGCCGTCCTGCAGTGGCTTGGCGCGTACGAAGTCCCCACCGTCGTGCTCAGCGCCACGCTGCCCCCGGAGCGACGGCGGGCGGTGGTCGCGGCCTACGAGTCCGGCCGGGGCACCGCCGTGACGGTGGCGGACCCGTCCGTGCAGTTCACCCGCAGGCGTCGTCGCGGCCCGGCGCCTGCCCCGTACCCACAGGTCGCCGCAGCGACCGGCTACCCACTCGTCACGGTGACCACCAGCACCGGTCCGCAGGTGCACGCGGTCGAGCCGTCGGAGCGACGGTGGTCCGTCCACGTCGAGGAGACCACCGACGACGACACGACTCTGCTCGCGCTGCTGGACCACGCGCTGGCCGAGGGCGGGTGCGTCGCCGTCGTCCGCGACACCGTGGGGCGAGCGCAGCAGACAGCGAGACTGCTGAGAGAGCACTACGGCGACGATGTCGTCCTCGTGCACTCCCGTCTCCTGGCGACCGACCGGGCGCAGCGGGAGGCTCAGCTGCGCAGCGAGCTCGGACCGCCCGGCGCGGCGCAGCGACCGACGCGCCGGGTCGTCGTCGGCACCCAGGTGCTCGAGCAGTCCCTCGACGTCGACTTCGACCTGCTGATCACTGACGTCGCCCCGATGGACCTGCTGCTGCAGCGCGTCGGTCGGCTGCACCGCCACGGGCGCGCGGAGCGGCCGCCGCTGCTGCGCACGCCGCGCTGCGTGCTCGTCGGGGTCGCGGACCCGGCGTCCACGCCACCGATCTTCACGAGTGCAGCCGAGGCCGTCTACCAGCGTGCCCCCCTCCTGCGCGCGCTCGCCGTCCTGCGTGCTCACCTCGCCGAGCACGGCGCCGTCAGACTGCCCGAGGACATCGCCCCACTCGTGCGCCAGGCCTACGCCGAGACGGTCGAGGTCCCGGCCAGCTGGTCGTCGACGCTGGCCGAGGCGGACGGGCAGTACCACGACGGGCTCGTGGAGCGGCGTCTCCGAGCCAGCACCTTCCGCCTGGGGCCTCCGCCCGGTGCCGGGTCGTCGCTCGTCGGCTGGCTCACCCGCGGGGTGGGCGACGCCGAGGACACCTCAGAGGGGCAGTCCCAGGTCCGTGACGCCCAGGACACGTTCGAGGTCGTCGTCGTCCAGCGCGTGGCGAACGAGGTACGGGTGCTGCCCTGGGTGCAGCCCTTCGGGGGCGCGGTGGTGGAGACCCATGCGGCTCCGAGCCCGCACCTGGCGCGGGTGCTCGCCACGTGCACGGTCCGTCTGCCGACGTCGATGAGTCGTCCGTGGTCCGCCGACCACGTGCTCGACCGGCTGGAGGCCGACGGCTTCGCCGGTTGGCAGACATCACCGTGGCTGCGCGGGCAGCTCGTGCTCGTCCTCGACGAGCGGTTGAGCACCGAGGTCGCGGGCTTCCGCGTCACCTACGCACCTGACGACGGCCTCGTCGTCGACCGTCTCGAGGAGGACCGCTCATGACTGCACCGACCACGACAGGCACCGGGACGGCGGTAGGTCCACGCAACGTCTTCGACCTGCGGACCGAGCCCTGGGTGCCGGTCCGACGTCTGGACGGCGGGGCCGAGGAGCTGTCGCTGCTCGACGTCGTCCGCCGGGCGCACGAGCTGCGCGAGGTGGTGGGGGAGCTGCCCACCACGGCGTTCGCACTGGTCAGACTGCTCCTGGCGCTTCTGCACTCCTCCGTGGAGGTCCTGCGCGAGGGAACTGACGAGCGGGAGGGACCGCGAGCGGCGTGGAAGGCCCTCTGGGAGTCCCCGACGCTGCCTGCCGACGCGGTCGCGGACTACCTGGACGAGCACGCGGCCCGCTTCGACCTCCTGCACGCCGTGACGCCCTTCTTCCAGGTGGCCGGCCTCACCACCGCCAAGGGCGAGGTGAGCGGGCTCGAGCGTCTCGTCGCCGACGTCCCGAACGGCCTGCCGTTCTTCACGACCCGGGCCGGGGAGCAGCTGCGACGCGTCTCCTACGCCGAGGGCGCGCGGTGGCTCGTGCACGCCCAGGCGTTCGATCCCTCCGGTATCAAGTCCGGCGCGGTCGGCGACCCCCGGGTCAAGGGTGGGAAGGGCTACCCGATCGGCACGGCGTGGGCCGGCCAGCTCGGTGGCCTGCTCGTCGAGGGGGCGACGCTCCGGGAGACGCTGCTGCTCAACCTGGTCCTCGCCGAGATGGCAGACCAACCCTTCCCTGGTCACGACCTGCCCGTCTGGGAGCGCCCCCCGCTGTCCTCGACGATCGAGAAGGGGCACCCGGCGCCGGTCGGGCCGGCGGACCTCTTCACGTGGCCGAGCCGTCGGGTCCGTCTGGCGCACGACGGCGCGGGGGTCACGGGCGTGGTGCTCAGCAACGGCGACCCGCTGGAGCCGCAGAACCGCCTCCTCGAACCGATGACGGCGTGGCGACGCAGCGAGTTCCAGGAGAAGAAGCGCGGCGAGCACCGGGTCTACATGCCTCGTACGCACGTGCCCGAGCGCTCCTTGTGGCGAGGGCTCGCAGCGCTGCTCCCTCAGGGCGAGCGCGAGGTCCAGCGTCGGGACGGCTCGCGCGTGCTGCCACCACGAACGCTCGAGTGGCTCCGCGAGCTGCAGGGAGAGGGGGTGCTGGCTCGTGACCATGTGGTGCGGACACGAGCGGTCGGTATCGAGTACGGGGCGCAGAGCTCGACCGTCTCGGAGATCGTCGACGACGCGCTCTCGGTGCGTCTCGTGCTCGTCGCCGAGTCGGGGCGCGACCTGCGCGAGGCCGCCCTCACGGCGGTCGCGGGCACGGAGCAGGCGGTCCGGGCGCTCGCGGCCTGTGCCGCCGACCTCGCCGAGGCAGGTGGCGGGGACCGTGAGAGCGCGGAGTCCCGGGCGCTGGAGGACGGCTACTTCATTCTCGATGCTCCCTTCCGGTCGTGGCTCGCCGGTCTCCACGGCGGCCTCGACCCCACGGCCGCGCTCCATCACTGGTCGTGGATCGCACGTGGCCGACTGCGTGCTCTGGGGGACGAGCTGGTCGAGGCCGCGGGACCGGCTGCATGGACGGGGCGGGCGAACAGGCAAGGACGGCACCTGAGCACCCCGGAGGCGGACCTTCGGTTGCGGTCCGCCCTCCGGCGGGCGCTTCCGCTGCCTTCGGACCCGGAGCCGACGACACCGAGGCACGCCCGCGGCGACGAGGCCGCCGGGGGCAGCACCCAGGACAGGACCACCGATTCCAGCACGGACGACCGAGAGGACGGCGCATGAGCACACCACCCCTCGCGCCCGGGGCACCGCCGACGTCCCACAGCAGAGCGGAGGAGCTGAGAGACCACGTCACCGCCCGTGTCGAGGCGCTGCAGCGCGCCTACGTCGACCCACGGCACGGCCAGAACTCCTGGGCCACAGGGGCGCTGGCATGCCTGCGCCGTGCTGTCGGGGACGAGCCCGGAAGAGATCCTGCCGTCTGGGAACTCGTCTACGACGGAATCCCGGCGCGCCTCGTCGGTGGTGAGGACCCGAGGCGGTCCGGCGAGATCGTCGTGTCCACGGCAGAACGGGCCGTGCACGCCTCGCTCACCCTCTACGCCGTCCACCAGCAGTCCCAGCGCGTCGGCATGCACCGGCGTGACGTCGGGCTCGGTACGGCGGTGCGCCGTCTGGCCCTCGCCACGGGCGCCGAGTCGGCCGTGCTCCGACGCTTCCACGCCCTGGGGACGGCGCAGAGCCTCACCGAAGTGCTCCACCACGCGCGGGGGCTCCTGACCCAGCTGCGAGCGGCGGCCATCCCTCTCGACCACGGCCGCCTGGCCGTCGACCTGGACCGGCTGCAGCGGACCGGTCACGCGGACCGTGTGCGGCTGCAGTGGGGACGCGACTACTACGCCCGCCGACCGCAGTCAGCGCCCACGGAGCAGGACAGCACCACCGTGGACGGCCCCGAGCCGGCCACGGCGACCACGACGAGGACCGACCAGGGAGAGACGCGATGAGCCGCACCACGATCGACATCCACGTCCTGCAGACCGTGCCCCCGAGCAACGTCAACCGCGACGACACGGGAAGTCCGAAGACCGCCGTCTACGGCGGTGTGCGCCGGGCCCGGGTTTCCAGCCAGGCGTGGAAGCGCGCCACCCGGCGCGCCTTCGAGGACGAGCTCGACGCCAGCGACCTCGGGGTGCGGACCAAGCGCGTCGTCGAGCTCGTGGCCGCCCGCATCACCGAGCGAGCCGGCGACCTGGAGGGTGACGCAGTGACGATGGCGACGGGCGTGCTGAAGAGCGCGGGCGTCGACCTGAAGCCTCCGCGGCGCAGCAAGGGCGAGGACGTGGTGCCGGATCAGTCGGGGTACCTGCTCTTTCTCAGCCGGCACCAGGTCGACCGGCTGGCCGGTCTGGCGATCGATGCTGCGCGCTCTGGCCTGGCCGCGGAAAAGGTGGACAGGAAGGAAGCCAAGGCGGCCGCCGACACGGCGCACAGCGTCGACGTGGCCCTCTTCGGGCGCATGGTCGCCGACTCGACGGACCTCAACGTGGACGCCGCATGCCAGGTCGCCCACGCGCTCGGCGTCCACGCGACGGAGACGGAGTACGACTACTTCACCGCGGTCGACGACCGCGCCCAGGAGGACGAGCCGGGCGCGGGCATGATCGGCACCGTCGAGTTCACCTCGTCGACGCTGTACCGGTACGCCACCGTGGACGTCGACCGACTCCAGGACACCCTCGGTGACGCAGCGATGACCGAGCGCGCCGTGGCCGCCTTCGTCCGCTCGTTCGTGACGTCGATGCCGACCGGTAAGCAGAACACCTTCGCGCACCGGACGCTCCCCGACGCCGTCGTCGTCACTGTCCGGGACGGTCAGCCGGTCAACCTCGTCGGCGCCTTCGAGGAGGCGGTCGTGGCTCCTGAGGGCTCGACCCGTCTGCGCGAGGCCTGCTCCCGGCTGGCGGACTACTCGACCGACGTGGACCGTGCCTACGGGCGGTCTGCGCGTGCCGCGTTCGTGCTGCGCGTCGGCTCCGCGACCGCACCGCTCGCTGAGCTCGGGGACGAGGTGGACCTCGAGGGGCTGGTCAGCGGCGTCGGACGCGCCGCCTTCGACGATGTCCCGGTCTCGGCATGAGTGTGCTCCTGCTCCGCCTCGCTGCACCGATGCAGTCCTGGGGCGACTCGAGCCGGTTCACCCGCCGGGAGACGCGCCCGGAACCGACGAAGAGCGGTGTCCTCGGCCTCATCGCGGCGGCTCAGGGCCGGCGACGGACGGACCCGCTCGAGGACCTCGCACACCTCCGCTTCGGAGTTCGGGTCGACCAGCCCGGACGCCTGGTGCGGGACTTCCACACCGCGCACGACCGTGAGGGCAGGTCCATGCCGCTCTCCTACCGGTTCTACCTCGGTGACGCGGCGTTCCTCGCCGCCGTCGAGGCCGAGCGCGGCCTGCTCGAGGGCGTCGAGGACGCTCTGCGGAAGCCGACCTTCCCGCTGTACCTCGGGCGCCGCTCCTGCCCCCCGGTCGGCCCCGTCAGCATCGGCCTGCGCGACGGCGACCTCCGCGACGTCCTGCTCACCGAGCCCTGGCATGCGGCGCCCTGGCACCAGCGACGGGTCGGCGCGGCCGCCGTGGACCTCGAGGTGGTGCGGGACGCCCGGTCCGCCGACGAGATGGGAGAGGTCGTCCGGGACGAGCCGGTCAGCTTCGACCCGGTGCGGCGCGAGTACGGCTGGCGGACCGTCGTCCGGGAGATGGCCGTGGCGATCCCGAACCCGCGTGCCGACCCGGCGGGGGCGTCCCGACGCAGCGGTGCCCATGACCCGATGGCCCTGCTCGGAGGCGCCTGATGATGCTCACCCGCTTCATGCTCAACCCGGCTCGTCGGGGGACGATGAAGCTGCTCGGGTCCCCGCAGGCCATGCACGCCGCCGTCATGGCCTCCTTCCTCCCCGGGGACGAGACCGACGGCGCCCACGGCCGGGTCCTCTGGCGCGTCGACTCAGACGGGCGTGAGCACTCGCTGTACGTGCTGAGCCCTGCGACCCCGGACCTCACGCACCTCGTGGAGCAGGCCGGTTGGCCGACGCGGTCGACATGGGACAGTCGGCCTTACGAGCCACTGCTGGGGAGGTTGCAGGCCGACCAGGTCTGGGCCTTCCGGCTGCGCGCGAACCCGACCAAGCTCGCCCGCGACGTCGGCAAGCGGGTCGGGCACGTGAGCGCGGACCAGCAGGCGTCGTGGCTGCTCGACCGGGCGCCACGCCAGGGGTTCGAGGTCTGCGGTGGGGGCGACGGCACCCCGTCGCTGCGGGTCACCGACCGGCAGAAGCGCGCGTTCCGCCGGGACCAGGACTCGGTGACGCTCGTGACCGCCCGGTACGACGGTCTGCTGCGCATCACCGACGTCGACGCCTTCCGCGGGGTGCTGGTGCACGGGCTCGGACGGGCGAAGGGGTACGGGTGCGGCCTGATGACGCTCGCCCGTCCGGAACCATGAGACCCGTCCCGGGGATGCCGCCGCCGGACCTGCCGGAGCTGGTCCGCGCGCAGGACCGCATCTCCTTCGTCTACCTCGAGCGGTGCATCGTCCATCGCGATGCGAACGCCGTGACGGCGACCGACGAGCGCGGCACCGTGCACATCCCCGCGGCCTCGCTGGGCGCGCTGCTCCTGGGGCCGGGAACCCGGGTCAGCCACCAGGCGATGATGCTGCTGGCCGAGAGCGGGTCGACGGCGGTGTGGGTGGGGGAGCGGGGCGTGCGGTACTACGCGCACGGCCGGTCGCTCGCCCGGTCCTCTCGACTCCTCGAGGCCCAGGCGATGGCGGTGACCAACCAGTCGTCGCGGCTGCGCGTGGCGCGGGCGATGTACGAGATGCGCTTCCCCGGCGAGGACGTCGCGCGGCTGACCATGCAGCAGCTCCGCGGACGTGAGGGAGCTCGGGTCCGCAAGGCCTACCGGGAGCAGGCAGCCTTGCACGGCATCGAGTGGAAGCGCCGCGACTACGACGTCGAGAACTTCTCCGGTGGCGACCCGGTCAACCAGGCACTCTCGGCGGCCCACACGTGCCTCTACGGCATCGTCCACGCGGTCGTCGTCGCCCTGGGGTGCTCACCGGGACTCGGGTTCGTGCACACCGGGCACGTGCGGTCCTTCGTCTACGACGTCGCGGACCTCTACAAGGCGGAGGTCACCATCCCGATCGCTTTCGCCGTTGCGGCGCAGGAGCCGGAGGACGTCGGTGCTGCTACGCGCCACGCCGTCCGGGACGCCGTCCACGACGGCGACATCTTGGCGCGCTGTGCGACGGACATCCGTGCGCTCCTGCTCGGGGACGACAGCGAGGAAGACCTGGGCGTGGATGTGGTGGAGCTGTGGGATGGCGCCAGCCGCAGCGTCGCGGGCGGGACTTCCTACGCCGAGGACGTCCCGTGGTAGTGCTGGTTCTGACGGCCTGCCCCGCCGGGCTGAGAGGGCACCTCACGCGGTGGCTGCTCGAGATCAGCCCGGGTGTCTTCGTCGGCGTCGGCACCGCTCGCGTTCGCGACCTGATGTGGCAGCGCGTGTGCGAGCTCGCGAAAGACGGCCGGGCGATCATGGTGCACTCGGCGCGCGGCGAGCAGAGACTCGCCTTCCGTGTGCACCGGCACGACTGGAGCCCGGTCGACGTCGACGGGCTCATGCTGATGCGCCGTCCGCCTGCAGGTGGTGCGCCCGCGGCGCGAGAACTGCGCCGGGGCTGGAGCAACGCCAGCAAGTACCGGATGGGGCGGCGACGGTCGGGTTCGGCCAGAAGTGATGGCGAGTGAGCCGGGTCGTGGGTAAGTTCCCTGGTCAGCAAGTGTGCTCCCCGCGCCCGCGGGGATGAGCCCCCGTCCCTCTCGTCGGGGACGACGGACAGGACGAGTGCTCCCCGCGCCCGCGGGGATGAGCCCTTCTCCGTCGGCACGGGCACGCCGGGCACGGCGTGCTCCCCGCGCCCGCGGGGATGAGCCGAGGCAGGCCAGCTCGTGCTGGACATGACGACGGTGCTCCCCGCGCCCGCGGGGATGAGCCCGTGGCCCACGCGACGTCGGACGCCTCGTCGTCGTGCTCCCCGCGCCCGCGGGGATGAGCCGGACGTCATCGACGCCCTCGTGAAGGCCGACGGGTGCTCCCCGCGCCCGCGGGGATGAGCCCCGCACCAGTGCCCGCCGTCGTGGCCTTGGGGCGTGCTCCCCGCGCCCGCGGGGATGAGCCCACGTTCGGGACGGCGTGGAGCCACGCAGGCGTGTGCTCCCCGCGCCCGCGGGGATGAGCCCCAGGCCCTCGAGCGGCGCGCCGTCGCCGCGGAGTGCTCCCCGCGCCCGCGGGGATGAGCCCGTCGGCACGCCAGCCGCCTACCAGACCGCCGTGTGCTCCCCGCGCCCGCGGGGATGAGCCCGGCAACACCCGCCCCGCGTCACGAACCCGCCCGTGCTCCCCGCGCCCGCGGGGATGAGCCCTTGCAGGACACCTGCTGGCCTCACCACCGCGCGTGCTCCCCGCGCCCGCGGGGATGAGCCCGGTGTCGGCCACGTCACGGGAACGTCCACCGAGTGCTCCCCGCGCCCGCGGGGATGAGCCGCAGTGGTGAGCGCCCCCGTGCTGGCCCGGCCCGTGCTCCCCGCGCCCGCGGGGATGAGCCCGTCACCCTGCGTGCGGAGGTCGAGCGGCTGACGTGCTCCCCGCGCCCGCGGGGATGAGCCCGCGCGCCCTGCGGGCGACGACGCGCAGGTGGTGTGCTCCCCGCGCCCGCGGGGATGAGCCCGAGCAGGTGCAGAAGGCCGTCTCGGCAGCCAAGTGCTCCCCGCGCCCGCGGGGATGAGCCCCTGCGCTTCGCCGCGCACCTGCGCTCGCTGTTGTGCTCCCCGCGCCCGCGGGGATGAGCCGTCCTCCTGCGTCGTCATGGCACAGACGATGCCGTGCTCCCCGCGCCCGCGGGGATGAGCCGACCGTGCAGCAACGCCTCCTCGGCATCGACTGGTGCTCCCCGCGCCCGCGGGGATGAGCCGTACTGCCCGGCCTCGTCCGTGAGCGGGTCGATGTGCTCCCCGCGCCCGCGGGGATGAGCCGGACGCCTCGAGCCCGCGCAGCAACTGGATCACGTGCTCCCCGCGCCCGCGGGGATGAGCCCTCGTAGGCGATCGCGCAGACGTTGCCCTTGGAGTGCTCCCCGCGCCCGCGGGGATGAGCCCGACGAAGCGGACCTCCTCGCCGAACTCACCGGGTGCTCCCCGCGCCCGCGGGGATGAGCCCGGCACGTACACCACCGGCGCCGACGTGGTCCGGTGCTCCCCGCGCCCGCGGGGATGAGCCCGCCGTCGTGCAGGGCGCCCTGTACCGCCTCACGTGCTCCCCGCGCCCGCGGGGATGAGTCGGTCTCCATCTGGGCCGGCAACAACAAGCCGAGGTGCTCCCCGCGCCCGCGGGGATGAGCCCTCCACGGACACGGAAGTCAACCGGTTCCGTGTGTGCTCCCCGCGCCCGCGGGGATGAGCCCACGACCACGACGTCCCGGTCCGTGTCGTCCTCGTGCTCCCCGCGCCCGCGGGGATGAGCCCATCACTGCGGCTACTGAACACCCGCCCCGCGTGGTGCTCCCCGCGCCCGCGGGGATGAGCCGCCCACCAGGGACACAGCACGAGAGGCCGCGTGGTGCTCCCCGCGCCCGCGGGGATGAGCCCGTCGCGTCGAGCTGGCCCGCCTCCACGGCCTCGTGCTCCCCGCGCCCGCGGGGATGAGCCGCTCCCCCGCATCGAGACCACCCTCGCCACCCTGTGCTCCCCGCGCCCGCGGGGATGAGCCCTAGCTGCCGCGCAACGGCGCTCTGCTGTCGGCGTGCTCCCCGCGCCCGCGGGGATGAGCCCAGGGCCGAACGGGGGCGCCGATGTGCGTCGGGGTGCTCCCCGCGCCCGCGGGGATGAGCCCACCCAGGACTGGGCGGCCTACTTCCGCCACCTGTGCTCCCCGCGCCCGCGGGGATGAGCCGTAGCGGCGGACACCGTTGATGGTGACCCACTTGTGCTCCCCGCGCCCGCGGGGATGAGCCCGCGAGCGACGACGGGTACGTGAGCTGGCCGCGGTGCTCCCCGCGCCCGCGGGGATGAGCCGGTGTTCTGGCCGAGCATCACCACGGCGAGGCTGTGCTCCCCGCGCCCGCGGGGATGAGCCGGGCACCAGCGGCCACGCCGCGGTGACGACGTCGTGCTCCCCGCGCCCGCGGGGATGAGCCGGCCCTGTCCTTCGTGATGTAGCAGCCGCCCGTGTGCTCCCCGCGCCCGCGGGGATGAGCCCACGGTCTGCTCGTGGGCCATCTTGAGGATGACGTGCTCCCCGCGCCCGCGGGGATGAGCCGGACGCGAAGACGGCCTGGGGCTGCACCGACTCGTGCTCCCCGCGCCCGCGGGGATGAGCCCAGGGCCGCGGTGCGGTTGTGGGTGGCGAACGCGTGCTCCCCGCGCCCGCGGGGATGAGCCCGACGTCCTCGTCGGGGTCGAGGTCTTCAACGAGTGCTCCCCGCGCCCGCGGGGATGAGCCGGCGTCCGAGGCCGAGGAGACCGCGATGAAGGTGTGCTCCCCGCGCCCGCGGGGATGAGCCCCCGGGCCTGCCGGTGGTGTTCGGGGCGCCGGAGTGCTCCCCGCGCCCGCGGGGATGAGCCTGCGTCCGCAACGGCCAGGTCATCTACGCGGCCGTGCTCCCCGCGCGCAACCCCGACGGCTCGTGCTCTCCGCGCCCGCGGGGATGAGCCGACGAGGGTGGACGCAGGGCTGATGCGGGTCGTGTGCTCCCCGCGCCCGCGGGGATGAGCCGCGCTGCAGGGATGTGGCGAGGATCCACTCCGCGTGCTCCCCGCGCCCGCGGGGATGAGCCGTACGGGGTGCCGTCGTCGTCAAGGGCGATGCCGTGCTCCCCGCGCCCGCGGGGATGAGCCGGTCTGCTCGCCGGTCTACGGCGAGGGCGTCCGGTGCTCCCCGCGCCCGCGGGGATGAGCCCCCGATGAAGTCGAGGTCGTAGATCGACGCCCCGTGCTCCCCGCGCCCGCGGGGATGAGCCGGTCCACGGCCGGTGGGGTTGGGACTGCACCGCGTGCTCCCCGCGCCCGCGGGGATGAGCCAGCATTCGTTGATGGTGACGCCGTCGGGCTGGATGTGCTCCCCGCGCCCGCGGGGATGAGCCCCCGACCGCGGTGAGCCGGTCGATGACGTCCTGGTGCTCCCCGCGCCCGCGGGGATGAGCCGTCGGCGTCCGGGTCGGGCGCGGGCTGGGTGGCGTGCTTCCCGCGCCCGCGGGGATGAGCCCGCCGACACCGCAGCAGTCGCGTTCGAGAACCTGTGCTCCCCGCGCCCGCGGGGATGAGCCCGACGTCTTGGTCGGGGTCGAGGTCTTCAACGAGTGCTCCCCGCGCCCGCGGGGATGAGCCGGAGGCGAAGACGGCCTGGGGCTGCACCGACTCGTGCTCCCCGCGCCCGCGGGGATGAGCCCGAGTCCAGCCCGCGGGGCGGGGACTACGGCGTGTGCTCCCCGCGCCCGCGGGGATGAGCCCCGGACCTCGGGCAGGTCGGACTTCCCGGTCAGGTGCTCGCCGCGCCCGCGCGGGTGAGCCCTCGGCCTGCGCGCCACGCCTCCGAGAGCGGCTCTGCTCCCTGCGCCCGAATGGTTCGCCAGCACCAGAAACAGCGTCCCCTTGTGGCCGAGCTTGGTGGCCGGGTGGATCACGGGGCCATGCATCAGCGAGAGGGTGACCTCGTCCTGTCGCCGACGCGGGCCCCGCCCTCTGGCCGAGGATGGGCAGGTTAGCCAGGAGCAGGGGTTTGGGTCACTCGCCCGGTCCCCAGCGAATGGCCTGCGTCGCCCCGTCACCGGGTCGAACGGGGAGCCGTCAACGCAACGACCTGTCGCTTCCGGCCCTGATGACCGTCTTCGATCGTCGACGAGAGGGTCAGGCGTCCTCGGTCGCCAACTCCACGTCGGAGACGACGAGCTCCTGGCCGCCCTCGCGCAGGTCGAGCTCGCCCACGCGGCCGGAGCCGCGCAGGTCGTCCACCGCGAGGCGCAGCAGGGCCAGGTCGCCCGCCGGGGCGGTGACGACGGCGCGGACGGCCTGCGTGCGCTGGGAGACCTTGGCCTGCGACTTGGCCTTGCGGACGCCGGCC
>Ga0210040_10006614_pt1 | contig 14371 bp, 16 predicted proteins | sample CryGeyCG12114_NA_FD_185462 | JGI IMG/M metagenome (GOLD analysis project Ga0210040, IMG submission 185462) | Groundwater microbial communities from aquifer - Crystal Geyser CG19_WC_8/21/14_NA (SPAdes) (version 2) | ecosystem: Environmental > Aquatic > Deep subsurface > Groundwater | place: USA... | reverse complement strand
ACCGATTCAATGGATACTCTTGTACTTGTATTGATGGATATTCCGGAAGAAACTGTGAAATTAATATCAATGAATGCTATGAGAATGGAAATCCCTGCATGAATGGAGGTATGGTTAAGCTAATTAAAAGATGCATAAATTGTTTTTTTTTTTGCAATTTTTTTCTATAAAATTATTCATGCATTTAGGGTCATGTGTTGACTTGGTCAATGGATACAAATGTGCATGTGAGCTGCCATGGACCGGAGAAAATTGTCAAAAACGACTGAATCCTTGTTCACCAAACAAATGCCGGAATGGAGCTAAATGTTCACCATCAAGTAATTATCTGGACTTTGCTTGTATGTGCGAACTAGGCTATACTGGCAGGTTGTGTGATGAAGATATTGGTAAGTTGGGAAACATGAGTTCGTTAAGACATTTATATTCCAAAATGGAATTTTTAACCTTGTTGCGTATATAGATGAATGTGGAATCTCTTCACCGTGCCGTAATGGGGCAACATGTGTCAATACAAATGGGTCGTATGTATGCGAGTGTGCAATAGGCTATGAGGGTAGAGACTGTATTACAAACACTGATGATTGTGCAGATAATCCTTGTTTGAACGGTAAGTTTTTGTTGATTAGTATGCACAGCTAATTATGTTGTATGTTGTACAAAGAAACTGACTAATTTCGTTATTGAATTTTAGGTGGGACTTGCTTGGATGACATCGGCTCTTATACTTGTCTTTGTGTGGATGGTTTTCGAGGCAAACATTGTGAAAAAGATAATGGTAATTTATTGTATAGTTTGTAATTATTAGCATTGCAATTTGTTATTCTTTTGAATTGAGATTACTCAGTGTTTTTTTGGGGGTATAGACGAATGTGCCAGCAATCCTTGTGTGAATGGCAAATGCACTGATTACGTGAACTCTTACACTTGTAATTGCGATCCCGGATTTTCTGGAACCAACTGTCAGAATAATGATGATGATTGTACCGAGTCTAGCTGTCTAAATGGTGGCAGTTGTATTGACGGCGTCAATACGTACTCATGTGTTTGTAAACCCGGGTAAATATGCTACTAACTAATAATGCGGTAGAAGAAAAAGTTGGTGACATTTTAATAGTTCGTTATTTTTTGTATAGATTTACTGGATCCAACTGTCAAACTGAAATCAATGAGTGTGATAGTGCACCATGTCAAAATGGCGCCACTTGTCAAGTCAATGGACTGGGTCGGTATCGATGCCACTGTCCATATGGCTACACTGGAGAACATTGCGAATCATATATTGACTGGTGCGAGACAAATCCTTGTAAAAACGGGGTTTGCACACAGGAATATAATAGATTCAAATGTCAGTGCGCTCCTGGTTGGATTGGAATGGTCTGTGACGTGGAAATGGTCTCTTGTGTTGATGCGGCTTTGCGTAAAGGTAAGTCCTTCATAAAAAATGTAAAATGATCACCGAATATTTGTTTGTTATCAACCCACTAACCTGCAATCTTGATTTTAGGTGTATCAGTAAGTCGTCTGTGTAACAATGGATCTTGCCAAGATATTGGCAAAGAACATCGCTGCCGTTGTAAAGAAGGGTTTACTGGGAGCTACTGTCAAACCGAAATCAACGAATGTGATAGTGCACCATGCATCAACGGTGGAAGTTGTCTCAACTTTTTGGGAAGTTATTCATGTGAGTGCTCTCCAGGATTCCAAGGACCTAATTGTGAATTAAATATTGACGACTGTGAAAAGAATCCATGTTTGAACAATGGAGTCTGTCATGTAAGTTTTCTGATGGTGCTAGAGCTGATCATTTATGGATTTAAGTTTGCTTTGTTACGGGGCTGTAGCAATTACTTGTTTTTTTAGGACGGTATCAATTCCTTTAGCTGCTCTTGTCCACCTGGAGCACTTGGAAAACTTTGTGAGATCAATGTGAATGACTGTTTTGATGGCGCTTGCTTCCACGGTGGCACTTGCATCGATAAGATTGGTGGCTATGAGTGCAAATGTATGCCTGGATTTGTTGGACCGGTTAGTTGTTTTATAAATTTTTAAATACAAACAACAGATTTTGGGGCATGTTGAGACTTACTGTTTTCCTTTTTCCTCTTTAGAAATGTGAAGGAGATGTGAATGAATGCTTGGAAAACGACTGTGTACATGGAAGTAAGTATTCAAATTTTTCATGCGATTAAACTCATACGATTGAGTCTAATATAAAACTCTTTTTACAAAAGCTTGCGTTCAACTTGTAAATGACTATCGCTGTGACTGCAAACCTGGGTACGCCGGTCATTTCTGTGAACGTAAAGTTGACCTCTGCTACAATAATCCATGCCAAAATGGTGGAGTATGCAATGTTCGTTCAATTGGCAGTGGATCTAGTAGGATGGAAATGCGAGTTTGTACTTGCGCCGTTGGTTTTCATGGAGAATACTGTAACTACACGGGCTCCCCTTGTGAGAAAAATCCTTGCAAAAACGGTGGATCGTGCCTAGTAACTGGAGGGAACTTTATGTGCAAATGTCCGCCTGGTACTGATGGTGACTACTGTGAGAAGGATTACAGGAAGGATTGCTCACTCAAACCTTGCGTAAATGGAGGCATCTGTGACATGCAACCTTCTAGTGTAGGCTATAGATGTAAATGCCCCGCATACCACCGTGGAAAGAATTGTGAAATGTTGGATCCTCATTACTACGGAGATTATCCTAGCTCCAGCTCTAAGGTATGTGTTGACTGCAACCTGCGATTATGTTTTCAAAAAAGTTGTCTTTATTTCGTATTTTGACTATACTAAATATTTTCCTATTTTGTTTTGAATAGTTGGACGAGGTGTACAACTTTGTGCAAGATATGAAAGCAGCTAAAAAAGCGTGCAAGCAAAAGAACTGCAGCGCTAAAGCAAGAGACTACCATTGCAATCCTGAATGCAATACTTTGGCATGTGACTTTGATGGTGGAGACTGTTCATTGGGAATTAATCCGTGGAGAAATTGTACCGTACCAGGCTGTTGGAGAAACTTTGCGGACGGGAAATGTGACATGAGCTGTAATACTGCAGAATGCCTTTTTGACGGCCGGGATTGTGAAAAAGTACTAAAACCATGTAACCCCGTGGATAACAAATTTTGCGAACGCCATTACGGAGACGGATTTTGTGACGAAGGATGCAATAATGAAGAATGCAATTGGGATGGTATGGATTGTGAATCCAAGCCGCCTGTCCTGGCTTCGGGTATCATGTCCATAGTTCTCAAGAGTCACACTGTACAAGAAATTTTAAACAAAAAGTCATCGTTCCTCCGTTACTTGGGTCATCAACTCCGTACAACCTTGCGTATTAAACAGAGTGATCTGGGTGTTCCTATGGTGTATGCATGGGATCCATCCGTGAACCCTGCCTCTGTTTTATTTAATGGATCTGATGCGTTTCAACATTCTGAAAGCGCCACTGGAGTTTTAATTTATTTGGAAATTGACAACAGGAAATGTTCATCATCCAATCAAAGCTGTTTCATGAACACCTATGAAGCAGCTGAATTCTTGGCAGGAGCTGCAGCCCGACAATCCTTACCATCTGATTTTGACATTTTTGAAGTTCGTGGATTGGACAATTCTCTTCCTAATGGAAGTGGGAATGCTTCATGGGTTGCATATGTACTTCTCGGGGCTCTTTCTGTCATCATGGTCGCCCTAATTTTTGGTGTCCTATTCTCCACACAACGAAAGAAATCTCGTGGCATAACTTGGTTCCCTGATGGATTTTTAAGAAACGCGCCTGTGTCTGGTCACCGTCGATCCCGCAGAAGGGGACCTGATGGGCAAGAAATGCGCAACTTGAGCAAAGGACATCCACTTGACTTTGATATGGATTCTGGAAACAGTGCCATGGCTGGCTATGATGGAATAATCACGGATGTGACCTCTCAATGCTCTGATGATTCTGATAGACCACCAAGTAAACGTATGCGCTCTGATGGAGGTTATGCATCTGATCACACTTTGTATACTGACTATGATGAAATCGACCCACGACCCTGGACTCACCAGCATTTGGAAGCGGCGGATATAAGACATCCTGATATCCTCGCATTGACTCCTCCAGACAACCAAAGATCAGGATTCGAAGTGGATGTTAGGGGCCCTTGTGGACTCACACCTCTTATGGTAGCTTCCCTAAGGGGAGGTGGTCTAGATGCTGGAGATGAGGAAGATGATGACGGAACGGCCGCAGTTATTGCAGATTTGGTGGCACAGGGAGCTAAACTGAATGCAACAATGGACAAAACTGGTGAAACTTCATTGCATTTGGCTGCACGATACGCGAGAGCTGATGCGGCCAAGAGACTGTTGGATGCTGGAGCTGATGCAAATGCAAAAGATCATACGGGTAGAACTCCACTGCATGCTGCCATTGCTGCCGATGCAATGGGAGTGTTCCAGGTATATACTAAAAATGTTATTTGCATTGTAAAAAATTTTTGGTTGAATGTTGGGAAATTCATTAAATACATTTTATTGCAGATACTTTTGAGGAATAGGGCTACAAATCTAAATGCACGAATGCATGATGGAACAACACCTTTGATTTTGTCTGCCCGTCTAGCGATTGAGGGAATGGTAGAAAATCTCATAAATGCCCAAGCCGATATCAATGCTGCAGACAATAATGGTAAAACCTCACTTCATTGGGCTGCCGCGGTGAATAATGTGGAGGCAGTGCAAATCCTACTGAACCACGGGGCAAATCGAGATGCCCAGAATGAAAGGGTGAGTGTAATTTATATTCCAGAAAGAATTTTTTGTATATTTGTGGGAACACGCATAAAATTGCTTTTTTTTGGCTATTCGCAGGATGAAACACCTTTATTCCTGGCAGCAAGGGAAGGTAGTTTTGCTTCCTGCAAACTTCTTTTGGACAACATGGCAAACCGAGACATCGCAGATCATATGGATCGTTTGCCCCGTGATGTTGCCTCCGACCGTTTGCATCATGATATCGTCCGTCTTCTGGATGAACATGTAGCACGCCCCTCAGCCATGCAAAATATGCATCAAAACTCTAACCAAAATGCAAATAGCAATAGCAACGGCGCTAGCAGTACAAATGGTGCATCTCACCCCAACGCACAAACAAGTTTTGCATCCGGACTCTCCCAAACGGATCAAGCCCCACTTGCTCCCATGCAGCCCAAACCTAAGAAGCGTAACTCAAAGCCTGACAATGGTAAACAAGGGGAAGAGGGAAATCAAAATGGTAATGTCGCTCCTAGCAAACCACGGAGACCCACCGTAGCTGCCCGACGCAAAAAGTCTGCAGACTCTTTACTCACTGGAGTTGTGAACCATGGAATGATGGACAACTCCCCCCTCTCATCCGAAAGCATGAGTCCTCCTGATCACCATCATATGATGTACAATGGGAACATGCCACAAAGTATGATGGCCATATCACAACCCAATTTGAGCTCCATGGGAGAATCTCATCATTTACACCATCATCAGCAGTCTCAGCAACACCATGGGGGGACCAATCATGGGAGTTCCAATAATGCCAATGGATTTGGAACATTGCAGATTACGAAAGCACCTCCTCCATATGAGGAATGTCTCAAGTCTGCTGTCTCATTTCACAGCCTTCATTTCTCCAACTACTCAAATGGACTCAATGGTGGTGGTAACAACGGAAATGAGGGAAATGCCAACAATGCTTTAAACGGATCTCATCATCAGCAACAGTCGCAATCTAACAATGGAAGTGGTCAGCAACAGTTGTATATGAGCCAAAATTCACCTTTCCCCAGCCCTCAGTCTGTGCCTTCTCATTTTACCCCGTCACCTACAACCAAGACTTACGTTGGCTCGCCACCCAGTCAACCGGCGGCTACTTCCCCCAATAAAAGGCCTTCGTTACCCACTTCACCTACTCATATGGCCGCCCTGAGGGCTGCAACTCAGCAGAAGATGATGAACCCTACATCATTTGACTATTCTCAGGCTGTAGGAGCCACTGGTGGTAGTACTAATGGGGCCACTGGTGGTCAGTATTTTAATGGGACTATGTCACATTACCCCACGCCCCCAAGTCAACATTCGGAGAATTCTCCACATTCTGCTCCAGATAGTTATCCTACACCAAGTCCTGAGTCTCCGGGTCAGTGGTCTTCCTCCAGTCCTCATTCCACGTCTGATTGGTCCGAAGGAATCTCCAGTCCACCTGCTTCTAACCAAGTGGTGTACAATTCTAATCATGCTCAATTGATGATGAATCCCCAAATGAATCATAATTCTAGGGGAGCTGAAGGAATATATATTTAGTAGGCGGTTATGATAGTTTAGCGATAGAAAACGTTACTATTGTCTTTCTAGAGTTTATACAGTTTAGTTTTAGTTAGTTGGTTGATAGGATTGTATTACGATGGTAAACGTACAGTTTTGATGCTATGTTGTTGATCTTATGAGTTACGAATGCTATAAAATATTTAGGATTATTAAAGCATAGACTTTTATTGACTGCCGGTTGATGCCTTTATATATATTTTCACTCAAAATACGCGCTTTTAGATATTATGACAAACATTCATATCGCCATTTTGATGTAAGAGTGTCTTGCAAAGTTTCTTTTATATAGTTGAGCAGTATAGTAAACTAATTATTGTAATGCTGCTTGTTTTTATATAGAGAATTCCGATTTGTTAAAACTAAGCGTAAAAGTAGACAAAATTATAAATGTGAGAAATTTTATAAAAACTGTAATACTTGCTTATTTAGAAACTGAGAAAAAAATCTTGTAAATAAATATTTATTTCAAGTGTCTTCAAAAATAGCAAGAGCGAGTTTATTCATTTATTTAGCATTGAACACTACTGACTGAGATTCCGGGTTTTACAATAACTTACAAGGATTTTCTTTTAGAAATCTGAGTCAATGGAGGTCGTAAAATACAGCTTTCCATGAAATCCCTTACAACAACTGGCTTAGACATGGCATCTACAGATATTACTTGAGGGCCTGCAATGAAAAAATTATAAAATTACAACTAGGAAACCAAGATACATCATAGAAATATATATAAGGCCAGAATAATAATTACCAAAAAATGCAATAAGATCATTCCAATTTTTTTTCATCTCAGCATATCGATGTTTTACAGCTTTAACACTGTACGGAAACTGAGAGAAATTTTTCTCCGACACAATTTCCGTAGGATGACCAACGTCGTCTAATTTTCGTCTTCCGATTGTTTTCCGCTTTTTAGCCATGCGAACAATGCACATCTCTTCAGAGCAATGCATAAGGAACACCCTATTCGGGGAAACACATAACTCTTGAAAGATTTCAGCTTGTTCAACATTGGATGGGAAACCCTGCAAAATCCATCCTTTTTTCTCACAATCTTCTCGGGTCAATTTTCTCTGTAAATAGTTTACTTGCACTTAAGAGAAAAAAGTGATAATGGTAAAAATTAAAGTATTAAATAAATAAGTTTTGCTAATTTAAATACCTTCAATATCTCTTTGACCACTTCTTTGGGAATCGGAGTCATATCTTTCAAATATTGCTGACAATGCGAAGCATTTATCTGATCTGCCCATCTTGCTGCCCCTCGAATCATATCCATCCAATCGAGACAGACTAAAGAAAACTTTGCTGCTAGATGTTCAGACATCATTGTTTTCCCACACGCCGGTGGCCTGAAATCAGTTTGCATGTACCAGAATTTAAACTCCTGTATTCTGTATTAACTAAAATTTTCAACAATTTACAATATACAAACTGGCGTACCCGAGAACAATAATTTTTGGAATCCACGGGGCACTTGTAGGTCGACGAGTGCAAAGAAAATACGAAAATTCCTCAATAATTCTTTCTTCACTTGTATTAACCCAGTCGTCAAATTCTTTGACCTACGAATAGATAAAAGGAAAACTTTAAACTTTGCATTTGCATTCAGATATTATATTCTAATACATGCAATGCAAAATGAAAGAAATTATATACCTTTAAAATATCAAATGGAAACACCGCAGCAATATCTTTCATGATAAAGAAATCTTTTTGCTGGCGCAATTGTGTTAGTGAAAGTTGAGAATTTGATCCTTTCATGAGAAAACGGGATTCACTTGCTTCAATTAAAGCTTTCTCGTCTTCACTTTCAGGGAGAAGTATTAGGACTTGGCGAGGAAGCAGCCCATTTTGTTGGGCAGCAATAGCTTGCGCTTTACTCTGTGGAAATCCTTTATTGATAAAGAATCACACGTGACACATCACAAAAACTTGTATTGATTGCAAGACATAAATATTCATTGGGTTAAAAACTTACCATGCAAAATATATCCATTTTTGGAACAATCGTCCATTGATAAACGTCGCTGTACAGCTGCAACAAACAGCTGCCTCAAACAGTCTTCCGCATTATCTGGTTTGTTCAAAAATACTGAAATATGCTTCCTAATAGAGTCAGGAGAGGACTTTATCACTTCTTCAATAGTAATAAATCTACATCCCAGTTGTTTAGCCAGTATTTGACCTATCCTGTAAGCTATTCAGCGAAAAATCCGCAGTTATAAAAAGGTGAATTTTTAGTAACTAGAAATGTTAAGTAGATACGTACATTCCGGTGACCCAATTAAAAATGTCCGAGGAGTATTGATAGTGGATGCGATTCTTTGAATTTCGTCACGAATGTACAGTAAAGGATCACTTGGTTTCCAAATCACCAGCTCCTTTAGAACTTCCTTCAAAATTGAGAAAACAAATTGTAGCAAAAGATGTCAAAGATAAACTATTAACTAATAAATATAGTAGCGTAAGTAATGCAAATATAAATGCTCCCAAACCTGGAATACATCAAACATTCTATGCTTTTCAGCATACGTATGATGGCATTTGCTCCATTGAAGAGGTTTCACGACAGGGTCTGCCATTTCGGATTTGTGGCTTTAGCAGGGAAGAGACGATATAGAGATTGAAATAAAAATTACTTTGTTTGTACACATGCACCTCACAATGTTTTCTCTAGAGCGAACAGCGAACCAACTTCAACCACATTTTACGAGTCTCATCAAAAGGTGAACGAATAACAAAATGTGTTTGAAATTTCCATAGCACTTTTTTCACTAAACTAAGCATAACTTTATGGTCCACTTCCACTACTCACGCATAACATCAAAACTTCAGGAGTTTACTTTTATCCGACCTCATTTTCTTTTCATTGAGTATACGATATTCTTTTCGTTTCAAATCTTGTTCATATTTTTCAAGTGTTGCTAGTTTCTCTTTCATTTTGTCACATACAGATGAGTCCTTGTCCTTGTTTCGCTTTATCGCTTCCTTAGTTTTATAAATGTCTCGAGAAACTTGTTTCAAATCTTCTCCAAGTCCAAATACTTTCTTATTCAACTCCTGAGACGTTTGTACTTTTAATTTTTCTAATAAACTATCAGCACCGTCCTGTGAACCTTGTTTCTTTTTGCTTAACGTCGTGTTGATAAATTCAAATACCGATGATACTTTTTTCTTCTCTCTTTCTTCTAGGACTTTTGCATTAGCTTCTTCTTTTTTTTGCAAACGCAACATACGTTTTTCAACACTAAATAAATTGTGTATTCCAGCCTTTTCTTTTATTTCCATGCAACGATCTAGAGAGCGTCCTGGTGGTAGCACTACAGCATCAATTGGTTCAATGCGACCTTCACCATTTTTTCCAAGTCCAGAACCAGCCACATAACCCATTTTCATCATTAGCATAGATCCAAAACCCTATAAATTCATTTAAAAAATGTAAAAAATAGCACTCATCACTCCACCCAAACAAAGTATTTCAATCTTAAATCTTTACCTTGGTGTATTGTTCCCATTGACCTAACGCAGTAGTTGCAGTTGCATTAAAGAGCGAATTTTCATAAAAATTTACGGAAGAATCTAAATCCTCCGATCCGAATCATCTGAAGAATCTGAAGAACTGTCCTCTCCTTCTCCATCGTGATAAAATGGCACACTTTCGTGAATTGGTATGGTCCATGAATTCCCGTTCCCTTCACTTTTTTTAGCAAAGTTGATCACCAACTGTCCATCATCGGTAAGACCTTTTAGCAACAACATGAAAGAACAGGACATTTTTAATGCACCAGAATCAGATGATTTGAAATTATGTCACAGTTACGCACTAGAAACATTGGCTTCAGCCCAGAGGTCATCACTTTTTTTGGCAAGTACTTTAGATCCAGGTACAATTTTTGAATAGTCTGGCTCTCTAAAGTAAATAAATATAGAGGCTGTAAGTGTGATAACAATGAAACACATGTATACACAACTATAGAAGACTAACTCAAAGACGAAAAAAGGCCTTTAAATATAAAACTTGCCTATAGTCGCGTAAATTCATAAATGGAACAACTTCTCCATGTGAAAAATTGCACTCTTTGTCCTCATAGCGGCAAGTACTTTTTTGATAGAACGGACAAAACAACATGCCTTTAACAATCGGTTGCAAAAATATCACTCGGACCATAATGTTTTGCCCATTGTCAGCTTCTGATTCCACACCTGGGAAAATTTTGACAATTACATTTAAATATATTTTTTTAAATGACTAACTTGACGCTGCAGACCATAAATTACTAAAATAGTTTGAATTGCATTATTACATTCTACAGTTGACACCATAGCGCTGAAATAGCCAATCTGATGCGGTCCTAACTGATATGGAGCCAGGCATTTCATGCCCTCGATTCCATCCAAATCCTTTAAAAGAGATGACGGATTATTTCCGGACGAGCAATCGAGTTCACTGGAATTCGATTCTCCATTTACTTCAGTACCACTATCACCAACTGTCTTCGGCACACTATTTGAGCTGCAAGCCTGAGCTTCCAAAGCGGCAATTTCTGCCTAAAAGCGTTTGACGTTATCTTCAATTTTCATAGCCTTTCCAACTTTGCATCAGGAAATAGAAATACAAGCATTCTTTTAAAAAAAGTTTTGACTGTACCTGGAATTTTAAAAATTCGTCTTCTTCTACATCTGCAGAATTCACATCTTTAGGTCCGATTTGTAAATTTTTTGAGCCATTCAACTCAGCGGTGCAGGTATTCGAAAATGAGCTGACTCCAAGTAAACTTTCCATTTCGAAAATCATGGCCTCCAATCCAGCTTTCTCCGAAGGTTCGGCGAGTTCCATTGCCATCTTAAGCTGTCTAATCTGCGTTTCCATCTCCAATTCCTGATTATTCGGATCCATTGTACACGTCTTCAAGGATATTTAACTATCTGCACATTCGTAGAAAGTCCTAACTGTAATTAATATTTAAATTAACTTAATACTTTAATTCTTACGCAAATTTTAAATTATTGCTGTCAATATTAAAAATGTATTTCCCGGGTTGTTTTCAACTTTTCTCTATGACTATTTAGCATTACAATTTTCAATAGCGGTAAATTTTAAAATTCGTGTAGTGAGGTTTTTGTGTGTCGGTCTTTCTGCATAAATCGTTGAAATTGTCAAAACTGTTGGATTAACATCCATTAAAATTTTAAAGAACCTTTGTTCTTCTAAGATTATAAACTAATTTTGCGTAAGTACAACACTATATTCATTAGTCATTATTACGTGCGTAATGCTTTTTTGAGTATCTCGTAGATCAAAATATAAAACGCTAATGATGCATGATGCTTGAGGATTGAAGATGAAGCTGTTCGCAAAATAGTCTGATTTAAGTTTTTTTCTTTACAGGACGTTTCTACACTCTTAGTAAGGAATTATAATGGATAAACCCGTTGTATTAGCTCGTGTAAGTTGTAATTCAAGTTATGCAATAGTTTATTGTTAATGTTATGTAGTTTTGTTCGTCCAGACAGAATGAGAACATGTGCATTTCAACAATGCATTTAGTTTCTTCCCGTCAGCCTTAGCTCAGTACACTACATAGTATACTGAGCTACCTACAACTGCACATGGAATGTTTTTTGTCCTAATTTATCTAGTATAATTTCATGTTGATTTCAATATTTATTGCATTAAAGTGGAATTAAAGTGGAGCACAGCGTGGAATTAATGGAATGATCTTATGGTGTTATAAGAAAATAATATAACGAATTAAATAAGGAAAACTTGTGGTTTTACAGGTAACGAAAATTTTGGGACGTACTGGATCCCAGGGGCAGTGTACCCAGGTCAAGGTTGAATTTCTTGGAGAGCAAAATCGCCAAATTATTCGAAATGTTAAAGGGCCAGTTAGAGAAGGTGATATTCTTACTTTACTGGAATCCGAGAGAGAAGCCAGAAGATTAAGATGAAGACCCATTTTTTAATTGAGACTTTGTATGTGTGTTGTTTTCCGGCTACCCTTATACCATCATTGAAATAAATGCAGCGGAAGTCGTTGCTTTATTGACTTTAAGCATCACTTTAACGTTTGTTTCACTTATTTCATATTGTACGTAATCTTAGATCAATGTGGGAGGACAAGGACTACAATAAGTACAATATTATTTTCAAAAAGAAAGGTTGTTTAACTTACTTCCAAAACCGAAGGAGTTATCATGTCTCTCCCTCATTTTCATATCGTACATTTACATGTACAGGCAGTGAAAGCAACAGAAAAACATGAAAAAGTGAAAGCATCTTGCGGACTTCGGAGTGGAATAGTTTGAATTTGTATTTTAGTCCTATTTATGGCATTGGAAGATCATAGCGCACAACACAATGCTGCAGCTGTACTGTGTTTAGTCCTGTTTAGTCAAATAATAGAAGCAGAAGCAAAGAAATATTGCTGTATTGTATTTCTGGCTGACTGCTCTGCTAGTGCTACTTGAATACACTTTTGTTGTCAACTTTTAATTTCGTTTATCCTTCTTATTTACTAATATACTTATGAATTGTAGTAATCTCTGACTTGAGTGTTCTGATTGGGATTGTGAATGTCTGTGGTGCTATTCAGTTTTTGGAGCGGAAAGTATAGTATTTAATTGCTATCTTGCTAGGTATCTCTATCTCTGAACATGGCGGATCAATTCCTCCATGTTGGTTGCGGTTGTCCCCACTCCTCCATTTTGATTTTGGATATTCATGATCAAGATGGATAAGTTTTCCATTTTCACTGTTTACGGCGGATAAGTCTTCCATTTGGCTAAGCATGGCTGATAAGTGTTCCATTTTAGCTCTGCACGCCGCGATAGTCCTCCATTTTCAAGCTTCGTTTCGACGGCTAGGCAATGCAAGCCGAATTGCCAAATAAGTCTTCATTCTGGCTATAGAGCTATGCAATCCTAAGTTCAATTCATATCTACTGAAATAAAGACATGAAAAATACCCTTAATTCTAGTGTTGAAAAAAATCAGTGACAGAAACACAAGTATTTATTGAGTCAAGTAGGTATATGGCGTTAACAAAAGTGATGAAGCTGTGTCTTCACCGCAAAATTCCTGTTTTAGGAAACTACGCCTAGGGAGTTAAAATGATGTAATGTAACAAAAGGGAACAGGTGAACTGTGAACCAACCAGTCCACAGTCCACCATTTAACCATACAACAATGCAACAAACGAAGCTAACACTATAAATTCGAACTTCTCAGCATTATCTTTACCTTTCATCAGGACAACCAATCAAAACATTTTACTAAATTGTGATCATCAATGACTGTATCGTCCACTCACTGTCTATAACCCTTTCATTCCTGCATAAGATCAGCATCCATTTCAATGCTCCCTTCCATGCAAACTAGGCGTTTGTAAAAAACGTCAGAATATTTTGCTGTATGTATTTAGTACGATCCAAATAAATACTTTTTGCCCAAATTTCCATGCAAAATTCAGGAATCCGAAAATTATATCACAATGTCGTATTGCACCCCACATTCCACATTTCTGTCTTCAATTGTATCCATTTTTGGGAACCTAAATCTGGCGATTTGTTTATAAAATTATGATCTAGCAGAAGTCTAGTGGATTTCTTTTGGAAAACGTAACACTATATCTGTAACCTGCTAACCGACAGCCACATTAAAAATTTTTATTTCTTAGGGAAAACTTTTTCATGCTCGAAATACTAAAACTGACCTCTGTTATTATAACACTACTTCTATGAAACTAAATATGCTTGAGTACTCTATAGGGCTGCTGCTGCTAACTACAAAACTACTACGTAAACTTATTACGAAGCCGAAGGCTGAGTCAGGTAATTACCAACGGGAGCGCCCTATGCTGCACATGTTAAAGCTAAAATCACCTGAAAACGCAAGATGGAATTTGTGTTAGTAAACTCTGTTTGGAACGGGGTAAAAGTTGTGTGCGCAGTTTTCAGACAGGTTTTAGAATAACCCCAACCGTGACCAAAATGGTTTAATTTTGTAATTAAATGTTTCAATTTGA
>Ga0210040_10006613_pt1 | contig 14372 bp, 12 predicted proteins | sample CryGeyCG12114_NA_FD_185462 | JGI IMG/M metagenome (GOLD analysis project Ga0210040, IMG submission 185462) | Groundwater microbial communities from aquifer - Crystal Geyser CG19_WC_8/21/14_NA (SPAdes) (version 2) | ecosystem: Environmental > Aquatic > Deep subsurface > Groundwater | place: USA... | reverse complement strand
GCCAGGACGGTCACGACGGCGGGGTTCATCCGACCCCGACCTCGCTGCGCAGCCCGGCGAACAGATCGTCCTCCGGCGTCGGGGCGTCGATCAGCGAGCGGACGAGCTCGTAGTCCTCGGTCGGCCAGATCTCCCGCTGGGTGTCGACCGGGCAGGCGAACCAGCGGCCCAACGGGTCGATCTGGGTGGCGTGCGCGATCAGGGCGGCGTCGCGGACCTCGAAGTACTCGCCGCACGGCACCCGCGTGGTCACCCGGTGACTCAGGTCCCGGGCGGGGTCCCAGTTGGCCAGCCACTCGGTGTAGGGCGACTCCGCGCCGGTGGCGAGGATCGCCTCGTGCAGCGCCTTGGTCCGGGGCAGGGTGAAGCTCATGTGGTAGTAGAGCTTGCTCGGCTGCCAGGGCTCGCCGAGCTCCGGGTAGCGGTCGGGGTCCCCCGCGGCCTCGAAGGCGTGCACCGAGATCTCGTGGGTCTTGATGTGGTCGGGGTGGGGGTAGCCGCCGCGCTCGTCGTAGGTGGTGATCACCTGCGGCCTGAAGCGGCGGATCAGCGCCACGAGCGGCGCGGCGGCCTCCTCGAGCGGCACGAGGGCGAAGCAGCCCTCCGGCAGCGGGGGCAACGGATCGCCCTCGGGCAGGCCGGAGTCCACGAAGCCGAGGAACTCCTGCTCGATCCCGAGGATCTCGCGGGCCTTCGCCATCTCCTCGACCCGGATCTGGGGCAGCCGCTCCCAGACCTCGGGCCGATCCATCGCGGGGTTGAGCACGGAGCCGCGCTCGCCGCCGGTGCAGGTGGCCACCATGACGCGTACGCCTTCGGCGACGTACTTGGCCATCGTGGCGGCGCCCTTGCTCGACTCGTCGTCCGGATGGGCGTGCACGGCGAGCAGGCGCAGCTGGTCGGGTCGGGTCACCGGTGCATTGTCCCCCGTCCGCCGGGGGAACCGGCGGGCCCTTCCGGGGCCCGCCGGGCAACGGCGCAGGTCGATGCCCCCGGACGGGGGACATGTGTGCCTCGTCACTCCGGAGCCGCTACGGTTCCGTATCCCCGGGCGGGTGTCCGGATCCGTGCAGCGGGCCCGCGCGCGGTGTTAGCTTGGCCGTTCGACCAGCGGCCGCCCCCGATCGGGGGCGGCCTCCCGATTTTTCAGGAGTAGTCGTGTCCACCCCCACTGACCAGCAGGACCAGGGCGTCTGGCTGACCCAGGACGCCTACGACCGGCTCAAGGCCGAGCTCGACCAGCTGGTGGCGAACCGCCCCGCGATGTCCGCCGAGATCAACGCCCGTCGCGAGGAGGGCGACCTCAAGGAGAACGGCGGCTACCACGCCGCCAAGGACGAGCAGGGCAAGCAGGAGGGCCGGATCCGCCAGCTCACCGATCTGCTGCGCAAGGCCCAGGTCGGCGAGCCCCCGACGACGGCGACCGATGCCGCGCTGGGCACCGTCATCACCATCCGGTTCGCCGGCGACGACGAGACCGAGAAGTTCCTGCTCGGCTCGCGCGAGATCGCCGGCACCACCGACCTGGCCGTCTACTCCCCCGAGTCGGCGCTGGGTGCGGCGATCATGGGCGCCGCCCCCGGTGCCACGGTGACCTACCAGGCGCCCAACGGCCGCGACATGACCGTCGAGGTCGTGGGCGTCGAGCCGTTCGTCCCCTGACCCGGCGGTGACCCGCTCCCGTCGGGCCGAGAACACCGGGTTCGCCTGCGTCCACTGCAGCCTGCCGGTGCCGGCCAACACCGACGGGCACTACCGCAACCACTGCCCGTACTGCCTGTGGTCGCTGCACGTCGACGACCTGCCCGGCGACCGCGCGAGCGGGTGCCGGCAGCCCATGGAGCCGGTCGGGCTGGTCGAGAAGTCCGGCAAGGGCTGGCAGGTGGTGCACCGCTGCACGCGGCGTGCGGCCACCGCCAGCCCAACCGGCTCGTGCGCGAGGGCGACGCCCCCGACGACCTCGACCTGGTCCTGGCCCTCCCCTGGCTCTGAGTCCCGCGCTGCGGGCTCGGTGACCCTGGCCGTCGGGGCGGCCGGCGACCTGACCCTGCGCCCGTAGCTCGACGAGGACGCGCCGGCCCGGCCCAGGGTCCACGCCGACCAGGCGGTGCAGCGCTGGCACTGCGAGTTCCTGGCCGGCGCGGCGGCCCTAGGTTGGACGCCGTGCCGAGGACCGTGGTGACCGCGCTGTCCGTGCTCGCCCTCGGGGCGGCGCTCGGCGCGAGCGGCTGCTCGCTGGAGGAACGGGTCTGCAGCTCCGGCGAGTACCCGGTCCGCACGGTGGAGTCCACCGACGGCGGAATGGCGTGCGTCCCCGACGGCGAGGAGCCGCCGACCGGCTACGAGCGCTTCCCCGCCGGTGAGGTCCCGGAGTTCGTCGACGACGTGTACCCCGACTGAGGGCGACCGCCCTCCCCACCGGCTCAGGCCGGGGCCAGACCTCGGCGGCGCAGGAGCGGCGCGGGGTCGGCGTCGCGCCCCCGGACGGCCCGGAAGGCCGAGAGCGGGTCGACCGAGCCGCCGACGGCGAGCAGCTTCTGCCGGAAGGCGTCGCCGTTCGCCCGGCTCAGCCCTCCGTTCTCCTTGAACCACTCCACGGTGTCGGCGTCGAGGACCTCCGACCAGATGTAGGAGTAGTAGCCGGCGGAGTACCCACCTGCGAAGACATGGTTGAAGTACGTCGTCCGGTAGCGGGGCGGCACCAGGTCGAAGGCGACGCCGGCCTCCTCCAGCGCGGCCCGCTCGAACTCCACCGGGTCGCTGATCGTGGCGTCGGGCGCGACCCGGTGCCAGGCCTGGTCGAGCAGCGTCGCGGCCAGGTACTCCAGGGTCGCGAACCCCTCGCCCCAGAGCCGGGCGGCGTCGACCGCCTCGACGACCTCGGCCGGGAGCGGTTCGCCGGTGTCGACGTGCCGCGCGTAGTGGGCGAGGACCTCCGGCCACATCGCCCACATCTCGTTCACCTGGCTGGGGAACTCGACGAAGTCGCGCGGCACGCTGGTTCCGGCGAAGCGCGGGTAGGTGACCGCCGAGCTCAGCCCGTGCAGCGCGTGCCCGAACTCGTGGAAGAGCGTGTCCACCTCGTCCAGCGTCAGCAGCGCCGGCTGACCGTCCGGCGGACGCGAGACGTTGAGGTTGTTGACGACCACGGGTGAGGTGCCGAGCAGCCGGGACTGGGTCACGAACGAGTTCATCCAGGCACCGCCGCGCTTGCCCTCGCGGGCGAAGTAGTCGCCCAGGTACAGGCCCACCGCTGACCCGTCGGCGTCGGTCACCTCCCAGACCCGCACCTCGGGGTGGTACCCGGCGAGGTCGGTGCGCTGGGTGAAGCGGAAGCCGTAGAGCAGCTCGGCGGCGTGGAAGACGCCGTCGACGAGGACCCGGTCCAGCTCGAACCAGGGCCGCAGGGCGGCGGTGTCGACGGCGTAGCGCTCGGCGCGCACCTGCTCGCTGTAGAAGGACCAGTCCCACGGGGCCAGCTCGACGCCGTCGCGTGCAGCAGCCTCCCCGAGCACCGCCGCCTCGGCCCGGGCGTTGGCCACCGACGCCGGCACCATCGAGGCGAGCATCGCGTCGACGGCCTGGGTGGTGCGGGCGGTCTGGTCGGCGAGCACCAGGTCGGCATGGGTGTCGAAGCCGAGCAGCCGCGCCCGCTCGGCCCGCAGGGTCGCGATGCGCAGGGCCACCGGCCCGTTGTCGTGCTCGCCGGACGACGCCCGGCCGACCGACGCCTCGTGCACCCGGCGGCGCAGGTCCCGGTCGCGCAGCTTGGCCAGCACGGGCTGGCGGGTGGGCAGCAGCAGCGGCAGCAGCCAGCCCTCGAGCCCGCGGTCGGCCGCTGCGGTCCTCGCCGCCGCGACCTCCTCGGCACCGAGCCCGTCGAGCTGCGCGACGTCGGTGACGTGCACCGCCGCGGCCTCCATGGCCAGCTGCACGTTCTGGCCGAACGTCGTCGTCAGGCCGGAGAGCTCCTGGTTCAGCTCGGTGAGCCGGGCGCGCCCCGCCTCGTCCAGCTGCGCACCGGAGAGCTGGAAGTCCAGGTGGTAGCGCTCCACCAGCCGCACGGACTCCTCGTCGAGGCCCAGCTCGTCGCGCCGGTCGTGCACGGCGGCGATGCGCCCGAAGAGCGCCGGGTCCAGCCGCAGCGCATCGGAGTGCGCGGCCGCCAGCGGCGCGACCTCGCGCTCGATCTCCCGCAACCGTGGCGAGGAGACCGAGGAGGTCAGGTTGCCGAAGACGCTCCACGCCCGCGCCAGCAGGCGGCCCGAGCGCTCCAGGGCGACGACGGTGTTCTCGAAGCCCGGCGGTTCGCTCGACCCCACGATGGTCGCCACCTCGGCGCGCTGCTCGGTCATCCCGGCCAGCAGCGCCTCCCGGCAGTGCTCGGGCGTGATCTCGTCGAACGGCGGCAGCCCGAAGGGCAGCGGCGAGGGCACGAACAGCGGGTTGGCGGGGGTCACCGGCGAGCTCTCTGCAGCACTCATCGCGGCCCATCCTGGGGCATCACGCCGTGAACAGCGCGCGGCCGGCCGGCGGCAGAGGCGCACCGGGAGTGGGGGGCGCACGCCGAGCGACGATGAGCCGGCTGTTCGAGCCTCCCGCTACCGCCGCGGTCGTCGTACCGTTCCTGGGGTGACGGACACCGCCGGCGTCGCTGCCGGACCGACCACCCCTTCCCCCGCTGCCACGACGTTGGGCGAGCTGCGCGCGAGCGGCGCCGCGCCCCGGCCCGTCAAGGCCGAGATCCGCGCCAACCTGCTCGCCCGCCTCGGCCGCGGCGAGCCCAGCCTGCCGGGCATGGTGGGCTTCGAGGACACCGTGCTGCCCGAGGTGGAGCGGGCCCTGATCGCCGGTCACGACCTCGTGCTGCTCGGCGAGCGCGGGCAGGGCAAGACCCGCCTGATCCGCACGCTCGTGGGGCTGCTCGACGAGTGGACCCCCGTGCTCACCGGCAGCGAGCTCAACGAGCACCCGCTGGCCCCGATCAGCGTCTGGGCGCACCGGCAGATCGCCGAGCACGGCGACGCCACGCCCGTCGGCTGGCTGCACCGCAGCGAGCGCTTCGGCGAGAAGCTGGCCACCCCCGACACGAGCGTCGGCGACCTCATCGGCGACGTCGACCCGATCAAGGTCGCCGAGGGCCGCACCCTCGGCGATCCGGAGACCATCCACTACGGCCTGGTCCCGCGCACCAACCGCGGCATCTTCAGCGTCAACGAGCTCCCGGACCTGGCCGAGCGCATCCAGGTCGCACTGCTCAACGTGCTCGAGGAGCGCGACATCCAGATCCGCGGGTACCGGGTGCGGTTGCCGCTGGACCTGCTGCTGGTCGCCAGCGCCAACCCTGAGGACTACACCAACCGCGGCCGGATCATCACCCCGCTCAAGGACCGGTTCGGCGCCGAGGTGCGCACCCACTACCCGATCGAGCTCGCCGACGAGATCCGGCTGCTGCACCAGGAGGCGCAGACCTCAGCACTCGGCGGCGACGGCCTCACCGCCCCCGTGGTCCCCGATCACCTGGTCGAGATCGTCGCCCGGTTCACCCGGCTGGTCCGCGAGTCCACCCACGTCGACCAGCGCTCCGGCGTCAGCGCCCGCTTCGCGATCGCGGGGCTGGAGACGGTGGCCGCCTCCTCCGTCCGGCGGGCCGCGATCGCCGGGGAGACCCGGCCGGTCGCCCGCGTGGTCGACCTGCCCGGCGTCGTCCCGGCCAGCCGCGGCAAGGTCGAGTTCTCCGACTCCGGCGGCGACAACGACGACGACCGCGAGCTGGAGATCCTCGACCACCTGCTCCGGCAGGCCACCGCGCAGACCTTCCGCGCGCGGTGCGCCGGCCTGGACCTCACCGGCCTGCAGGAGCACTTCACCGGCGGGGAGACCGTCGAGTCCGGCGAGCTGGTGAGCGCACCGGCCCTGCTCGGGCAGCTCGGCACCATCCCCAAGCTGGCCGAGCTGCTGGGCCGCCTCGGCGTCCCCGAGGGCGACCAGTCCGCCGAGCAGGCCGCGGCCGCGGTGGAGTTCGCGCTGGAGGGCCTGTACCTGACCCGGCGGCTGGCGAAGGACACCGACGGCGGCCGCACGATCTACGGGGCGTAGAGGTGACCACCCGCCGCGGCCCCAAGGGGTACCGCTACGGACGCTGGCGCGGCGGGCCCGACCCGCTCGCGCCGCCCTACGACCTGGGCAACGCCGTCGACGAGATCGGCGACTCCGTCCTGGGCGGGAGTGGCGTCCGCGAGGCGCTGCGCGAGCTGCTGCGCCGGGGGGCCGAGGGGCGCCGCGGCCTGGACGAGCTGCGCCGCTCGGTTCGCGAACGGCTCCGCAAGGCCCGGACCGCCGGCCGGATGGACGGCACGCTGCAGGAGGTCCGGGAGCTGCTGGACAAGGCGCTCGAGGCCGAGCGCCGGGCCCTGTTCCCCGACCCGGACGACGCCGCCCGGCTGGCCGAGGACGAGCTCGACGCGCTGCCCGAGGAGACCGCGGGCGCGGTCCGCGCGCTCAAGGACTGGCAGTGGCGGTCCGACGAGGCACGGCAGGCCTACGACCAGATCCAGGACCTGCTGCGCAAGGAGGTGCTGGACAGCTCCTTCGCCTCGATGAAGCAGGCCCTGGAGAACGCCGGCGAGCAGGACATGCAGGCGATCAAGGACATGGTCGCCGACCTCTCGCAGCTCGTCGACGCGCACAACCGCGGCGAGGACACCGACGAGCGGTTCGCCGACTTCATGGAGAAGCACGGCCAGTTCTTCCCCGACGACCCGCAGACCGTCGAGGAGCTCATCGACAGCCTCGCCCGCCGGGCCGCCGCGCAGGAGCGGATGATGGCCGGCCTGTCACCCGAGCAGCGGGCCGAGCTCGGCGACCTCATGGCCCAGACCATGGAGGACATGGGGCTGGCCAGCGAGATGGCCCACCTCGGCGATGCGCTGCGCCAGGCGCGCCCCGACCTCCCCTGGGGCCGGCGCGGCCAAGTGCCCGACGGCGAGCAGGCCCTGGGCATGGGCGACGCCACCTCCGCCGTGGCCGAGCTCGCCGACCTCGAGGCGCTGTCCAACCAGCTCTCCCAGGGCTACGCCGGCGCCTCGCTGGCCGACATCGACGAGGAGCTCCTCGAGCGGGCGCTCGGCCGGCCCGCCGTGGACGACCTCGCCGCACTCCGCCAGATGGAGACCGAGCTCGAGCGGCAGGGCTACCTGAACCGGTCCGGCGGCAAGCTGGAGCTCTCCCCCAAGGCGGTGCGCCGACTGGGTGCGACGGCGCTGCGGCGGGTGTTCGCCCAGCTGGACGCCGCCGGGCGCGGGGACCACGACGTCGCCGACGCCGGGGCCGCGGGTGAGCTCACCGGCAGCTCGCGGGAGTGGCGGTTCGGTGACGAGCAGCCGCTGGACGTCGTCCGCACGGTGAAGAACGCCGTCCTGCGCACCGCGCACGAGCCGCGGGACGGCGCCGACCGGCGCGTGCGGATCGCCGTCGAGGACTTCGAGGTGGTCGAGACCGAGCGGCGCACCGGCGCGGCGGTCGCCCTGCTGGTCGACCTGTCCTACTCGATGGCGCTGCGCGGCACGTGGGGTGCGGCGAAGTCGACGGCGATGGCGCTGCACTCCCTGGTCACCACCCGGTTCCCGCAGGACGCCATCGAGATCATCGGGTTCGCCTCGACCGCCCAGGTGCTGGCCCCCTCGACGCTGGCCGAGCTGTCGGTGGACACGCTGCAGGGCACCAACCTGCAGCACGGCCTCATGCTCGCGCGGCGCTTCCTGGCCAAGCACCACGACGCCGAGCCGGTCGTCCTGGTGGTCACCGACGGTGAGCCGACGGCGCACCTGGAGGACGACGGGACGCCGTTCTTCTGCTGGCCGCCGATGCCCGAGACGATCGCCCGCACCGTCGCCGAGGTGGAGCGGGTCGCCCGGTCCGGCGCGACGGTCAACGTGTTCGCCCTGGACCCCGACCCGGGGCTGGTGCACTTCGTGCACGACCTCACCGAGCGGGCCGGCGGCCGGGTGTTCACACCCGACAGCGACCGGCTCGGCGAGTTCGTCGTCGCCGACTACCTGCGCGCCCGGAAGGGACGCCGCAGCCGCTGAACCACTGCCGGCACCGGCCCCGGGCGTCGGGCTGCACGAGCGGCAGGCCGCGCTCAGCGACCCGCCGGGTGCTCCCCGCTCGAGCTGATGCCCGGGACGGCGCCGGCGCGGAAGGCGTCCACGAAGTGCCGGTGGTCCTCCTGCGTGCGGCGCGCGTAGGCGTGGGCGAACTCGACCAGGTCCGCGACGAACTCCTGCCGGCGACCCGCGAGCATCGCGACGATCGCCTCCTCGGTCTGGAACGGCACGAGGGTGTGGTCGCTGTCGGCGTCGCCGACGCAGTGCAGCTTCGCCGTCGCCCGGCCCAGCTGCGCGAGCACCGGCCGGATGTCGTCGGGCTCGGTGAGGTCCTCCCAGTCCAGGTCGAGCTCGTAGGGCGACAGCTCGGCGACGACGAAGCCCCTCCCCCGGATCTCGGTGTGGCCCAGGAACTGGGAGGCGTGCGACTGCAGGGCCCGGCGGCTCACCGCGGTCCGGTGCCCCTCGTGCTCGAAGTACCCGCGGACCTCCGGGTCGGTCACGATCCGGCTGGGCGCGGCGACGGCGCCCTGCTTCAGCGACAGGACGACGTCGTTCTCCAGCGCCTGGTCGTAACCCTCCAGCAGCACGTTGTAGGCCGGCAACCCGGCGCTGCCGATCCCGAAGCCACCCGTGCCGATCAGGTCCTTGACGTCGTAGGCGACCTCCCGTCGCCACGGGCGCGGCGGCAGCGTGGCCTTGTACCGCTCCAGGGCCTCCAGCACCTCGGCGCGCTCGTCGTCCTCCAGCCGCCGGTTCCGGGCGTTGTCCGCGAACCGCCGCTCGCCGTCCTCCACCACCGTCATCCGCCGCAGGAGCCCGAGGCGGGTGCGGGTGGCCGTCTCGCGGATCAGCTCGTGCACGGCGCCCTCGGTGTTGCCGGCCACGAGGGCGAACTCGCGGTCGGCGTCCGAGCGGGTGAACTCCTCCACCTGGTCCAGCCAGGCGTCCAGGTAGACGGCGAGCAGGTCGCCGATCACCTCGTCGGAGAACGCCTTGCGCCAGGCCAGGAGGGCGAAGCTGGCCGCGAAGCGCCGCAGGTCCCAGCTGACGTGGCCCAGGTATGCCTCGTCGAAGTCGTTGACGTCGAAGACGATCCGGCCCGTCGCGTCCATGTAGGTGCCGAAGTTCTCCGCGTGCAGGTCACCGTGGATCCACACCCGCGACGTCCGCTCGTCGCACCAGCGGTCCTCGCCGGTCGCCATGTCCGCGTAGAACAGGACGGCGCTGCCCCGGTAGAAGGCGAAGGGGTCGGCGGCCATCTTGCGGAACTTGGTGCGGAAGGCGTCGGCGTCGGCCTCCATCAGGTCGGCGAACGCGTCGACCAGCACCTCGACGATCTGCCGGGCCCGCTCGTCGAGGTCCGGGGACGGGATCACACCGAGGGGGGAGAGGGCCACAGGTTGCACGGTAGGCGGTCGATAACCTCGGGAGACGGATCTGCGAACGGCCCGGACGACGACCGGAGGGAGGCACCGTGATCCGAGCGAGCACAGCCCGGCGGCTGGCGACCGGTGCTGCCTACGGTGGCGGCGGGGTCGGCCTCGCCGGCGCCGCCCTGGTGGCACTGCTGCGCGAGGAGGCCCGGGCCGCGCGACGCCGGGTCGACGCCCGGCGCGAGCCCGATCCGCCCTCGGGCGACGGCGTCTACGGCCGGCGCCGCGGTACCCCGATCTCGTTCACCGTCCTCGGCGACTCCAGCGCCGTCGGCCTGGGTGTCGACCGGGCGGCCCAGACCCCCGGTGTGCTCATCGCCTCGGCGCTCACCGAGCTCGCCGAGCGCCCGGTGCGGCTCACCCGGCTGGCCGTCTCCGGCGCCAAATCGCCCCAGCTGGACGCCCAGGTCGACGCCGCCCTCCTCGAGAACCCGGACGTCGCGCTGATCATGATCGGCGCAAACGACGTCACCAGCCGCACCCGCCCGGCCGTCTCCGTCCGCCACCTGGGTGACGCCGTCCGGCGGCTCACCGCCGCCGGCGCCGAGGTGGTGGTGGGAACCTGCCCCGACCTGGGCACGATCCGTCCCATCGGCCAGCCGCTGCGCACCCTCGCCCGGCGCTGGAGCCGGCAGATGGCTGCCGCGCAGACCATCGCCGTGGTCGAGGCCGGCGGGCGCACCGTCTCCCTGGGCTCGGCGCTCGGGCCGACCTTCGCCACGGACCGCACCCTCTTCAGCGGGGATGAGTTCCACCCCAGCGCCGCCGGCTACGCGCACGCCGCCGCGGTGCTCCTGCCGTCGGTCGCCGACGCGCTCGGGGTCTGGCCCGCGTCCGCCGACCGTCGTCGCAGCCCGCTGCGCCGCGACACCGTGCGCCCGGTCGCGAGCGCCGCCGCCCGCGCCGCCAGCCGCACCGGCAGCGAGGTCCAGCCCGCCGAGGTGCCGGGCACGGAGTCGGGTCCCTGGGGCGGATGGGCGCTGCTGCGCCGTCGCCGTCCCCCGGAGATCACCGCCGTGGAGCAGTCCGAGCCGGCGCAGCAGGAGCCGGTCGGCACCTGAGGCCGGCGTGACGCGGGCCACAGAGTGGCGGCCGATGTGCCGCGGCTCATAGCGCCCGGAGGCGCGGGGGTAGTTTCAGGGGTGACCCGATGTCCGGCGACCGCGGCCGGACCCCCTCATCGTGGAGGATTCATGCCCGAAGCAGTCATCGTCGCCACCGCCCGCTCCCCCATCGGCCGCGCCTTCAAGGGCTCGCTGAAGGACCTGCGCCCCGACGACCTCGCCGCCACCATCGTGCGCGCCGCGCTCGACAAGGTGCCGGCCCTCGACCCGCGTGACGTCGACGACCTCATGCTCGGCTGCGGCCTCCCCGGCGGCGAGCAGGGTTACAACATGGGCCGCGTCGTCAGCGTGCTCCTGGGCATGGACCACCTGCCCGGCACCACGGTCACCCGCTACTGCTCCTCCTCGCTGCAGACCACCCGCATGGCGATGCACGCCATCAAGGCCGGCGAGGGCGACGTGTTCATCTCCGCGGGTGTGGAGATGGTCTCGCGCTTCGTGAAGGGCAACAGCGACGGCCTGCCGGACACGAAGAACCCCTTCTTCAACGACGCCCAGGCCAAGGCCGCCAAGGCTGCCGAGAGCGGCGCCGACACGTGGACCGACCCCCGCGAGAGCGGCGACGTCCCCGACGTCTACATCGCCATGGGCCAGACGGCCGAGAACCTCGCGCTGATCAAGGACGTCTCCCGCCAGGAGATGGACGAGTTCGCCGCCCGCAGCCAGCAGCTGGCCGTCGAGTCGATCGACAACGGCTTCTGGGAGCGGGAGATCACCCCCGTCACCACGCCGGACGGCACCGTGGTCAGCCAGGACGACGGCCCCCGTCGTGGCACCACCGTCGAGGGCCTGTCCGGCCTGAAGCCGGCCTTCCGCCCCGACGGCCGCGCCACCGCCGGCAACGCCTGCCCGCTGAACGACGGTGCGGCCGCCGTGGTCGTCATGAGCGACACCAAGGCCGCCGAGCTGGGCCTGACCCCGCTGGCCCGCATCGTCTCGACCGCGGTCACCGGCCTCTCGCCGGAGATCATGGGCTACGGCCCGGTCGACGCCTCGAAGCTGGCGCTCAAGCGCGCGGGCATGAGCATCGACGACATCGACCTCGTCGAGATCAACGAGGCCTTCGCCGCTCAGGTCATCCCGAGCTACCGCGACCTGAACATCGACATCGACAAGCTGAACGTCAACGGTGGCGCCATCGCCGTCGGCCACCCGTTCGGCATGACCGGTGCCCGCATCACCGGCACGCTGATCAACGGCCTGCAGACCCGGGACAAGACCTTCGGGCTGGAGACCATGTGCGTCGGTGGCGGCATGGGCATGGCGATGGTCATCGAGCGCCTCTCCTGATCCAGCGCTGACATGACAGTGGCCCGGCCCCCTCACGGGGACCGGGCCACTGTCATGTGGTGCTCAGGTCAGATCATTCGCCCTGGAAGTAGCTGAGCAGGCGCAGGATCTCCAGGTACAGCCAGACGACCGTCAGCAGCAGGCCGAAGGAGATGTACCAGGCGAACTTCGCCGGGGCACCGCGACGGATCGCCTCGTCGGCCATGTCGAAGTCGAGCAGCAGCGTGAACGCCGCGACACCGATGACGACCAGGCTGAAGACGATGGCCAGCGGGCCACCGTCACGCAGGCCGAGGCCACCGTCGACGAAGAAGCTCGCAACCAGGTTGACGATCACCAGCGCGAGCACGCCGAACAGCGCGCCGACGATCCAGCGGGTCAGCTTCGGGGTGACCCGGATGGCGCCGGTCTTGTAGACCACCAGCATCCCGAAGAAGACACCGAAGGTGCCGATCACCGCCTGGGTGATGATGTCGGCGCCGAAGGCGTCGGCGTAGAACTCGCTGATCGCGCCGACCAGGACACCCTGGACCGCGGCGTAGGACAGCGTGGCGACCGGGTTGGCGATCTGCTTGAACGAGATCACCAGGCCGAGCACCAGACCGACGATGACCGCCGGGAAGAGCAGGCCGATCGCGACCGAGTCCGGCACGGCCATCCAGGTGGCCGCGGCGGTCAGGACGGTCACCAGGAAGGTGAGACCGGTCTTGGTGACGACGTCGTCCATCGTCATGTACTGCGTGCCGGTCGCCGCGTAGGGCGAGGGCGCGGCGTACGGGTCGTGCGGGGCAGGGGCGCCGTACTGGCCGGGCGCGCCGTACTGGGGCTGGGCGCCCCAACCGGCGGCCTGCTGGCCGTTGCCGGCGCCGCCGAGGCCCTTGAACGCCGGGTTGCTGCTGGGCATCGTCATCTCCTCGAGGTGACCGCTGGATCGTGGCGTACACGGTGGTGCACTCCACTCGGTCTGGTCAACGCTCCGGCGGGCCCGGTAGTTCCGGCGTGTCGGGACGATCCGCGCCGGCCGTGCGATGCGTCGGGCGAGTGCCCCCGGTGGGATTCGAACCCACACTGGAACCCTTTTAAGGGGCCTGCCTCTGCCGGTTGGGCTACGGGGGCGACGGCTGCACGCTAGCGCCGTCGGGTCAGCCGGCCGACCGCACCAGTTCGGTGGCCCGGCCGAGGACGGCGTCGAGCATCGGCTCGGTCAGCTTTCCGGTGAAGGTGTTCTGCTGGCTGACGTGGTAGCTGCCGAGCACGGTGAGCGGGCCGCGCGGGCCGGCGAGCTCCACCTCGGCGCCGTGCCCGAAGACCGGTCGTGGCCGCGGGACCGCGTAGCCGGCCGCGGCGAGCACCGGCCAGAGCGCGGTCCAGCCGAACCCGCCGAGCACCACGACCACCCGCAGCCGGGGCAGCAGGTCCAGTTCGCGGGCCAGCCACGGCGAGCAGGTGTCGCGCTCCTCCGGGGTGGGCGCGTTGCCCGGTGGCGCGCAGCGGACTGCCGCGGCGACCCGGACGTCGGTCAGCTCCAGGCCGTCACCGATGTGCGTCGACGTCGGCTGGCTGGCCAGGCCGGCCCGCCAGAGCGCGGCGAAGATCCAGTCGCCGCTGCGATCGCCGGTGAAGACCCGACCGGTCCGGTTGCCGCCGTGGGCGGCCGGCGCGAGCCCGACGACGGCGATGCGCGCGTCGGCCGGGCCGAGTCCGGGCACCGGCCGGCCCCAGTAGTCCTCGTCGCGGAACGAGGCGCGCTTCACCCGCGCCACCTCCTCGCGCCACGCCACCAGCCGGGGGCAGGCGTAGCAGCCGGAGATCCGCTGGTCGAGGACGGCGAGCTCACGCGTGGCGCGCGCCGCTCGCACCACCCCCGCCGGTGTCCGGGTGACGGGGAAGCCCCCGGCGTCGAGTGCCACGGTCGCGCTAGCCGCGCGCGAGGCGCAGGGCGATGCCGTCGAGGATGTCGTGCTCGCTGACCACGACCTCATCGAGGCCGAACTCGTCCATGAGCGCCCGCAGGATCAGCGCGCCGGCGCCGATGACGTCGACCCGGCCGGGGTGCATGACCGCCAGCGCGGCCCGCTCCGCCCGCGGCATGGCCAGCAGCGTCCCGCTGACCCGCCGGACGTCGGCCACGGGGATGCGGGAGCCGTGGATGGCCTCCGGGTCGTAGCCGGGCAGGTCCAGCGCGAGCGCGGCCACGGTGGTCACCGACCCGGCCAGCCCGACGAGGCTCGCCGCCTCGGCGACCGGTACCTCCTCGGTGACCAGCGCCAGTGCCGCCCGGATGTCGGCGACGGTCGCCTGCACCTCGGCGTCCGCGGGTGGGTCCCCGTGCAGCCGCCGCTCGGTCAGCCGCACGCAGCCGATGTCCACCGAGCGCGCCGCCCGAAGTCCCGATGCGTCCCCCAACACGAACT
>Ga0210040_10006612_pt1 | contig 14374 bp, 9 predicted proteins | sample CryGeyCG12114_NA_FD_185462 | JGI IMG/M metagenome (GOLD analysis project Ga0210040, IMG submission 185462) | Groundwater microbial communities from aquifer - Crystal Geyser CG19_WC_8/21/14_NA (SPAdes) (version 2) | ecosystem: Environmental > Aquatic > Deep subsurface > Groundwater | place: USA... | reverse complement strand
GAAATTTACCTTATGAAGTTTTCTCCTACCGTCTGGGCTCCATAGCCTGACCAGTGTTATTATATTGAAATACAGTATAAAGTCAAACTACTTTCCACTTGGCATGTTTTCTCTTTCTGCAGTATGTGAGCGAGTGAGTGAGCATACGCTATCAACTGTTGTCAAACTGAAAAGAATCATTTTATTCCTATTATGTACACTTTCTGCACTTTGACAGGGAAAAATAACTGAACAATTTTTCCTGGAAGAAAACCGTTTTAACACCCGAACTCGGAGTCAGTCAACCCGACGAGCCCACTAAATAATATAGTTCAATAAATGATAAAAAAGCTATTTGGCTTTTGTTAAAAAAATCCTTTCATAGTTCCAAGTGTTAATATTACGAGAACTATTGATTGTTGCCATCAACAAATGCAATTTACAGTTGAAGTGGTTCTTAGAAAAAAATCCAACATACTGGATTTTTATACACGTTGGTTTTACTACACAGAAAAGCTTAAAATTGATTCCCTTTTGAGTGCTTAAAAGGAGTTGATCGTCGTGAACAGTATGAATAAAATAAAGACATTGGCTGTCAATGGAAAAAGAGCATTTGGGAGAGATAAATAAGGTTGCTTTCTGAAGTATAATGATTTTGTAAACAGTGCAGAGTGCGTGATAGCTTAAAACATTTAAAAATAATGGAACTTTTCACGTACATTTTGCCATTGCATGCTCCATTTTATAAAGGTATCATTCCCCAAAGTATTTTTTCGCATGTATGGTCAAGTGGAATACATCATGCAATCCAGTGTACGCTGTAAATGGATTCTATTATTACGGCCAGTGTTTTTGGGGAAAATACAAACGAATAGAATAGTACAACCCAATTAAAGCTACAGCATTTATTCACTGTGCTTGTAGGATGCGTGCAATATCATTTTATCTTAAATGGAAACTCAATCGGTTTGAGGGAAAGCACCAATCATTCATTCCTGAAATTTTAAATGCTTTTTTCGTGGAACAAACATTGATTTATTCCTATGTTATCAGAAGAAAATTAAGTGAGTCTGACTTGCATTATAAATTATTCAGTTGACAAAAACCCTGCAATTATATACCGCCAATGATTTCATGCTTTCAAGCAGTAACACGTAGATACTCCAACTTATTTCAAGAAGTTCCTCAGCCTGATTCCTCCACAACTAAACTTTTCACAAACTTATTAAAAATTGTCTTGGAACGAAAAAATTCAAAAGAAACTTAAAAACAGCTAACTCAAGCATCATCCCAAAATTCCCATACAAAACTTTTATAATATAGTTAGATAGCGACGGAGATAGCATTTCATTCAACTTTCACGCAAAAAAAAACTACACGAAAAGTTTCATACGAGGATGGCCTGTGGCACATCAAAATGAGAAAGTCGTTTGGCAATTACAGAAAAATAATGAGATAGATAATTCCAACGCTTTCTATACATAATTCTATTTGGTGAAAGTAACTTTGTGATTGTAATTTATTAAGTAGCAAGCAGCTTTTGTAGTTAGTTGTAGTAACAAACTAGACAAACTTTATCTATTTGATTAATACCATAAATGCCGTTACAAAAGTTCCCCTGCCTTCTTGTCATTTCACAACTCATTTATTATCATACAGGAATTAAAATACTGGTGTTGTACATGAAGCCACTAAACCCTCATGAAGATTGTGTAACGATTTGGAAAATCATTATTATAAACGTTTACATGGTTGCATGCCAAGAGGCTATAATGTGCACTACCCTCATTATATTACATTAATTTTAATTTCCCCAGAACTTGCTATTATTGAATTATTTTCACCTCGTCCAGCCCTTTGTGTGTATTATTTGAATTTCATTCCGTTCTTTACGTTATGCATACATGCATGATCTGAGTGAGTATGAGTTACTACTTAAAAAAAACCTCGGACCGATTTCGACGGACAATGGCGACAAGCAAAGCTATAATTGAAATAAATCGTCCAATAATCAAATCTACAATTTACAAATGTTTTACCTGCAATCCTGCCGTAACGCTGGAACATACGCTCTACGTCCGTTTTACTGCACTGGAAGGTATTCAAATTGCCGACGAAAACACGAGAATTGACAGCCTGTGGATCTTGTGAGTTCGTTTGGTTGCCAACTTTGCAGCTCATTCTTTCCCAAAAAAGCTGACCACAATTCCTATGGTCCTGGTTTGTTAATCCGTCATGTGGTTACTTCGGGTAAAAAATAAACCGTCTGAATACTCCCCTGGTTTTCTTTTAGTTAGTTAGCTCCACAACTGACGATCAAATCTGGTGGATCTCTGAACAATAATAAATATTGTTCGGAAACACTACTGGTTGTTTTTCTCAATTAATTCGCAAGTAGTCGCCAGTCTCGGAAATTATGTCTGTTTATCGTTCACACAAGCACTTACAAAAAACAAAAGTATTGCAAAAAATTCACTGGCGCTGATCACAACTTCAGATAAAGTTTTATGTGCAGATTCACTACTATAAAACAAGTCTCAAAGCACGAGTACTGGTAAATTATAAATGCTACTGGTTCTTGTCAACAACTTGTAATCGTTTCTCAATCAATACAAGATGATGAAAAATCAGCTATTCAAATTTTAATGACTGGCTTGTTTGCTCACAATAGAAATCACCACTTTTGACTATTAGAGAATGATTAGTTTAGTCTCTGAATGTATTCAAAAATAGTTTTTTCTCACACAACAAATGCTCAAAGCCAAACGTAGTGAAATAGTGATAAACGAGATCTACACTTGGGTGTAAAGGAAAAACATTCGGCGTTCAACTTTGGCAAAAGTTGCTCTTCGTTTGCCAAATTGTGATGCATGCACTGAATATGGCAAATTGGATTTGTGATTTGGGAGGACGACGGCGACAATGAATGGATCCTCGTTGAAGCCCTGGTGAATCTTTACTGTTCCTTGCAAGCTAGCGAGTAGAGTTTTCCTGTACCAGAGAAAAATAGATTTAGCATTATTATTAGTTGTATACTCTAACCCTGGCCAGATTTGGTACATGCGTTGTTTGTACTCTCGCATGTGTAAAACCGGGGCTGAGAGAAAATGCATAGGGTAAATATAAAATGTTATCTTGCTCACGTAACGTTCTTTAAGTTCACTTACTACAGTATAGAGTACGTACAATTTGCATAAAAGTACTGGTACGTGCTAAAAAGTGAATTTTTCTCTTTTTTTTTGCAACCCGATGCAATGACTCATTACTGTGTTAGTTTTCTCAGTTGGGCTGTAGTGCTGTGTATATAATGTTTTTGTGGAATAAAAATGTAAACGACAGTCATGAACTTAATTCTTTTGAAAAGTATGGCTTTGAACAAGTATCCCACACGTTAGGTGAATGTAAAACAATCCTAAGGTTAGGAGATCGAGAGTAGTAAGAAAATAATAAAATGTTGAGTTAAAGCTCTCAATGGCATGCTTTGAATACTGCTAGTTGTGTGTGTGTGTGTAGTTTCCAGAACAAGTGCATGGATTGTAGTACTTGTGACTTGTGAGTTTTAAGCTCACTTTTTTATGCACAACAAAGTACATACGGGAGCAGTATTCATGTAGTGTAGAATATTAAACCCATCACGTAAAAGTACCACCTTATTGGCAGGAGGATGCATGTTCGCCAAATATTTGGAGTTCACTCACTGTTTCCCAGTTATTATTATGGCTACAGGATTGTTCAAGTTTGAAATTTAGCTCACTCTTTCAGCAGCCGACCTCTGTATGTGAGTCGTGTTCATGGAGAGTGAATGAGGAACACGGAGGAGAAAAAGGATGAAAAAAAATCTAAACCACGATTGTATAAGTAGTGTACTCTCATTCATTGCAAAGTAAATAACTATAACATTTATCGTCATGGTCTGAAAACGAAGCAGCTTTTCCTCATCAATAATTGCCCATCTGTGCGTAGTGATGATATTAAATATCAGAGAGATGTAAACTATTCAATGTTTTGATTGGACTGATTTCAGCAGCTCTCTCTAATTCTTGTTTCATGTGTGCAAGATGAGTTACGAGCCAAGTTAGCTTTGTGACTAATCGATAAGGATGGAAAAATTAAATTCATGAGTTATACATTTTGGCCTACTAAGAGAAACTAGTCAAGTGTTTGTATTTGTTTACTTAACACTTTAATGCCTAAACCATAAAAAATAACTGACTGTACTGACTGAATAGAAGTCGTTGCTCTTCTGATATAACACTCCACATCTCCACATGTGAATAAAGAGGCGATTTACGGGATTTTAAATGCTATGGCGTCAGGGGCTTTAGATAAGGACTATATGGGATCTAACTGTGTACTTTTTTAATAAAAAACAGGTAGCTGGATAAATTCTTGGAAAGCAAATAACTGTGCATTGTTAGAAACTACTAAGAATTCAATTTCCTATATCAAGCTTGCATGGATGATTCACTATACACTAGATACACATATTACATACGCATTAAAAGTTTTGCTGAGCTGAGCAAGGCTCAACTTTTTGATGATTAAAAACGCAATTATAGTGTTAAGTGTGCTTGAGTAATTTTTTCAATTACAATACATCTTTATAAATGCCACGTGCAAGACAAACTAGCTAACTAACTAGCAAACTGCCGTTTCTTTTCACCATGTTGTTATTTATGCTCTGTATAAATATGCAGACAAATGTGCGTATACCAGTTCGTTTGTCCTCTCTGAACTGAAACACATGTGCTCCCAGTTGACAATGACATTAGTCTGTAAGAGAGGAGCAAAAACGCGAGCAAAGTTGAGAGATTGGATTTCGGGATGAATACTATACAGAAATTGTTGAACGTTGTTCGAGCGGTATGCTGTACAAAGGATGAATGTGACTGAAGACAGTAAGGCGTGTTAAATAATCATTCGCTAGACTGAGAATAATGGATGCGCAACGCTAATTACAATCGTACTTAATTTTTCAACTGTCTTTTCTTCCTTCTTTGCTCAAGTCAGTCAATCAATTAGTTAGCTATTGCACTCAAATGTGTCCAATATGACAGATCATATTTTGTTTGATGTGAAACAGCCTTTGCTACATGAAATATGCATGAACCATTCTTTTCCCTTCCCGTATCCCATTATTTTGTGCGGAAGGTTGGTAGTCCCGTTATTGTCAGCAGATTTATGTGATTTGATACTTACTCTGCACACTACTACTACTGTATAACATTGCTGAAAAAGACATTTCTTTTTGTATTGTTGTCGTGTAAAGATGTGACTCGAACAAATCATCAAAAATGCGAGAGCGCGACTACATTGGCATCGAGTAACATGTGACAACATGAGCCCATCACAGTAATGTATGTGGATGGTGAGAGCCAAAAGGTAATATTCCGTAGATGTTTCACTCACCAATTGTGTAGAGATTGTTCTGCCTCTGTTGTCTTAACAGAACACACAGGGAAGAGTGACAAGTTTTCTCTCTGTTTCTGAAACTTTGGCAGCAACCAAAAAGAGATCTCCTCCTATTTGTGTTCAGTGTCACCTCCTACCTGTAAATATAGAATAAAAAACAGGATTATAAACGAGTCTTGGGCTTGCATCTATTTTTCACCATTAAAAGTTAAATTAGCAAGCCATGTCACACGCACAGACCGAAGTCTCCGTTTGTTTTCTTAATTCAAGTGCACATGAGATATAGTAAGGACGGGTGTTGTGGTAGTTAGTTAGTTAGTTGGCTCGTTATATGAAGAATGTGGCTACTGATAGGAGCGAGTAGATAATAATAATGACACAAAAAGTATTTATAATTACTGAGAGAAGTTGGTGTGGTATTTTTAATCTGGTATGGTGGGACCTAGAATGAAAATAGATGATCTAGATACATGAGGAATGTAGTGTTTGCATTTTCTTAATTTGCCCCTACAAGAGAAATGAAAAAGATTGTGTAGTCACACTGGGTTCAGAGGCTTATTTATATTGGTTTGGATGCTGTTTTTAATGGCAAGATATTTCTTCACGTCACATCCAATTACTTGCGGATTACGGAACCAAAGATGTACGAATGAACTTCTGGTTGCTTTATTGCCAACAAACCGATCAATGTGGGCTACGTTTGGAGCCAAATGGGACTCGCCAATTTCTCATGCGTGCCAAAAAATGTCGGCAGCAGGTTACTTACACTGGAGACAGGTTGTTTTCCAATGCATTGATAGAATGGAGAAATTTTGGATTTTTCAGTTATTCTTGTTGCGCACAATTTCATGTGATTTTTTGACATACTTTTCTGACTTTTATTGAACGAGAACAGATTTCAAAAATCATTCAAATGACTTGGAATGCAAATTTAATATTTTCTATCAGTTTTTTTGTAAAAATTATTTCATAAAATTATATTTGTCTGCTATTACTGTTCAGTTTCATTATACAAGTACAAATCTTGATATCCTTAAGTTTCAGCTTTGATTTAATGACACTAATGGAACATTTATTTTACAAAGTAATGATTCACACCAACAAAAAACTTTGTAATTCATACCACACTTCAATTTGCAAAGATTTTATATTCTATCCTAATCATATTATCAGCACGATTCGTATTACCCTCAATAGTAATTTATTACCGAGCAAAGGTGAGATTCTACATAACGTACTCTATAATTTGGAAGGCTGTGCTCCGCACATTTCTCAACCCATCATCTTATGTACATAGACCATTAACAAGAAAGAATAAACTCTCAGGTAATAAGTGTTGATTTGCATGTAAATGAAAAATATGAGTTTCGTTCCCCGACGTCTTATCATCATTTAATCCTTGATCTTTACTAGCACACAAATTTGACTACACGCCATAAATTATGTCGGTGAATAAAATTGGAAAAGGAACATGAGAAGTTACACAAACTCCCTTCCTTCTTATAGTCAGTGTCGACGCGTTAAATAAAAGTCGATCTTGCATACATGACTGACTACTTGGGCCCAAAACTACTGGAAATATTATATATGCTTGGGCACACTATAAGCTATCAATTTCTCAACAGGTCATTAACTATGCGAGACTGGAGTTGGCACAAGACCTGTTTGTTTACAATCCTGTCTGTATCCTATGTATCGCAAATTTTCCAAGAAACTTATGCCCTCCGGAAATCACGATGAAAGGAATGAATATTGTTTAATAACACAGAGTGGAGTTATCTCAAAATCAATTCATTAGTTAATTATGTCAATATGAAGTTTTCCCCGTTTAAACAAGGCATACACAATAACAGTTTACATAAGAGCTATAATTAGAGCAATCCATTAGCCTTATAATACTAGTTTGCAGACTGTGCAACGTTTTCAAGCGTACAATTAGAGGAAATTGGAGAAAATGTCTTTTCTTTTGATAACAAAGTAAGTCAGTGTATGCAAACTGAACGACACGTTGTAAAAGCCAAACTATACTGACAAATGGGATTAGCTCTGTTTTGTCCCAAAAGTCAGAAATCTAGGCACCATTTTACCTTCTAGTCAGCACAACGATAGATATAACAAAAAATATATTGCAAGTCGTGAAATTTAATGCGGTAGCCATGATTTTAGCAAAATCCGCAGGATAAGATAAAAGCGGAAGAACTCATTGTGTTTTAGAGCCTGAATAAACAAAATGTAAACGAGTTAGTTTTGTTCGACTTGTGTATGAGAAACCATGTACACATGATTACTCGCACAAAATTGCTCCATCTTACTTTTGGGTATAATATTGAACCAATATCGATCTACTTGCGCTTATGAACCAAGTGCTAGGAACAATCGCTTCAGAGAAACTAAAGGGGAATTTGTCATTGTTACTGGAAGTTATAACTGTTCGTTCCTATCAGTTAACTAATACATTTGCCTATATGCACCAAATGGCTCTCGTTATCATCAATAGGAATGACTCTAAAATTCATAGCAAGTGCAAGATAACGTGATGAAAGAGAAGTGGAAATAATAAATGGGAGGTCTTTTAACTAAATTGGATAGCTTTCGTATAAATCCCTCAAGAAACGAGGTCCCCAATATATGGAGATTAAGTGCTCACTGAGTACATAGAGGCTAGCACCCTGCTGAGGTTCATCCATGCACGTTTGCATGCAACTGAAGGTGAAAGCATGCAAATCATTGAATGCATGAATAGAAAAAAAAAGACACGGCCGGCATTCTGAAAGGATTTCTTCCCAACTCAACGTATGAGGTCTCAAAAATAATATATCCTCCTCAATCATATCTCATGCTTTTTCATCATTTTATTTATGGTCAGACAGTTCATCATAAGAATTTTCCCATAAGTGCAAATGTTACAGCTATGGTATCCATAAATGTGATTTACTGTATGTCTGTAGCTGTAAAATCTTGTTTTGCATAATGTATACTGAATACTCACAGGTTTTTAATAACAATTTTAAGACTACATTCATTTCTTGTACACATGTATTCACTAATGGGGGAGATTAGCCTTTGCTCTACGACTTGAGCAGGAGAACGAGTGGTACAAAATGAGTGCTAGCATACTAAGTGCACTCGTTTCTGTAGTAGATGACAGATTTATATTACTTTTAGTTAGAAAGGAGGCTTATTAGAAGAATTTTTATGCAGAAAAAATCCCGGTTCCATTCATAGTTGAACGAAAGTAGCCAAATGGAAATATATATCAACTCTAATATGCTCTAGGTTTTAGCTACACGGAAAACTAATTCAGATTGTCCTTGTATGGTTTAATAAAGCTCAAGTTCGATACCCTAAATAAAACCGTGTGTGTTTCGGGAAGTTTATTAGCTAGGGCACATATTATAATCCATTCTCAGTTTTTGTAAGGAAAATAAAGTAATGCATATTGCATGCGGGAGGTTGGCATTGTGTTATGGAAAAGATAAAAGGAGTTGAACTTGTAGAGGAACAAGCCGTCTCTCTAGGGCTTTGAATTTAGCTGGGAAACTTCATATTGTTAGCCACAAAAGAAACGAGATTTGAATAAAAAAAGCTGTCTAGTTTTCGAATAAACTAGGGCTTGAAAAATTGAATGAAACAACCTGAATAGGACTTGAGAACATGGCTTTTCTCACATGACTCACTTAATGTACAATTAGGACAAAGGATAATGAATGTACACAGTGCTGTATTCAAAAAAATTTGTAACACACTGTATTTTTCTTAGATTTTTTTTACAAGAAAATCATTTTAAAAGTGAAAAACGTGTTCTGCACTTTACAAAAGCAAAAAAAAAAGAAACAAAAAGTATTCTACTTGATAATGTATCAAAATATTTCGCTTCAGGCTGAGAGAAATGTTATTAATTTCCCGTGTCATGTAAAGTTGAGCTCCAGCAAAATGTTTGCGAGCTCTATTGATATCCCTGAACTCATGAATAACATTAAAATTAAATTTCTAATCAACTTACTATAGCTAAAAAAGAAATAGTTTTCTAAACCTAATAAAAGTGTTAAGCAACAAAAATTCTTTGCACGATTTCATTCGATATTCCATTTAAACTTCCATACTCTGGTGGTTTCTAACAGTTGTGTGAAATTGAAACTAACCTGAACAAAATCTGTCTCCGGCAGAAACTAATAGGTGCAACTTTGGCACCCAATAATAACCCATGTGTTGATTTAAACGCATTTGGTACAGTTCGAATCTAAAGCCAGTTGAAAAGTGACCCAAACTATTCCCAGAAACTTATTTCTTACCCCAAAACCATACTTGCTATATAGTAATCTTACGAATGTCGTGTATATAACCGCAAAAATATAGTATTTCCTCTATTCTATCTAGCCCAAGCTATGAGATCCACAAAAAAGTACAAATAATATTCGCGCTGGTCCCAAACATTTCTCCCACTTGGGGAATAAACCTCTCAAATGAGATAGAAAGGCTTTGAGTGTACCTGACGTGTGGTGCATATAAATGTGAAAAGTTTTCCTGTCGTTTTGATCCTTCGTTGGACACACTACTATTGAAGGGATATGGAATAGTCAAATTCACATAGATAAATAGGAATCTGCCATGAAAGTTTCCCTTCTCTTTCAATTGTACTATCACATGCTCCAAATGAACCTTATGCAATACAGAGACCTCAGCTGCTTTCACCACTAGAGGTGCCATCCCAACTTTTTGGGTTAACGACATTTTTCTATCTTGTGAAAACATTGGAATGATAAATTCTCTTATTCTTTTGTCAAACTTTTCAATCTATTCTCATCTTTAAAAAACCTCTAACACCTTTATATTCCCTCAGTCACAATCCCCCATGAGCTTACGAGTTATACAAACACAGGGAAAAGGAGTTAAAAAAACTTTCAAATGAGCATGTCACTATAGTGGCTTTAAAATCTAGTCTGAGCAAATCCAAGTCATTGTGCACAACCAAATCATGTTTTTATAGCGTCCCGGTTTACTTTATAGCAAATAAATGCTCACTTTCTTCTGGATCGATAGAAAGAATAGCAGGACTCAAATATACTCGGGATATTGTGACTAGAGGAGTTTTACACATATCATACTAGCTAACTAACGAACGACAAACTAAGAACAAAAGAGAAGAGATAAAAACGTAAACAATGCTACCCTTGGTATTTCTAAAGGACAATAATCATGGCGGCAAAGTTAGTTGCAAAAGTAGTAGTCACAGTTGGGAAACTTCTCTTTATATCATGTGGGAAGCTACCACCCTCCGTATATATAACTACAATGTATAATGCACATGCGGTTGTGTTTTCTTTTTATTTCCCACTTTCAAGATATATGACCACAAAGACAATGGCAATGCAATGCAGTGTCAGCAATCTAAGGCCTTTGGTCATAAATTATATGTGTGGAATCGGATGAATAATGAGTCGCACTCATAAACTAACAAAATGGTCTGATAGACACAGTTTCTAGTATGAGGGTTGTGTGATGCTATATGAGCGAGCAGTAAATAAAATTTCTCATTATTTTTTCCCATGAAAGTAGCTGCGAGTAACCCATATGACATAAGACTACTACTCTTGCTAAAATGGTGGTTTATTTATCACTTGCAGCTTTAGGTGAGAAAATTGTAGACGAAAAGGTAGTTAGTTAACACTTCTTTCCTTTTAAAACTATGCATTGTGAGAAAAATCAATATCACGTAATTATCTAGCAAAACAGTTAATACTAAAAGCGCAAGAAAGACATTTTAATGCTATTTTATGGAGATTGTACCCACATATTAAAGTGACGCCAAGAGCTGTTCAATTTGAGCCATGTTTTCATTCAATTACTCTAAACACGCGGTAGAAACCTAATTTATCATCCATGTGCTTCTACAAAAGCTTAATGAAGTTTGACAGCGCTTATAAGATTCTCTCACACCTCATCTCTAGGTTATGGCACCTAATTATTTCACATGGACAAATTTTTTTTTATGTCACAGCTACTCTTGGATTCAATTTGGTCGCCACACTAAAAAGAGGTAGTGAAACGAACCAAACTTTTCGCCCACTATTTTTATAGCAAGAAAAAACTTAGGAACAAGTAAATTCAGATTGCTTTGTGAAACAAACAGACCTAAAAATACTTCACTTTTATAACCGAAAACCTTCGCATAGGTAATGGTAATGACATGGCAAGTTCATTATTGGAAATTGGCAAATAGTTATTTTTGTGGGAAAAAATTGCTTTTTATATGCGTGACAGAAAAGTGCGAGGAACATTTTTTACCACAACTAACAAACTACCTTTAGAACATGCTACACATGCCAACTGAAAGTGTTATTACTTGGTCCCGTCCCCTCGTTTGCATTTGACGCTTTCATTTTATTCTAGTTTTTCCCTCATTCAGTCAGTATATTACGTTCTCTTTTCAAGAAACGAAAAGGTGAAAAAGACGCAATTGTACTAACAGGCACAAAAAATATCTGTTTTCTTTCACATTAAAGCAAGTGTACACTACAGCAAAGTAGTAGTAGCATAAACCCTTTGCTCCAACCGTAAATAAGTAGAATCCATAACATTTTTTGCTCCAAAGTTTTTACAACTCGGAGAATCTACGCAGATGATGCGTTGAAAACAAGAGAATATAAATCATACTAATTGGCTCTCAATTTATACGCTCATTAAAACAAGCATGGTGCAAGAACTATCTAAATAACACATTTTTCTCTCATTTGCATTTCCTTTTCTTCCCCGTTTAAATCCACTTGCCTCGGTTTTCATAGTGGGACCGCCAACGCTAATTCAAAAACAAGCGTAAATTTCTATTCTGATTTTTTCTAGTCTTCTAAACTTGTTAAGAACTGAAGCGTATCCCATTTGGTATACACAGAGTGCACACCTGCACCATAATTTTTTGTGGATGGAAAGTGTTAAGCCTTGCTCCTGGAAACACACATGGTTCTCAAGTATTTGGGAATTATGTGTGTTTTGCATTAAAAGCGTTCCAAACTGGCACTAGGCTGATAAATATTTAAATGAAGAACGCATAAATATCTTACAAGATGGTGTAGAATTTTTTTCCCAACAATATAACATTTCAGACATTTTGAATTGTATGTAGCTAAACTAACAGGACATGAGGTAGGATCCCAAGGTGAAAATTAAAGGAGACATGAGAGTGCCTCTAGTCCTACATGTTTGATGAGCACACATTATAAACATTAATGTTGCTAGCTGCTCACCCGCGTTTGCATATATGGAGCCAATTTCGCGTGATAATAGTCCGTAACCTACAGATACTACAGGCATGTACAAAGCTCTGCGGTATAATTACGGCCTACCAAATAATAATAACAATAATAATAATAATGACAGAGAGCACACAGCAAGAATGAAGAATGGTTGTGTCCGAATTAATAATTCATCTTGGTGGGAACTCACGTTGCCAAATTATTTAGTTTGTTTGTCAAGCTTGTGTTTGAATGGAACCTTTGAATTCTCAGAACTTACATGCATGCATAACAAAATAAACGCTCTCTGCGGTGATCAGCTATACAAAAGGAATAAATTTCCCATGTCCATCTTTTGAACTGTAATCCGGAAACTGAACTCTGACTACACGAATTTTCCCAATCATTCATCACCAAAGCATGTAAATTGTGGAGAGCTGCCAGCATTTTGCTCCAGGAAAGTAATAAGACAATGAAGATCATCATCTGGACAGTGAGGGATAATACTTTAGGCACCAAGTAGAAATTATCTATCAGGATGCTTTGCTATTTTAAATCCATTGCCATTGTAATGATGAATTATAGATTAGTTGTCCCAATGCCATTTTCCACCAGTCATAACCTATTATTGGATGAGTAGTAGTACTAATTCGTTTTCCTCAACTAACTAACTAACTATCCCAGCATTATTTCTTGTCCATTCAATACGAACCCAACGAATCGAATAATCCCATTTATTTGTACGCTCATGAACTCTGGACGGCACATTATTAAACTGACTGGTGTATTTACAAGAGCTGGCCCAAGTAATTTTATCTCTTTTGCCATCCGCTCATGGATTTCTGTGTGAATCCAATGATGGATAAGAGAGATTGAAGGATGACCACTCACTCCTCTCGCCACCATCATCCTCCGTCCAGTCATTTATCTAGGGAAAACGGTCTATCCCACACGCACACTGTATAAAGGCTTTCATAGTGTACGTGCGCTTTTTGTTGAGCAAAATTTGTGCTCTCTCTGTGATGATGAGCTTTCAGGTCGGAGTGGAGACACGGTCCACTGAGGAATTTATACTACTACTGGCTAGACTGTGCAAGGGAAGCCAACCAAAAAGAAAATGAAAACACGGGTCATCCATTTTAATAAGAGTCCGTGATGATGATCCGATCCTGTTACTAGCTCCAACTCCAAATCAAGATTCATTCACTCCGTGTGCAAACAAATGGATAAACAAGTTGGAGCACAGAACATATAAATACTGTAAGAATAGAATATGTACACACTAGTATATAGTAATTGTACGAGAATTCTCTCGCAAAGTAGTAGCGTGTTTTAACAATAAACGTATTTTTCTAAAAGGAATTACATCAGAATACTGACTACGTGTGAGGTGGAATTGAGAAGTAAAATACATGTGCTTGGCAAGCACGTAAATATCCTTGTTGAATTGTGTCTCTGGAATTTTGTCCAAATATTATTATGATGCTGGTCTCGCATATAACGAAGAGAATCATAAACTGTGGCTTGGCTACAACCCGTTTTCTATGATCGCTGCATAATATTATCTTCATCCTAGTCACATCTTTGTACCGCTATATTCAAATCGATCAAAAAGTCTTTGGCAGCTTTGCATTATTATTATCGCATTGCTGTAGTCAAGTACACAATGATCAATACTGGCCGAGAATGTTGTACACTGTGTGTATAACAAAGATGGATTGAGTCAGTATACACAAGAAAAGGAATAATAATAA
>Ga0210040_10006611_pt1 | contig 14379 bp, 17 predicted proteins | sample CryGeyCG12114_NA_FD_185462 | JGI IMG/M metagenome (GOLD analysis project Ga0210040, IMG submission 185462) | Groundwater microbial communities from aquifer - Crystal Geyser CG19_WC_8/21/14_NA (SPAdes) (version 2) | ecosystem: Environmental > Aquatic > Deep subsurface > Groundwater | place: USA... | reverse complement strand
CCAAATGAAATGCACAGCTTGAAATTTTTGCAGTTCCCACTACATACCGTCATTGGTTGGAGAAAGTCACACGTTCTAGTCAAAGTCAAATACTTACTACTACACCTGCCTTTTAAGAAGTGAAAGTAGGGTCTTTTATTGAAAATAAATAAAATTTCTTACAATATTTTGTGTTCAATTAAAAGTAGGCTGTAGGTTGAAAGGAATAACGACAGGTCCGGCTGTGTATTCTGTGCAAGCAAACGAAGAAGCGGTGCTCAGAAACTCTCCAATCATATTGTGATATTTGTGATAGATATCAAAATCATATCTGCTTGTCAAAACATACATACATAAGAAAAATATGGTGGACGACGTAACCCGTAAAACTTTGAGTGGTATACCACTTTTAAAAACCAAAGCAGGCCCAAAAGATGATCCTAAAATGTGGGTTCAGAGGCTAAAAGAAGAATATCAGGCATTAATTAAGGTATTGTAGTAGTTAGTTAGTTGTAGTTTACATGTCAGTGAATTGCTTGACTGTCAGAAATCTAACGTTTTTTGAAAATGTTTTCAGTATGTAGAAAATAATAAGGCAGCTGGAAACGATTGGTTTCGTTTGGAATCCAATAAAGAGGGAACAAGATGGTTTGGAAAATGCTGGCATATGCAGGACATGTTAAAATACGAGTTTGACATTGAATTTGATGTATGTTTTTCTTTTAGCTTTAATGATATGTGATTTCGTAATCACCACGACCATACAAATGAATTATATTCCCGTTCAATCCCTTGATTTGTTTTATCAGGTTCCAGTAACGTATCCATCCACAGCTCCAGAGATTGCATTACCTGAACTAGATGGTAAGACAGCCAAAATGTATCGAGGAGGAAAAATATGCTTGACGGATCATTTTAAACCTTTATGGGGCAAAAATGCACCGAAATTTGGAATTGCTCATGCCATGGCTTTAGGGGTAAGTTAACACACTTCTTCAGAATGTCAGTTTGTTAACTTTGGAATTTGAATTTGAATTGTATATTAAGTTTCTCAATATTTACAGTTGGGACCTTGGTTAGCTGTAGAAATTCCAGAAATGATTGAAAAAGGCGTCGTTGTCTATCAAGAAAAAAAGTGATCAATCAATCAATTATATTATACTTCCAAAATACGTTTATTTTTCGCCTTTTACACCGTTTGTTTAAAAAATTAAATAATAATATTAATAATGTGTGGGAAGAAAGTAAAACTTGCCAAAAACTTGGTAAATTATCTTTACTTGCCCTACGCTATAAAATTGATTTCATTATTTCCCGAACGACCTAATAACTACAGTGGAAGTAGTGGCAGCTGAATTGATGTTTTCTTGAAAATTGAGAAACTTTGGTTCTGTTTTGTCTTCAAATTTTGGGCAATAAAGCTGTGACTCTCTTCTCCAAATAATAAGCCAAGTGTCAGCTGCGAGCAACAAAATTATAACCACTTATATATAATATTTTTACAATGTAAAACATATTTTTTAGTTCCATTAAATTAGCACATACGTGATTTTCAAACAGAAAACGTTTCAAGTTTACTTTCAAACGTGGATTTACAATATCCAAATCGAATGGATCAAGAAATTCTTGCAATTTTGACACAAGGGGTTCCACAATGTCTCCCAACTTCAAGTGCATCCATTGAAGAAATTTGACGTCAAAAATGAATTGTATTGCAACTTGTGACGGTACTGTCCCATCTGTATCTTTAGATGATGCAAGTAGATCTTGATAAAAACGAATAGCTTCTTCTCCAATAGACTGCCTCAAAAATTCTAATACACCCTTAGGTGTAGACTGAGGACCAACTTTGCCCAGTCGTAAACATAATTCGAACAATGACGAGTAGAGAAAACTAGAGATTTGGAATGGTACTAGAATTGAAGGTTTCACACTTTCTTCTGATTCAGGAACAAATTCTTCTGCGCTCTATTGAAATAAGAACAAGAATAAAGTTACAAATTACAATTATTTTTCAGCATTTCAAAATATTTAGTGGCCATTTTTTAAAGTTAGTAGCGTATACTTACGGGTAATACTTTAGAAATATTATTGCATTGTAGGTCCGGAAGCTTTGTGCGAAGTCCTTTTTGAAAGTCATCTAGAACCACTGTGCACCATTTCTTCCAACTGGTGTTAGAGACCCCATTTAATTTTTGCCTCAAGTTTGTTGCATCCTATGATTTAGAACGATTAGAGATTATGGACTTTTTTAATTGAGTGGTTCCCAGTTTCCCCGATCTAAACTTGTACATTACCTCTTTTCCCAAAAGTTTCCATATAGTCTTGCAAATTTCTGGAAGGGTATCCGCTACTCGGCCTAGAAATAGCTCATTGGTTGTCTCACAAGTTGACTTGTCATTCAAGAAGGCTTCAAAACTAGTAAAAAGTCGGGAAGAAAGAAATTGTTTCAGAGAAAGATCTCCTAATTGCATATAGTCAGCCAAAATGGATTTTAATCGTTCCTCCAAATCTTCACAAAACTCAGCAACATGAGGAGATATACATTTCAGCTTTAACTTCTCCGCAGCTTGTAACTCAACAAAAGTTTTATTTGATTTATTTTCTTGGTTACTTTTCCATACGAAATTCACCATATCAAATATTGCATCAGACCTGTGTGAGAAACGAGTGACAAACGAATTGAATATGAAAAAATTGTGCTTGTTTTTGTTTTCATTTCAATTAAAAATAAATTTACAACCTCTGAAGCTTTTCAAAGCTCTCGTGCTGTAGATGACTTATGACACATCCAACTTTAGCCTTGCAAATATCTTGACATTTGTGTAAAAAAACTGGATAAAACACTTCAGTCCAAACAGTTTTATTGTTTCCTAAAACAACTCGCATTAGTTCCTCGGCATTTCCTTCTAACATTTTTTTGGTAGACGTTTCAAACTCCTTCATCTCTAATAAACTTTTCTGTGATACTAGCCAAGCTTTAGAATGATAACTTTTCTCCAGAACGGATTTTAACGGGTCCAGGAAATTGCCCTGGATGAGCTGGACCAACTGACTCATTCTAGGTAGATCTTGAATTTCAATTCGCTCAGTATTGAATTCATCTACGATTTTTGGAAGCCTTTTAAGAAAAAATATTTCCTTCCGAATTTTTGAAGACCGAATCATTTTTGCAGAAGAATTGTAGTGTTGAGGATCTGTAGTTCAATTCAATGTACATTCTGTTATTAATCATACATTCAACCAACTTAATAATTAATAACACCTTTCTTTGTTGTTGACTAACCGATAAAAACACCATAAAAGTTGTGAAGAGTGGAAGCTATTTGCTTAATAAAGTCGGTGCTTGATGGACAAATTTCTTCTTGCAATTGATTGACCATTGATGATAAGTAATTTTTTATACAAGTTTCCAAAGAAATGTCTTCAAGAATGCAACGCACTATCATGCTTTCCGCTAATTTCTATAAACACATGTGAAAAGAAGTATTAGTATTAATTATTAACTAAAAGTTAATCTGCATTTAATCTTCTAAGTTCACACATTAGCTGAATGAAGGGCACTTCGAACCTGAGAAGTAGTACTGAAGTCATTCATCAACTCATTGACAGTGTCCAAAATATTTACTTTCAAACTGTCATCGGCAAATGAATCACTTTTTTCAAGACAAGCAGGAAACAATTCACTAACATCAGTAAAGTTTTTTCTCGCAGCCAAGTTTGAGTGCAAGCGATACAAATGAAGCGCTCCAGCTAGGTCCACGTTATTTAAACTCATCTGGAGGTACCGAGGGATTTCTAAACTTAATTTCAGTTCTGTGGCAATGTCAAGTTCAGTAGAATTTAATCTGTAAAAATCATTACGACATCATTTAATTTCTCATTTAAAAAATGAAACAAATAATCTGATTGGAATCTGACTCTCAGGGTTGTTATGTAAAATGAGACCCCAACCTGTTTTCTTCATCCTTTAGACTAGCTGCAGTGGATTTGTTTGAGAGGAAAAGATGATTCGGGATACTATTTATCTGGTTCCAATACATGCCAAGTTCACCAACAATGGACGTCGAGCTGGACATCATTGTCCCAATTGTGTCAGCAGCATTGATAAGGTCCCTGTACCTCTCACTAAAAGGAGTTAAATACAAAAGTTAAATATACAAGTCATTTCAAATTTTGGTTTACAGTTCAAGACCAATCCTTACTTACCCTACAAGCATTCTTAACTCCTCCTTCTTTTTTTCGATTTCCCCATTTACTCGTTTCGAAATATCTTGAGTTTCTTCTACAGTGCAAGTCTCGAATATGTCTCGAACAGCTATTTCATTCACCGAGAGTTTATTTCCCATCCATGGTTTAACTTTCGAGCCCATTATGTACAGCTAGAAACTTTAACTTATCTAGGAGATGCATATACAATGTACAAAAGATTTCATCGATAAAAATCAGACGAAAGACGAACAACACAAGTATATTTTAAAATTGAAATCGGTTTAATGTCGCTTTCTTAACTTTTTCTATAATTTCTGTACGATCACGATCCTTCGGGTTATGTCACATTTAAAGTTCGCGCTTGTACATTGTTGATGCTTGCGCAACGCAACGTGCGTCAAGATAACAGAATTTGTCTCGGGCTTCGAGTGTCGGACAACAATGCAAAAGTGTTACGGCCATAACCACGCAATTTAAAAAAAAATCCATTTTATGCGACTAGATTTTGTTGGATCTCCTGTTTAGTTAGTAGTTGGCTAATAATGTAATGTTCTTATGCATAAGTTTTGTCTCTCTCAAATGAACTTTGTATAAAAACGGACAAGAATTGGAATATGAGCTAATTATATTCTTATATTTACATTATAGCATCAATTCCTTCAACCTCCATAATTAGATGAGCCCTAGCCCAACATTTGAAGCAAAACTATTTTTCAACAATAGTTAAGGGACCACTAGCTCATTAATGTGCAGCATAATCATAATCATATGCATGAATCCAAATCATTCTATATACAAACTTCAAAGCACAGGTAATGGTTGATAAATATAATTTGGTTATGCATAATTCCATGCTAAAACCAGAAAGAGATATAAACACCAAGGTGTAAACCAAATCAGTTAGTGTGAAACTGTGAAGCATATGGGTTCCCTGTCATCTCTATACTGACGGTTCAAACAATCTGCAGTTTAAAAAAATTACGCTTTACATATTCCACGTAATCGTCAATTCCTGTATTTTCCGAATTTTCACGAGTGTATGAGTACATGGAGTACATAATAATATGCAAATAGTATGCAAACCTCATAAACAGTCAATCTCTTCTCTTTTATATGTCCAATAACTTAGTGCCAAATGTCAGTGTAACAAAAAGCTGCATACATTTACATCCAATACTCATTGCTCATACAAAAATTAGGTATCTTTCTACCCACTGAAATGAATATGTACTCTACGTATCTTATCATCCTGACACAGATTAAACTTACATTACATTTTTTCTACTGCTTGTAGTCCCATCCCATGGGCCAAGATTAATCTCATCCTGGGTTAAGTTTAGAATTCTCAAATAGGACACGTGTGTTAGTTAATTCTTTCAGACAGTACAAGCAAGCAACCTGTATGTTATACATTGTGCATAGGCAGGTTTAGATTTTAGATATGGTAAGACCATGCAGTAGTAAATACAGCGATAAGACCATTGATCCTTCATCATATGGTGTTTATACGGGCTACATGCATGGTTACATTCCGTTTTGTTTTGAACATATATCTGCCAACTCCCCTATAAACTATCTTATGCCCGGACCGGTAAGTATGCCAGTCACCCTTTCAGTGCAGTCCATATGATTTGGGCTGGTTCGTGCCAGCAGAATCATTTCATTCTGTTTCAAAGCTTTACAGTTTTAGCAATTGTAAAATTAAAATACAATTAAAAAAGTGATTGACGTCTAGTAAGAAAATTGATTGAATATTCATTGGTTCGGAATATTGAGTGCGTGTTTTTTTAATTCAAGGAATTGTTGAATATTAAATTCTAAAGGTAAAACAAACCACTTCTGAGTATTGATTTTTCCGTGTGCATGGGATATGAATTGTTTGGTGAGAGGACTTTTGTGCGTGCAATTTAACATTATAGTGAGTGCTAGTTAGGCACATACTAAAGGAGTGAGTAGTGAAAATGAGTGCTGAAAAATATATTGCCGTCTTGGATGTGGGAACAACTACGGTCAAGTGTTTTATATTTGACCAAAATGCTCAAGTTAGGGGTCAGAAAGCTGCCACTGTAAGTTTGCTTTATGGATCACTTCTATGATGAAATTTTTGCATGCAGTTTACTGTAAGTAACATTGATTTCTATATTGCAGATTAAGTTACTATATCCCAGGCCTGGATGGGTTGAAATGAACCCAGACACTCTATGGAATCATGTAACCTCAGTTATGAAAGGAGCCATTTCTGGTATGCAGTTTTAACATTTTATCTATCCACTTTTGCTATAAAAGTCGTTTTTCCTATATTTTGTACTACATCTGTGTAGTAGTTTATAATGTATGATACTTCTGGTTTTGTAGATGCTGGTTTGAATCCAGCTAATATTGAAAGCATGGGGATTTCAACCCAAAGATGCAGTTTTCTTTGTTGGGATGTCAATAATAATGCACCTCTTCACAATATTATTACATGGAAGGATTGCAGATCTTCAAAACTTGTGGACCAATGGAATGACTCGTTATATATTCAAGTAATTTTTAGCTTTTCTAACCTGACCTAGAGCTTCAATATAGAGCACAATAGTGTTTTCATGGAAAACTCATTTTATTTTTTGTATCTATCAGGGCTTTCGTACGCTCTGTAAGATTCTACACACTGTTACCCAAAATGAGCGATATTTGGCTGGCAGCGTTATGAAGAATATGAATGAACAGGTACAGTTGCATACTATAATGTAAAACAATGTAAATGCAACTCCGATTTCAAATATAATTCGTCCATTTTATCAGGTGGCTATGCGATTACTTTGGATTTTACAAAATATTCCAGACATTCAATGTAAAATTCGTAGGCAAGAAGTCAAATTCGGAACACTGGATACATTTCTAGTCTACAAACTTACCAGTAAGATTTACAAAACTCGGTGAATTTAGTAAATTTAGTTTGAAAAACCAAGGTATATTTATATATAATAAAGCATTGTGAGTTTGATGGTTTTTTAAACTTTTGTCTAGACGGTGAAAAACATGTAACGGACTACAGCAATGCTGCACCCACTGGCCTATTCGATCCATTCCTGTTAAATTGGGCTGGATGGGGTTTAAAAATGTATGGAATTCCGTCCTCAATTTTCCCTAAAATTGTAAACTCATCTGGCGACGAATTTGGGGAATGCAAAATTTTCCCTGGAGCTAGCATCCCGATTAAATGTGTAATGGCTGACCAATCTTCATCAGTTTTTGGATCCTTGTCTTTCAAACATGGAGATGTCAAAGTCACTTTAGGCACAGGAGCCTTTTTGGATGTCAACACCGGTAGCAAACCTCATGCATCCGTTTGCGGAATTTATCCACTAGTGGGATGGAAAACTGCTGAAGAAACTTGCTATTTGGCTGAAGCACAGTCTAAGGATAATGGCAACATTGTCGAGTGGGGGAAATCCTTAGGCAAGTTGATTCAAAGATTAGATGAATTATAGACAATTTTATGTGTTTTAACTAAAAATTCACGAATTTTGGATTTTACAGGACTATTTGACAATGTGGAGGAAAGCAGTTCAATTGCTGCTTCTGTTCCCGACTCAAATGGTGTACACTTTATTCCCGCATTCAATGGATTACAGGTTGGTTGGTTAGTATGTATAGTTGAACAATATTTTCTCGTTAATAAATTATTGATGCTTCATTTGGCACACACACGTTGAATATTGTATTTGTAGGCTCCATATAATGATAGAAATGCGTCCTGCGGTTTCATTGGAATGACAGCAACTACGCAAAAAGCCCATTTAACGCGCGCTTTATTGCAGAGCTTAGCATTTCGTGTTCAGGAACTTCTCTGCATTACTCAAGAAGAACTCAAAGACACGTTTGATTGTATCAAGTAAGTTTTTGAACAATTTATAGCTACTCAATTCAACTTGATATGGATAAACTAATGCTCTTTTTTTGTAAGGGTTGATGGTGGGGTGGCCAAAAATGATTTTGTATTGCAAACTTTAGCCGATTTAAGTGGCCATAAAGTGATTCGGCCAGTTTCTACAGAAGTCACCGCAATGGGTTGTTTATTCATGACGGGTTTAGCTTCAGGTATAAATTCCTTGGAGAAAATTAATAATTTTTGGCATTCCTTTGTTTTTAACCAGTGTGTTTTGTATAGGTGTATGGAAAAATCGGGACGAGCTGGCAAAATTTTACAAAAAAGACAGAGTCTTTGAACCCAATGAAATAAGAAAACTAAGTCTACAAAAGCAGTATAATGAATGGAAACGAGCTGCAAAACGGTTTTTAAACTGGTCTGACTTGCCTTGACCTCTGTTAAACTTAGATTTCCTTTTTGGTTCCATTAAACTTATGCAATATTCTCTACCAACTGCCAGTATAGTTATAATTAACGAAATAGTTTCTGTGTCCGTCATTTTTTAATCTTAATGTCATAACTTTTGTTAAAGATAATGATTAAGTTTTACTGTAAAATTTCGAAAAACCTTAAGCTTATGCTATACGACCGCGTGATACACCGCTTATTATGTTCAAATGATCAGCAGTATGCTCATTACAGAACGTGTGTTTCCATAACTTATTTCCATTTTATAAATAATTATTTTTACTTAATTTTAGCCACATACATATTTATTTTCCATGACCTTGACCTTTTAGTTATAATTCCTGTATTTTTCATACACACTGACAATTCAGGTTAATATGTGATTTCCTGCAAAATATTACTGATTTAGTTAATTATAAACTATTACTAGTCGTCACTTATTAAATTATTTATCTCGTAGCTATTCATTTCCTTTACGCAAGAATCCAGTCAAAGCTATCCTCATTTTGCGTTGCCAGTAATTATTATGCGCAAACTGTGGCAGCTCAATGCTAACTAAGGTTATTATCGCAATGAATTCTGCATTATTGCTTGTTAAATAATGAAAATAGCAATTCAATACACTGTGAATAAAATTCTTGTCATTTAACAACCAACCATTTTGGCAATAAATTATAGCATCTTTTGGTCTTCACAATATTTTCATCAAATATACTGTTAGTTTCCAAATATTCTCTAATAAATTATAGCACACTCAATGATAATAGGAATCTTTTAAAACGGTTAGTTAGGCTTAAGGAAAAGTGAATCAAGAGCCACACCTGCCTGTTCCGCTAAATTGATTACTTCTTGCTCAAATCCTTTCAAAATTGTTTCTACATTAGATGGATCTGGGCAACTTGTATGATCGACTACAACTGTTGCTCGTACACGTCCTCCATAGCTAAATAAGGACATCCCTATTCCTATAAGCAAGTCCGTAAAAAATCAATCAATGTCCACATCCAAAACAAATACAATTAAAACAAAAAACTTTTAAAATCTGCTTCGCATACCCATGGCCAGTTGAATTGGAGCCCAAATGCCAATATCGACAATTTCATCGCCCCCAAATATAGTCCCACTTTCAGCCGGTCCAGGTACATTGCTTAGCAACATTGTAGCATGACACATGTCCACAAAAAAGTTTATAGCGGGGACTGGTAAGCTTCCAATGATTGACATCAAATGGTAATTAGTGAGCACATCGGGGGATGTCAATAATTTCTTGAGTGAACTATGTGCCGATTTCAATCGCTCCATTTCTGTTGCAAGGCCAATTCTTAATGGCAACAGAGCCATGGTAAACTGATTCCGAGGTCTTATATCTTTGAATGGCAATATTCCGATCGTTGGGAATCCATGAACTGTGTCCGGTACTCGTAAATTCCGTTTTAGTGCCAAGGAGCGCACAGAGCCACCTAGTGCTGAAATCAATACTGCTGTCACTGTTGTTTGACTCCATTGCTGTAAAAACGTATTTAAAAATTTCATTGTTTTAAAAAACATTCATTTCTTATGTTTATTTTAACGGTTCGGTTTTAGAACTTGGGGCACCTGAAAAATTTCTAAGTTTTTTCAAACACTATGTTTAGTTTAGGTTAGGTTGCAATTGTCGGTCAACATGGTGTTTGAAAAAACTTAGAAATTTTTCAGGTGTCCCAAGTTCTAAAGCCGGACCATTTTAACTTTTGTAGCCTAGTTCGTATGTACTACGTCGTACGTCAAGGCATGTTAGTTTTTACATAACGCGCGGTGGCGGTCAAATCAAAACAGTTGAATAACCAAAATACTTTGTATGATTTGATTTCTCATCATGCCACTCAATTTCGGAATTCACAGGATTTTTTAAAACTAAGATAGTACTCAAAGTCAAACAATTCTTAAAATTCACAAATTCATGTTTTTTTAAGAATAAAACGAATCACTGATAAAATAAAAACTAAAAAATTTCACACTTAACTTATTGCCTTCCTTTTTACCTTGATTTGTTTTAGCGCCTCAACATTGACTTGCCTAGACCAACCCAAATACTTTGGCCCCGTCAATTGGGGCCCATGGAAATCATTTTCCTCGCGTAAAGCCATCACTTTGAAAAATGAATGCGGCCCCAATAGCATGATTTGCAAGTAGGCAGCAATGGTTTGCCCTAGTGTCAACTCATGTTGTTTAGACAAAGGATCAACTGTAAGCTCTAATTTCTTGTCTGCCATATAATGTTGTAGTGCATTGCCCGCCGAAATCCCATCCATGATGGAATGATGCATTCTCACAATAAAACCATAGTAGGGCGTGTCCTCCGCATTGCAATTATTATTGTTATCCACGGTATAAACATATTTGGGAATGACTAGGATTTCCCACTGAGGTTTATCTCCGGGTAACGGGTAATCGTACATTTTTTGGAGCAGTTGAAAAATTTCGGTTTCTTCCAACGGTTCCAAATCATTCCCATCCCTTGTTAGATACTTGACATGCTGGTTTATATCAAATTCTTGGCCCATATGTTCCCAGCAATAGAATCCACATTTTTTCACTAGCCTTCGTTTCATTCGATCGTATACAAGTTCCCCATCGGTGCATTTTTCTTGCAAAATTGATTGGAATTTGCGTCGGATTTTGGATATATCACATTTCCCTCGCATTATGTACAATGAGTAGTGATTACATGAGTTGGCATATTCATCATGAGATACGAAACTGTCTCTTCCCGACATTAGCCATATTTTGGATCGGTACTGGAATTTCAAATATAGGCTCACGATAGACCGAAGAACTAGGTTTATTGAGAGTATAATAACTATCACAGGTAGTATGAATTGCATTGTGATGAAACTAACGATCACTTCAACTATGGTGGCAATTTTAGGCGCTTTCATTATATGGCGTGAAATTAGCCATATGAATAAACCAGGAATGTACACGTTAATACCAAGGGAGAAAACCCAGGGCATAATGACACAAGAGAAGAATCCCATTGTTAGTTATTGACTGTGGTGTATCAACAACAAATTATGAAAAGATGCACTACTCCACGATTGGACGCTCAGATCGGTAAATCACTTGAATTTCCATGATCAAGTCACTTTAACACACCACCGGAGCTCATTTTTAAAACTGTTGCACTAAATAATTAACTGACTGATAAAATGAACTGTCGGAACTCACTTAGAGTAGGTAAAGTGAAATGGAAATCATAATTTCTGTATCGTGTACAACTAACATACACACAGTTCATAGAAATGATAGGAGTGCATGCAATGCAGTGCAGAACCAGATTTCTCTTTGTTGTGACTGCAAGAATAAAGAAAAATTAAGGAATCATAATCATAATAAGAAGTGGGTGAAACAATACAAGTAGGATAGACAATTTTTACACTCACTTTTGCCGAGTAAGCACACAGGTCTGTCCAATTCTTTGAACTTTAGCCAAACACAAAGATGACCATAAGGTGAATCATACCTCAAGTATCCTGCCAGTACACATGAAATATAAATTTTATCAAGTGAGGTTCACAATTTGTGGAAAGTTTATAACATTTTCTATATCTAGGTTACAGACTCTGCTAGCCCAAATGTGAATACCTTGCCCTATGCTCGTCAATAATCAAAGGTTCTTCAAATGAGATGGGCTGTATGTGTAGTTTCGTTAGTTAGTTACTAACTAACGATACTACAATTAATGTGTCCGTTACGCTTACAGGAAAAACACAATAAGGAAATACTGCAATGGCATACACTTTTAACCAACTAACAACGTCTAATTAATCGCTTTTTGTTAAAAAAATAATCCGAACTAAAATCCTACGAATGGATTGAGCCGATTGTTTGTAGTAAGCCAGCTTATAATGCAGTGGTACATAGTAGGGAGTTCTCGTTGCAAAAATTTTAATTCATTCCACACTTGGCAAAATAGATGGTAAGTTTATACCTACGGTACCTTAATATAGCATGTGCAAAACTTAAGATAGATGGTTACTCAGTGTGCCATTTTGTTTGTCACTGGTTAGCTATAAGTTTGAGCACAAGAAAACAATAATGACGGTACGCGGCCGGTAGGTCGTGTCTAAAATGTGGTGAGCAAAAATAAACTTTTCGTACTGTTACTAAATGAGGATGCAGTTATTCGTACGATTTGTATTCGGAAAAACAACGGGTTCTATTTTTTTGCCTCAGGTGGTATGAAGTTGCTGCTCAAGATGTATAAGTAGTCTGACTATGGCAGGCTATTTTTGCATCCCAATCATGACATGTGAGAGGCGGCCATAAAATGAATACGTCATATTTGAGATAGCAATGAATTTGACCGGAATGCTTTATCCAACCCCAAGCCAAATACACAGCAGGAATCAAATGCTTGCGACTTAAAATATTTACAATTTGGAAGAACACGACATACGATCAACCAATTTATTACCTATGAATTCCTGTAACTTTCAAATTAATTAAATTAAGTATTATCAATAAATAAAATAGGATTTTGCTAACTAGACAGTTCACATCCAAGATGGCTCACTCAGCTTTGCTAAATAATAGTAACACAGAGAACCGGAGGATGTCAGCATCTGGCATAAAGCAAATGAGAATTTCATTAATTTTAATGTGGAAACAAACCATTGTGTGTGAGCACTCTAAAAACATTATTCTTACGTATGCCATAAACGAAGCTTCCGGGAACCGTGAGACTGAAAAGGAATTTCTCAAAGCGGAACGATAATAGGTCTTGCAAGAGGGATATGCTTTGAAGTATCTTTTCATTGTTTGATTAATTCCACATCTGTCAAAATGACAGCAAAATTGAAACTCGAACAAGCCAATGATTGTAAATAACGTTCCCACAACTATAATCACGATCGCCAAAATGAAATACGTGCAGAATTTCTGTGTTGCAAAATAAATCATCCAATCAAACCACCAGTATATAGAAGTAACAAAAAAATATTACGTATTTGGATAAAGGTTTACCGTAAGTTTTAGATACTCATAGAAATTCACACCTTTGACCGTCAATAGCAAATCCAGTATGGAAAAAAACCATAATATTATCACAAACGAGCCCCACACCTTACCATGCCATCGAATCGTCAATGGTCCACCCAGAAATAGGAATAAAAAAGATAGCCCAAATGCAATCTGCAAAATCATGAGCAAAAAACTCACTCAAATAAAAAAAAATTAGCAGAAAGCGTGAGCGAACACAGGAATACATACCGTTTGCCAAAGTTTAAGAACTACCAGGTAGTTTCCGAATACAAGTAGATATCTTGGTATAGATACTGGCGGCGCCATTATTGTCTGACCAGATTGAGGATTGAGTTCAGATCAGTACAATTAATTAATCAATTCAATCGTTTTATCCAACTTAAGAGCACCAACAGGTTGATGAGTGTAACAGTAATTCACAATCTCAATACAGATTATATGGAAATGGAGTCATGGACTGATTTAAAATCGGGAAATAAATCGGTGCTCAGAGAAGAAGCAATGCTCTTTCGTTGTTTAGAAGATTCGTTGCTGCGTTTTCATTGTTCTCAATACTTTCAAAGGTCAATAACTTTGGCGGAGCGCGTGCGAATTGGAATTAATATGTAGCGTTTATTGTGAGCCTACGCGCGCCCAAATTCAACTATTTGTTCCAAGTCAAAAATGTTATACTTCTACGCCAATTCTCCAATACAGCATGGCCGAAAGCACTTACGCTACACTCAATTTGCTTTGAATTGAATGCAGGAAAATGGGAATCCAATCCACCATGTTTGACGACTTGTATAAAACAAAATTATTGATAAATCAAGTTTATGATTCGTAATTTGCCGCTTACAATAACG
>Ga0210040_10006610_pt1 | contig 14380 bp, 12 predicted proteins | sample CryGeyCG12114_NA_FD_185462 | JGI IMG/M metagenome (GOLD analysis project Ga0210040, IMG submission 185462) | Groundwater microbial communities from aquifer - Crystal Geyser CG19_WC_8/21/14_NA (SPAdes) (version 2) | ecosystem: Environmental > Aquatic > Deep subsurface > Groundwater | place: USA... | reverse complement strand
TCCGGGCTCAGGGTAATTAGACCCGAGCCACACCACCCGAACCCGCTGGGCAATGGCCGGATCTTTCTCAAGCGCCAGCGCTACATTCGTTAACTTACCGACCGCCAGCAGCACAAGCTTTTGCGCTGTTGGTTTCCGGGCAGTTTCAATAATAAAATCCACTGCGGCAGCACCGTCAAAATCGGTTTCTTTTACATGCGCTTTGATCTGGGAGAAATCTGCGTTTGCCCCTTTCAGAAGCGGTATGGCACCCTGCAGGTTACTTAGCCCCATAATCCGTTCCGCTTCAGCATAATGGCCTGCTATATCTCCTCCGTTAAAAGTGGCATTCACGGTAACACCCTCCACATCAAACGAATTGCCGCTGAACAGCAGGTAGGCAAGCGCATGCTGGTCGTCCAGCTCATTGTTTGCATCTGTATCGAAAATCACGCGGGTCTTGTTTACGTTCTGGCTGAACGCTTTAGGATGTGGGGAAATAAGACACATAGCTACTGAAATCACTAAGCAGAATAACCAGTCATACTTTTTCATTCGTCGCAGGCTAAAACGGTTCAATTATTCTCCTTGCTCGCCTGCTAAAGTGAGATGCATTAAAGCAAGTTCACTGAAGATAGCTTTACCAACCGTAGAAAGCTAATTTATATATAGCTTGACTGAAAAACACCTGACTAGTTACGCCGAGCAGCAACAGGAAGCACCGCTGCCGTATGATAGGCAACACTTTCTACACCGCAAACTGCCAACTCTTTTATATATTTGCCTTGAACAGACGATCGAAGCATACATGAACCTTATTGAAGAATTGCGATGGAGAGGCATGCTCCATGATTTTATGCCGGGCACTGAAGAGCAACTGGCCTCAGAGATGACAACCGGTTATATCGGATTTGATCCTACAGCCCATTCGTTGCACATCGGGAACCTGGCAACCATTATGCTGCTGGTGCACCTGCAGCGGGCCGGCCACAAGCCTGTTGCCCTCGTAGGTGGTGCCACGGGCATGATCGGAGACCCTTCGGGCAAATCGGCAGAACGCAATCTACTGTCGGAGGAGGTGCTGCAAACCAATCAGGCTGGTATAAAAAAGCAGCTGGAGAAGTTCCTTGACTTTGACTGCGGCGCTAACGCTGCCGAGATGGTGAACAACTACGAATGGTTTAAGGAGTTCTCCTTCCTGGGATTCCTGAGAGAAGTTGGCAAGCACCTCACGGTGAATTATATGATGAGCAAAGATTCTGTGAAGAAACGCATTACGGCGGACGAAGAAGGTGACCGCGCCGAGGGCCTCTCCTACACTGAATTCGCTTACCAGCTTATACAGGGCTACGACTTCTATCATCTATATAAGAACAAGAACACGAAGCTGCAGATGGGGGCCTCCGACCAGTGGGGAAATATCACAACAGGCACTGAGCTGATCCGGCGGATGGAGGGCGGGAAAGCCTATGCGCTGGTGGGCAAGCTGGTGACAAAATCAGACGGGACAAAATTCGGAAAATCAGAAGGCGGCAACATCTGGCTCGACCCGAACCTGACCTCCCCTTATAAATTTTACCAGTTCTGGCTGAACCTGTCGGATGAGGAAGCCGAGAAGCTGATAAAGGTGTACACGCTCCTGCCGCAGGAAGAGATAAACGGCATAACCGAAGAGCACAAACAGGCGCCGCACCAGCGCGCTTTACAAAAGGCCTTGGCTAAAGATGTTACAATTCGGGTCCATTCTGAAGAGGACTATCTTGCAGCTGTAGAAGCCTCGGAAATTTTATTCGGCAAAGGCGATTTACAGACGCTGAAAGGGCTTCGGGAAGATATTTTGCTATCGGTGTTTGAAGGGGTGCCACAGGTTGAGGTGAGCCGGCAACAGTATACAGCAGCAGCCACAGTAAGCGACCTGCTATCTGAGGTGACTGGCGGGCAGGTCTTCGAATCGAAGGGTGAAGCGAAGCGCATGATCAAGAATGGCGGGGTAAGCATTAACCGGCAGAAGGTGCAGGGGCCGGACGATGCCGTAAGCTTTGAGTTGCTGCAGGGTAAATACCTGGTGGTGCAGAAAGGAAAAAAGAATTATTACCTTGTTAGTGTTAATTAACTGACAATTAAAGCTTTACACACAAAAAAGGTGGCTGTTAAAGCCACCTTTTTTGTGTGTACTCAATACTGAGATTATATTATTTTGCGCTTTCTGCGCTGTTCTTCATGTCCTGTACTTCCTTGCGGATGTCCTGAGCCATGTTCTTCAGGTCTTGCATGCCTTTGCGTACGCGCGTACCTGCAGCTGAATTACCTTTTTCGTAGAATTTTTCGAAGTCACCTTCCAGTGACATTACCAGATCCTTGAGCTTGTTGAAGTTGTTGTCCATTTGAGCTTTTGATTATGTGAAACAATTGATTTTGTAGCTCTAATATACACATTTACTTAAAACAAGCAAAAATTAAGGAACTTTAATATAGGCCTCTACAGGGTTTTAAGCGGTAACTGCCGGGCTTGAGTACAAGCCTTTGTCCAATTTCTGTGCAATTTTCTCGAACGCGGCAATGGTCTCTTCCACGTCAGCCAGCGTGTGCGAGGCTGTCGGAATAAGACGAAGCATGATCACGTCTTTCGGCACAACCGGGTACACCACAATCGAGCAAAATATGCTGTAGTTCTCACGCAGGTCCAGGGTCAGTTGTGTCGCATCCGGAATCTGGCCGTTCAGGAACACAGGCGTTACCGGAGACTCCGTGGTGCCGATGTTAAAACCTTTCTCGCGCAGGCCGCTTTGCAGCGCACTCACCACTTCCCACAGCTTGTCTTTCAGCTCAGGCTTGGTGCGCAACAGCTCCAGGCGCTTAATCGCACCTACTGTAAGCGGCATTGGCAGCGACTTGGCGAATATCTGGGAGCGCATGTTGTAGCGCAGGTACTCTACCACCTGCTCGTTGGAGGCCACAAACGCCCCGATGCTGGCCATTGACTTGGCAAAAGTTGAGAAGTAAACGTCAATGCCGTCTTGGCAACCCAAGTGCTCGCCTGTGCCCGCACCTGTTTTTCCCATGGTCCCGAAGCCATGCGCATCATCCACAAACAAACGGAAATCGAATTTCTCCTTCAGGGCGACCACCTCATCCAGCTTGCCCAGGTTACCGGACATTCCAAAAACACCTTCTGTGATCACAAGAATGGCACCGCCTGTGTTCTCAGCCCATCGTGTGGCACGCTCCAGCTGTTTCTCCAGGCTCTCCATGTCATTGTGGGTATACACAAAGCGTTTCCCCTGGTGCAGGCGCACCCCATCTATAATACAGGCATGCGATTCCGCATCATATACAATCACATCGTGGCGGTCAACAAGGGCATCTATGATGGACACTACGCCCTGGTAACCGAAGTTGAGCAACAGCGCATCCGGCTTTTTCACGAAATCGGCCAGATCTGCCTCCAACTGCTCATGCAGGTTTGTATTTCCGGACATGATACGAGCGCCCATCGGTGTTGCCATTCCCCATTCGGCAGCAGCCTCAGCATCAACTTTGCGAACCTCAGGGTGGTTGGCAAGGCCAAGGTAGTTGTTAAGGCTCCAGGTTAACACCTCCTTGCCTCTGAACTTCATGCGTGGAGCAATTTCGCCCTCCAGTTTCGGGAATGTGAAATAGCCATGTGCATAATGTGAGTGGCTGCCTAACGGGCCTCTGTTGGTCAACAACTTTTCAAATAGATCCACTTGTGTAATAATTAGGTTATCAGGATAGTTTCAAACTTAACAGTAGCGTTATACAGAAGTTATACCATAAGTATAAGGCTGGGCAAAGTTAGGTTTTATTAAAATCATATACAATCTCTGGGGCTTGGGCTGAAAACCTTTTTAGAACCTCATTTTTTAGTTTCCCGCTAATACCTTTTATTTGAAGAAAATCAAACTGTAGCTGCTGCATGAGAAAAATAAACAAACTACTGGTTGCGAACCGCGGCGAAATTGCCCTGCGCGTGATGCGGACCGCTAAAGAAATGGGAATCAGGACAGTAGCCATCTATAGCGAGGCCGACCGCAATGCGCTTCACGTGCGTTTCGCTGATGAAGCCGTGTGCGTGGGTGGGCCTAAGTCGAGCGAGTCGTATCTGCGGGGCGATGTCATCATCGAAGTCTGCAAAGCTCTACAGGTTGATGCGATCCATCCGGGCTACGGCTTCCTGTCTGAGAATGCAGGTTTCGCGAAAAAGGTAGAAGCGGCAGGTATTATCTTCATTGGCCCTTCACCGGAGGCGATTGAACTGATGGGTAGCAAACTTGCCGCAAAAGCAGCAGTCGCTAAATACAACATCCCGATGGTGCCCGGCACAGAAGAGGCTATCACAGACGTAGAGGCTGCCAAGCGCATTGCCTCCGAAGTCGGCTTTCCCATCCTGATCAAAGCGAGTGCGGGTGGCGGTGGCAAAGGCATGCGCGTGGTGGAAAGTGTGGCGGTTTTTGAGGAGCAGATGAAGCTCGCCGTAAGTGAGGCCACTTCTGCCTTCGGAGACGGTTCTGTCTTTATCGAGAAGTACATCGGTTCGCCGCGCCACATCGAAATACAGGTACTGGGCGACACGCACGGCAACATTGTACACCTTTTTGAACGGGAGTGCTCTATCCAGCGGCGCCACCAGAAAGTGATTGAGGAAGCGCCTTCGGCTGTGCTCACCCCTGCCCTTCGGGACGAAATGGGCCGCTGCGCCGTGAATGTCGCCAAGGCCTGCCATTATGTTGGCGCGGGCACCGTGGAGTTCCTGGTGGATGAAAACCTGAATTTCTATTTTCTCGAGATGAACACGCGCCTGCAGGTGGAGCACCCGGTGACAGAGCAAATTACCGGACTGGACCTGGTAAAAGAGCAGATTCTGGTTGCAGAAGGCAACCCGCTGGGCTTTTCACAAAATGAACTGCATATAAAGGGGCATGCCCTGGAGTTGCGGGTATATGCCGAGGACCCGGCGAATAATTTCTTGCCAGACATAGGCCGTCTGGAGACTTATATACGACCTCAGGGCCTGGGCGTGCGCGTGGACGACGGTTTTGAGCAGGGAATGGATATCCCGATTTATTATGACCCGATGATTGCGAAGCTGGTAACTTTCGGCAAAGACCGCCAGGAAGCCATCGATAAAATGCTGCGAGCCATTGAGGAGTACCAGATCACGGGCATTGAGACAACTCTGCCGTTCGGGGCTTTTGTGTTGCAGCATGAGGCATTTGTAAGCGGCAACTTCGACACCAAGTTCATTGACCGCTACTTCGAAGCGAGCATGTTACAACAGCAGCCGACCAATGCGGAGGAAGAAATTGCCGTGGCGCTAGCTGCGCTCCTTATGCAGGAGAAAAGCACAGCCACAACAGCTGATCGGACTGTGCCAGCAGCAACCTCTCACTGGCGTAAGAACCGAACGTGATAAGATTTCCCTATGTAAAAGAACGGGCGCTACAGTTATTGCAGCGCCCGTTCTTTTACATGAAGTCATCTATTATCAGATCAGGTCGAAGAGGTTCCGTATGCCAATCCGCCTGTCTGCAGTAAAGCCCTCCCCGTATTTAACACCAATGGCGTGTCCTAATTCCTGTGCCCGCGACTCCACAAAGTTCAGGAACTCAGGGGAAGAGATATAGGTATTGGGGGAAGTGTCATCGGGGTTATAGAACTGGGATTTAAAGGCGCGGATCGTCTCCATTTTCTTTTCCCAAAAAGGTGTTACATCCACAATCAGGTCAGGCGTAATCATACGGTCCTGGATAAAGTGATACACCACCTTTGGGCGCCATGCCTCCTGCTCATTTCCCTGTGCATCGGTTGTTCTGATCATTCTCAAACCAGCTTTAAAACAAGCTTCTGTGACAAGTTCAGAGCCGCGGCCATGGTCCGGGTGCCGGTCGTGCAGTGCGTTGGCTATCACTAGCTCCGGGCGGTACCGGCGAATCTTTTGAACGATCTGTAGCTGGTGTTCCCGATCATTCTTAAAAAAACCGTCTGCCATTTTCAGGTTGTCACGCACGGCTACACCCATGATTTTCGCTGCCGCCGCAGCTTCCGCCATTCGTACTTCCGGTGTGCCGCGTGTCCCGAGTTCCCCCTCCGTCAGATCAATGATGCCAGCCGATTTTCCGGCGGCTATATGGGCTATCAGCGTACCCGCGCAGCCTAGCTCAACATCGTCCGGATGCGAGGCGAAAGCAAGTATGTCTAATTTCATGTGGTTTAGTGTGTTATCTGATGCGCAATGATTTCCCTACACGAAGGGTGCTGCGGGCACTCATTTTATTCAATTTCGTCAGTTTACTAACGGTAACGCCATATTTTTTTGCGATGCCGCTTAGAGTGTCGCCACGACGTATTTTATGGTAAGCGGCACGTCTGCCTGCTGTCGCGCTACTCCCTTTGGCTTTGTTATAGTAGTTAAACAGCGCGGAGGTGATCTGGAAATTTTCTCCCTTCAGCAGGTAATCGGGGAAGTCGTACAGGTTTTCGGGATCGATGGGGTTGCCCTGGTAGCGCACCTCGTAGTGCAGGTGCGGCCCGGAACTGCGCCCGGTGCTGCCACCAAGCCCTATAAGTTCCCCTGCCTTCACGTACTGGCCAGGTTCTGCAATGGCTTTTGTCATATGCCCATATAGCGTCTCGAGCCCATTGTAATGCCGCACAACGATATAGTTGCCGTAGCCACCTCCGTCCCATTTGTTAATGCGCACAACGCCGTCAAAAGCAGCGACAATGGTATCGCCGGTGTTTAGGTCTATGTCAGTGCCATAGTGCCACCGGGAACCTCTGTAGCCAAAGTGGCTCGTAATGGGAGTTTTCTCCAGCGGCATGTCATACTTGCGGTTGCTGGCCAGGTCATATAACTTTATATCGACCGTATCTTTCAGTTGCCGCCCGTCCATCTTGTAGGGGTTGAGGTTGTGCGTATCCCATATGGCATAATAGCCGGCAATTTTAATCCAACTGGAATCCACTAGTACCTCCTCCGACATTTCCACGATATGCTGCTCACCCAGGTCCAGTTCAGACGTGTCTTCGCTTACTATGGAAAGCTGTTTCGAGGGATTGAAATAAACTGACTCGTCAGCATCTGAGCCTTCATCCGGGAAATCCTCATACTTGATCAGGATCGTCGTGTCAGGCCGTACATATTCTATTTTAGGTGTTTTCACCTTAAAAAGGTCTTTCACCTTGCCCTGCGCTACAGCACCTCCGGCAAAACCCAGCAGGCAGAGAATGAACAGTGCAAAAGTAACAGGTGCTTTGATTATATACATTCGGATTTGGAGGTTGGCTATGCTGTTTCGTCCACAACACATTTTCGCTTATCTTAACTACAGCATAGCCATTTTATTGTCATCACGCGCTCCTGCACAACAGGTAGTATAACCTGTACAGGCGAAGCATTGCGTCAGGTAATTAGTGAACGTTCTGAGCCGCCAAATAGCGCTCTGCATCCAGGGCCGCCATACAACCAGAGCCCGCAGCCGTAACAGCCTGGCGGTAAGTAAAGTCCTGCACATCGCCGCAGGCAAACACGCCATCAATGTTTGTTTTGGATGTGCCCGGAATTGTTCGGATATACCCGTTTTCATCCAGGTTCAGGTAGTCGGCAAAAATATCTGAATTAGGCTTGTGCCCGATCGCCACGAAAAACCCCGCCACCGGTATCTCACGGGTTTCACCTGAGATTACGTTTTTCACCCGCACAGCCTCCACAGTGTGTTCCCCTAAGATCTCATCTGTCAGTGTGTTCCAGAGAACCTCTATGTTCGGGGTGTTTTTTACGCGCTCCTGCATGATGGTGGAGGCCCGCATTTCTCCGCGGCGCACAATCATATAGACTTTCTTGCACAGGTTGGCCAGGTAGGTAGCCTCCTCTGCAGCAGTGTCCCCAGCCCCGATAATCGCGACATCCTGGCCACGGTAGAAGAAGCCATCGCACACAGCGCATGCAGAAACTCCGCTGCCGTTCAGCCTTGCCTCTGACTCCAGCCCCAGCCATTTCGCCGATGCACCGGTCGATACAATCACCGTATGCGCCTCGATTACTTTCTGATCATCAATGGTTACTTTATGTGGCTTCGAGGAAAAATCTACGGCAGTGGCGATTCCATAGCGTACATCCGTGCCGAAACGCTCAGCTTGTCCTTTGAAGTCTTCCATCATTTGCGGGCCGTTAACCCCCTGAGGGTAACCCGGGTAATTCTCTACGTCGTTGGTGATGGTGAGCTGACCGCCTGGCTGAAGGCCTTGGTATAGCACAGGGTTAAGGCCGGCTCGGGAAGCATATATAGCTGCTGTATAACCAGCAGGGCCGGAACCGATGATAAGGCATTTTACTCTTTCTATTTCCATTCGTAAGGTGTATCAAAAGAAATCAGGATGCAAACATACAAAATTTCTGTGCCTCTGCCTGCATCAGCACCGCATTTTGCACTTGCAGCATCATAACAAAAGAAAAGCCCCGGCTGTTTGGCCAGGGCTTGAATTCTTAGTGAAGTGGCTTAACCTAAGTAAGGCTTCAGTGCTTTGCTTCTGGAAGTGTGACGAAGTCTCCTGATGGCTTTTTCTTTTATCTGCCGTACACGCTCGCGTGTCAGGTTAAACTTCTCTCCTATCTCCTCCAGCGTCAGGGAGTGCTCGCCGTTCAAGCCAAAGTACAGGGTGATAACGTCGGCTTCGCGCTTGGTCAGAGTAGACAGCGCACGCTGTACCTCTTTGCGAAGCGAATCGTTCATCAAACCCATGTCAGGCGACTCCTCGTCTTCGTTTTCCAGCACGTCTAACAGGCGGTTCTCCTCTCCTTGTACAAAAGGAGCATCTACAGATACATGGCGACCGGAAATCTTCAATGTATCCACTACCTCAGCAGTGGTAAGCTCCAATACTTCGGCAATTTCTTCAGGCGATGGCTCACGCTCAAACTTTTGCTCAAGCTCTGAGAATGACTTGGAAATCTTGTTTAGCGACCCTACCCGGTTCAGCGGCAGGCGAACAATGCGTGACTGCTCTGCCAATGCCTGCAGAATAGACTGGCGGATCCACCAAACGGCATATGAGATAAACTTAAAACCTCTCGTTTCATCAAATCGCTTGGCTGCTTTGATCAGGCCTAAGTTACCTTCGTTGATAAGGTCACCTAACGAAAGGCCTTGGTTCTGATATTGCTTCGCCACCGATACCACAAAGCGCAAATTGGCTTTTGTTAATTTCTCAAGCGCAAACTGATCTCCTTCTTTGATTCTCTGTGCCAGCGACACCTCTTCGTCCGGAGTAAGCAAATCGACTTTACCAATCTCCTGGAGGTATTTGTCAAGCGATTGGCTTTCGCGGTTCGTTATCTGTTTGCTTATCTTGAGTTGTCTCATCAGAGTATTATGTTATTGCAAAAAATGTGAATATTTGAATTTAGCTCGGTGTCGGAACATCATATAACCACGTAAAGTTCTTCCATCTTTTAAAATAAATCAAGATGCCTGGCTAACGTGACTAAGAAACTCTTGGTACCATGTACTTAACCAAAGCGAGGCACCAAGAGTTCTGTTATGTGATAATAATAATATTAGTGGTTTTGTTCAGGAGCACCTGGTTTAGGCAAGAGGGCCTTGCGGGACAACTTGAACTTACCCGTTTTCTTGTCCACGTCTATAAGCTTCACTTTCACTTCCTCCCCAATCTCCAGCACACCGTCCATTGTTTCGAGGCGTTCGTGCTTGATCTCAGAAATATGCAACAACCCGTCTTTGCCAGCCATAAACTCTACAAAAGCTCCGTATGGCTGTATTGACTTCACTTTACCTATATAAACTTCCCCTACTTCCGGCTGAGACACAATCGCCTTGATCTTAGCCACAGCGCTGTTCATGGCGTCCTGGTTGCTGGCGAAAATATTCACGTGGCCTCGCTCATTTTTCTCTTCAATGATGATCGTGGCACCTGTGTCTTTCTGTATCTGCTGAATCACTTTACCGCCCGGCCCGATTACGGCTCCGATAAATTCCTTATCAATTACAATGTTAAAGGAACGAGGGGTGTGAGGTTTGTAATCTGTATTAGGGGCGGCAAGTGTCTTCTCCATCTCACCCAGGATGTGCGCACGGCCCGCGTTTGCCTGGGCAAGCGCCTGGCTCAACACCTCGTAAGACAGTCCCTGCACTTTAATATCCATCTGGCAGGCAGTGATACCATTTCTGGTACCGGCCACTTTGAAGTCCATGTCTCCTAAATGGTCTTCATCCCCGAGAATATCAGACAGCACCGCAAATTTACCTGTTTTCTCGTCCGTAATCAGACCCATTGCGATACCAGAGACACCGCCTTTGATAGGTACACCAGCATCCATCAGCGCCAGGGAACCGGCACATACAGTCGCCATGGAAGAGGAACCGTTAGACTCCAAAATATCAGAAACGATACGGATGGTGTATGGATTCTGGTCCTCGCCCGGAAGCACTTTCTTAAGCGCGCGCAAGGCCAGGTTACCATGCCCTACCTCACGGCGGCCCGGGCCTCTGTTTGGTTTTACCTCACCGGTAGAGTATGCCGGGAAGTTGTAGTGCAGCAGGAACTTGTTTGTGCCCGAAACCATAGCGCTGTCGATCATCTGCTCGTCCAGCTTCGTTCCAAGGGTAACAGTGGTTAAAGATTGCGTTTCGCCACGGGTGAAAACAGCCGACCCATGTGTAGCAGGCAGGTAGTTTACCTCAGACCAGATCGGGCGAATCTCGTCCAATTGGCGTCCATCGAGGCGAACACGGTCATTCAGAACCATGTTACGAACTGCCTCTTTCTCCACATCGTGGAAATAGGTCTTGATCAGGCCTGTATCGTAGGTATGATCTTCAGGCAAAGAGGAAGTAAACGCGTCCAACACAGCTCTGAAGCCTTCTCTACGCTCAGCCTTGTTGGCGCTCCCGCGCTTGGCTACTTCATAAGCCTTTTCGTAAGTCGCATTATATACCAGCTGGCGCAGTTCTTCGTCGTGCGTTTCGTGTGAGTACTCGCGCTTCACTGTTTTACCAACCATTTCGGCAAGTTCAACCTGGGCCTGGCACTGTACCTTGATTGCCTCATGCGCATACTGAATTGCCTCGAGCATTTCTGCCTCCGACACTTCGTTCATTTCACCTTCAACCATGGCTACGCTATCGTATGAGGCACCCACCATCAGGTCGATGTCTGCACGCTGCAGTTCCGTCACGTTCGGGTTAATCACCAGTTTACCGTCGATACGGGCCACACGCACCTCAGAAATAGGCCCGTTAAAAGGGATATCGGACACAGCCAGGGCAGCAGAAGCGGCCAGCGCGGCCAGGGCATCCGGCATAATCTCCGTGTCAGCAGAGATCAGGTTGATTGTTACCTGGGTTTCAGAGTGGTAGTCTGACGGGAAGATAGGCCGCAGAATTCGGTCTACCAATCGGGACACAAGTACTTCATAGTCAGAAAGGCGTGCTTCTCTCCGGAGGAAGCCGCCGGGAATTTTACCGGAAGAGGCAAATTTCTCCTGGTAATCTACAGAAAGCGGCAGAAAGTCTACCCCTTCACGGGCATCTTGGTTGGAAACTACGGCAGCCAGCAGCATGGTATTACCCATTTTCACTACTACAGAGCCGTCTGCCTGCTTGGCAAGCTTTCCGGTTTCAATTGTGATTTCCCGGCCATCCGGGAGCAGAATAGTTTTGGTTATCGCGTTGTAAGGCATCTTCAGTTTTTCTTTAACATCAAAAAGACAGGGCTACCCATTGTGGCCGCTGTCGGTACTGGCAATCAAGGAAGGAAAGGGAGGGCTATAAAAAAGATTAGGGAATCCCTGTTTTAAGAAATTCCCTAATGCTTCTAAGCTTATTTACGGATACCTAACTCAGCAATGATTGCGCGGTACCTTTCAATATCGTTTTTCTGCAGGTAGTTCAGAAGTCTTCTTCTTTTACCTACCAGTTTCAACAGGCCGAGGCGTGTGCTGAAATCCTTCTTGTGGATTTTCAGGTGCTCTGTAAGGTCGGCAATGCGTGTTGTGAACAACGCGATCTGCGACTCAGCTGAACCTGTATCAGTCTTAGACTTGCTAAGGCCATGCTTCTCGAAAATTTCTTGTTTCGCTTCTGTGGTTAATCTCATTGCGTAAAATATATCAATCTGTTTTTATCTTGCAAAGACTACTATACAAGCCACAAAGGTATATAATTAACTTTTACAAAAAAAATTTTTACCTCATCTTTATATATCAAACCGGCTATAGTTTATTGCGGCGAAGGCGGGCCATAATCTTGCGCCAAAAGTCAATTTCCAGTAAGTTGGAGTCGCTGCGGGCCTGGTGCAGGAAGAATAGGCCAATCGGGAACAGGATGAAGTTACCGGCCCAAAGCCCGGCCCCGATAGACACCAGCCCCTCTCTCGCCCACTTCTCCCCTAATATCGACATCACGTACATCAGGATAAAGAAGATAATGGAGATAAGCACCGGCACGCCAAGCCCTCCTTTCTTGATGATGGCACCCAACGGCGCCCCGATCAGGAACATGATGAGGATGGCGGTGGACTGGGTATACTTTTTCCAGATCTCAATCTCGTAGTTATTCGCCTCCCGCGCGGTGTTTTTAAGCCGCTCCACATAACTGCCCGTAAAGCTCTTGATGTTGCGCGCTTTGTTGGTGGCCAGGACTGCGATGTCCACCGTTGGGGCAGGAAGCTCTTTCTCTACCTGCACTGAAGCAAGCTTACTTAGGTTCCGGCCATTCTTCACCTGGCCGGTATCAGCTTTGAAATAACTGTAGAAAGGGTCTACGTTCGGGGCATAGAACTTCACCTCACGGTCGCGGTACCGGCGCAAAGAGTCTGTCACCACGTTCAGTTGCTCGATGTTCTTCATCATTTTGTTGTCCGAGAAGAGTTCTTCGCGGGTACGGTCGAGGTTGAAGGAGGCCATGCTCAGGATAATTTTGCTCTCATCAAACTTCTGCCGGAAAAACTGGTCATTCGAACTCCGGAATGACTCCGTGCCCTGCGCCACATAGGTGTTGCCCCGGAACAAGTCTAGGATCAGGTAGCTGTCGTTGTTAGCCATATACATCTCCCCGGAGTCTGCCAGGATCACCGTTGTGTTGGAACCGCCTTTGGAGTGGTCGTATATCATGACATCGCCCAGGGTCTGGCCGTCGTTCATCTTCTTGTTTACTTTGATGCTATACCCGGGAATACCGTTGTAAAACGCGCCTTCCTTAAAGTTCATGGCAGGCTTTTTCTGCCTGATATCCCAGAGCAGGCTGTATGCCTTTAGGTTTGCCTTGGGCACGATGGTGTTGTTGAAGAAGAAAGCACCGATGGTGAGCAGCGTTACCGCTAAAAAAACAGGGCGCAGGATCCGGGTAAGGGTAATGCCGGAGGTTTTAATCGCCGTGAGTTCATTGTGTTCGCCCAACGTTCCGAACGTCATGAGGGAGGAGAGCAGTACTGCCAGCGGAAGCGCCACCGGGGCCATGTTGATGCTGAAGTAAAAAAGGAGCTCGCCGAAAACATCGGCTCCCAGGTCTTTGCCTACAAGTTCGTCGAGGTACTTCAGCATGTACTGGGTGAGCAGAATAAACTCAACCACAGCAAAGGTTAAAATGAAGGGGCCGAAAAAGGCCTTTAATATCAGCTTATCTAATTTTTTCATGCGCAATAAAGAGCGGTGTGGCCGGACAGTACGGGCATTGACCTTGTAAAGAGCTCTTCAAATATCGTGCAAAGATAAGCAGGCGCAGGCGCAAACCTGCTACCCTCCCACTATTTCGCGAAGATTTTGCATCAGGTTGTCCCAAAGCTCCTCCAGTTCCTCCAGGTCTTCTTCGTTGGAGTAGTCCATTACTTTTAAAAACTGCTCTTGTGTGAGCTCACTCGACTCAATGGAAAAATCAACATAGGCAGGATCGGCGGTGTGCATTTTCTTTTCGTTCAGGAACAGGAAACGGACAGAGCGATTGGTGCGGTAACTGGTCATTTCGGCGTAATGGTTGCGCCCGTCCCACATAAAGTTGTAAATCTTGCTGGAGTCAACGTTCACATCATCACAAAACCACTGCGACAGACCACCTGGGGTAGAGAGATAAGGGTAGAGAAGCTTTGCAGAAGCATTGATCGGGTACTCGCGAACAAACTTAATCTTCGTAGCTTTCGTCATAAGCAGCTATATAAGTGTCTGAGTAAGTATAAGGTTTATTTCCGATTCTTTATATATCTGAAAAATAAAATATTTTTTTCAAATCAAAGTTTGCTTCTTTGAAAAACAAAACCGTATATTTGCACCCACAATTCGGCGGGGTAGCTCAGATGGTTAGAGCGCAGGATTCATAACCCTGAGGTCGGCAGTTCGATTCTGCTCCCCGCTACAGCAAAAGCCGCTTAT
>Ga0210040_10006609_pt1 | contig 14381 bp, 8 predicted proteins | sample CryGeyCG12114_NA_FD_185462 | JGI IMG/M metagenome (GOLD analysis project Ga0210040, IMG submission 185462) | Groundwater microbial communities from aquifer - Crystal Geyser CG19_WC_8/21/14_NA (SPAdes) (version 2) | ecosystem: Environmental > Aquatic > Deep subsurface > Groundwater | place: USA... | reverse complement strand
CTGGTTCAATATTGGATAGTTTTAAATTTACACCTTCGGTAAAGCGTTTAGGAACCCTTTTTCTTCCAGGGTTTTCCTCTAAATAAATTCTTTTGGCAAGTTCAAAAATAAGCTCCTCTATTGCTGTAAAGTCTTCAAGCAATTCAACTGGTAAAGTATGGTCTTCAAACCTTTTACCAGTGAACTTTGGAGCTAAAAATACTTTTGAATCTGCCATTGAAAATATCAATCCTTATTAGTTAATAGGCGAAAATTAAAGAAATTAATCATTTCCCAAATCTTTTAAGCTTAAAATACCTAGAAATAATTTCCTATACGGATTTGAACGTATTTATTTTCATTTCATTATTTTGGATAAATATCCTTAAACTGATAAAGCCTTCATTATTATGGCGCGGAAGTTACTTCCGTGCCTACCCAATTAGCTGAGAGGGAGCAATATCATTAGCGTTCATCTAATGGTAATAGGAGCAAGAAATACAAAGTCCGAAGCCAGAAAAAATCCACTCTTTACCTTATACATTGATTGGTTGTATTTACCAGCCGAAAACACCAAAGATTATTAGGAGAAACCCTTCCGTGGTATAAACGGGAAAAAGGATTTAAATATCTATGACCAGATGCCAAGATTAGCTAATTTGCCCCATCATAACGGCCAAATTTATTTAACTCCCTAATACCATTACCCATGAAATTTAAATTCTTGCTGTTCTGGTTACTTTTCCTCCAACTAAGCAACCAGGCTACGCTGGTACAGGCGCAAAATAGCGGCTCCATTACCTGGCTGAAGTCCGGCAATGCTTTTGCCCAACAGGAAGCCGGCAATATTGTAACGTTTACGCTCCCGGCCCGCGAAAAACAAGTGCTGCTGCCCAAAGAAAAACTAATACCCGCCGGCCAAACCCAACCGCTCCGCATCCGGAGCTTTTCTTTTTCGGAGGATGAGCAGCAAGTATTAATTTTTACCAATACTCGGAAAGTCTGGCGGCAGGATACCCGGGGCGATTACTGGGTTTACAACCTGGCCACCCAAACCCTGCAACAAGCCGGTGCCAACCTGCCGGCCGCCTCCCTGATGTTTGCCCAATTTTCGCCGGACGGCCAGCAGTTGGCGTACGTGAGCCAGCATAATATTTACACCGAAGACTTAAACCGTAAAACCACGAAACAACTCACCACCGACGGCACCCGCCAATTAATTAACGGCACCTTCGACTGGGCCTACGAAGAAGAATTTTTCTGTCGCAACGGTTTCCGGTGGAGCCCCGACAGCAAGCGCATTGCCTACTGGCAGTTAGATGCCAGCCAGGTGAAAGATTATTTAATGGTAAATTTTACCGATTCGGTTTATTCTAGAGTGCTGCCCGTAGAATACCCGGTGGCCGGCGAAGCGCCTTCGCCCTATAAAATTGGCGTAGTAGAAGTAGCAACTGCCCGCACTACCTGGATGCAAATACCCGGCGACCCGCGACAGCACTACGTACCCCGCCTGGAATGGACTACGAACCCGAACGAGCTTATTTTGCAGCAGCTAAACCGCAAGCAAAACGAAAGCCGCTTGTTTATATGCCAGGCCAGCAACGGTCAGGCTACCCCTATCTACCAGGAAGAAGACGCGGCCTGGATAGATATTCAGGCTTCCTGGGACCAAAAATACGCCAATGGCGGCTGGGACTGGCTGAACAAAGGCCGCGAGTTTTTATGGGCCAGCGAGAAAGACGGCTGGCGCCACTTGTACCGGGTAAGCCGCGACGGCAAAAAAGAAACGCTGGTAACACGCGGCAATTACGATGTAATGGAGATTGTAAAAATAGCCGAACCCAAAGGCTTGGTTTATTTCATAGCGTCGCCCGAAAATGCCACGCAAGCTTACCTGTACCGGACCCGGCTCGACGGCAAAGGCAAACCCGAGCGCCTGTCGCCGGCTACCCAGCCGGGCACCCATACTTATAATTCCTCGCCCAATGCTACATTTGCCCGGCACCAGTTTTCCAACTACTACACGCCACCTACTACCGAATGGGTAACTTTACCCGGCCATCAGCCCCTGGATAAAATTAGTGCCGTGGAGCAAGCCCTGGCGAAAGCGGATAAAGTAAAATCAGGCCTGGAATTTTTTAAAGTAAAAACCAGCGAAGGCGTGGAAATGGATGCCTGGATGGTGAAGCCCCGGAACTTTGATAAAACCAAAAAATACCCGGTGGTTTTTTATGTGTATACCGAGCCTTGGGGACAAGTAGTAAAAGACCAGTACGGCATTGGTAATAACTTTTTGTATAAGGGCAATATGGCCCAGGATGGCTACGTGTATGTAGCCCTTGATAACCGGGGCACCCCGGTGCCGAAGGGCCGGACCTGGCGCAAAAGTATTTACCGCAAAATTGGCCTACTCAACATTAAAGACCAGGCCCTGGCGGCCCAAGAAGTGCTAAAACTGCCTTATACCGATACTTCGCGGGTGGCGGTTTGGGGCTGGAGCGGCGGCGGCTCGGCTACCCTAAACCTGCTTTTCCAATATCCCCGGATATATAAAACCGGCATTGCCATTGCGGCGGTTGGCAACCAACTCACCTACGATAATATTTACCAGGAACGCTACATGGGCCTGCCGCAAGAGAATAAAGAAGACTTTGTGCAAGGCTCGCCTATTACCCACGCTAAAAATTTACGCGGCAACTTACTTTACATACACGGTACCGGCGACGACAACGTGCATTATAACAATGCCGAACAACTGCTCAATGAGTTGGTAAAATATAATAAGCAGTTTCAGGTAATGCCCTACCCCAACCGCACGCACAGCATATCCGAAGGGGAAGGTACTCAGGAACATTTATCTACCTTGTTTACGAATTATTTAAAACAGCATTGTCCGCCGGGCGGCCGGTAATCATAAATACTACTATTAAAGCCTCTATTTTGAATGGAAAAGGCATAAAAAAAGCCAGGCGTTTTAAGTCTGGCTTTTTTATTTACTAAAACTATTGTCTACCAGTAAACGTCCGCTCCCCAATATTAATGCGGGAGAAAAAGCCCTTTGAAAATAAAATTGATGGTATAGCGAACGGCACAGAAGTAACTCCACGTCATAATCGGTATTGATATAAATTAAATAATAAATATATTTAAGCCATTAAGTGATAGGACAAAAATAATTAGATATTTAAATCAGGGGTCATTTTACCACCCCTACCCCTCCTAAAAACAGGAGGGAAGCTTTTCAATTCATTTTTAAGGAAACCAAATGTATATTTTTAATGGTCCAACTACTTATTAATAACGGCGGACTTTAAATGAAGAGCAGTTTAACAATATTCTTTTTGCAACCGGAAAAATGGTGAGAGCTACCTTTCTTGGTTCGAGGCATTTTTTTTCAAAAGTATTTTATATGAATCCTAACCGGAATATCAGAAAAGATTTGGCTGTTTCTGGCCGGCAAGTAATAATAAAAACCACCATTTATACCATGTCCACTCGTTTAGCAAAAGGCTTTCCGGATTTTCAGTCAGGAAAATTTATTAGGTTTACGCTACCTTTAATAGTTGTCCTATTTTTTAGTGGTTTTTCTTCTTTTGCTCAGAAAAGCCCGGTTTTACAGTACGAGATATCTTTTCCCCAACCGGCCAGTCATTTATACCAGGTAGAACTCCAAACCCGTGGCTGGCACCAGGATACCTTGCAGTTTAAAATGCCGAAGTGGATGCCGGGTTATTACCAGATAATGGATTATGCCAACGGCGTGGAAAACATGTTGGCCCAGGATGCCAAAGGCAGAACCTTGCCCCTTACCCGGTTAAACGAAAATACCTGGCAAGTTACGGGTATCTACAACAAGGCTTTTACCTTACAGTATAATATTAAAACCAACAAACAATTTGTAGCCAACAGCTTTGTAGATAGTGCCCACGCGTACCTGATACCCGGAAACACTTTTTTGTATGCCGATGGATTTCTGCAAATGCCGGTTTCGGTTAAAATAAATAAGTACCCCCAATGGGAAAAAATTGCCACCGGTTTAGATCAGGTGCCAGGCAAACCAAATGAATTTACCGCTCCTGATTTTGATATTTTATACGATTGTCCCATTCTGATCGGTGACCTGGAGGAATTACCTTCTTTTTGGATTAAAGGCATTGAACACCGGTTTATAGGCTATCAGATCGGCAATTTTAACCGGACAGAATTTATAGAAAACCTAAGAAAAACCGTGGAAGCCGGCATTAATATTATCGGCGACATACCCTACAAACAATACACGTTTATCGCCATAGGTCCGGGCCGGGGAGGTATTGAGCATTTAAATAATACGACCATCAGTTTTGATGGCAACGAACTGCAAACATCCGAAGCTAAAAACAAAATATTAAATTTCCTGGCCCACGAATATTTTCATCATTATAATGTAAAACGAATCCGGCCTTTTGAATTAGGCCCCTTTGATTATGATAAAGGCAGTAAAACCAACTTGCTTTGGGTAAGTGAAGGCATATCGGTTTATTATGAATACTTAATGGTAAAAAGAGCCGGCCTGGCCGATGCGCAAACCTTATTTCAGAATTTAAATAAAAATATAAATGCGGTCGAAAACAATGCGGGACGGCTTTACCAGTCATTAGCGCAGGCAAGCTATAGAACCTGGAAAGACGGGCCTTTTGGCACCCAGGGCGATGAACCGGGCAAATCTATTTCTTATTATGATAAAGGACCTTTGGTAGGGCTACTGCTTGATTTTGAAATCCGGCATAAAACTCAAAATAAAAAATCGCTGGATGATGTGATGCGCCTGCTTTATTGGCAATATTACAAAAAAGAAAAACGGGGATTTACCGATGCTGAGTTTCAGCAGGCTTGTGAAACCGTGGCCGGAACTTCCTTAACCTCTATTTTTGAATATGTTTATACAACCAAGGAATTAAATTATAATACTTATTTAGCTTATGCCGGTTTACGCCTGGATGAACAAAATAAAGAAGTAAATCTTAGCACCAAAACGCGGCAGTTTACCATAAGCCCCATGGCCCAGGCTGATGCCATGCAAGCGGCCATCTTAAAATCATGGTTAGGCGAATAAATTAGTATAAATAAAAATTTAGTTTTAACTACTTTTTAGGACTGAATTTCCTTTAATGAAATAATTATAGCTATTTCCCAAACAACATAAGTAACCATACAAATTAAATCATACATTTAGAAATATGCAGAAAGTTCCCCTCCTGTTTTAGGAGGGGCAGGGGTGGTAATAATTCTCCTAAGACTTTTATAAAGTTATTTATGTCCTGTCACTTAGATATTGCCTGGGATTAGTTTTTATAAAATTTTACATCGTCTATTTAGTAACGCTAGTTACCCAAAGCCTTCTTAACTGCCGGAGCCACTACCGTACCCAGCAACTCAATGGCCCGCATTACCTGGGCATGCGGCAAGGTGCCCACGCTAATGTGTAACAGGAAACGGGTAATACCAAACAGCTCCTGTTCCCACAATATTTTATCAATTATTTGTTGCGGACTGCCCACCAACAAAGAACCTTCGGGACCGCGCATCATTTCGAATTGCGGCCGGGTCATTGGCGACCAACCCCGCTCCCGCCCTAGTTGGCCCATCACGTAGGCGTAAGGACCGAAGAATTCATCGGCTGCTTTTTGCGAATCATCGGCAATATACCCGTGCGAATGCACCGCCAACTGCATCTTAGCCGCATCGTGCCCGGCGCGCTGATAAGATTCTTTGTACAGGTCGGTAAAAGGCACAAACCGTTCCGGGCTGCCCCCAATAATAGCTAAAGCCATAGGCAAACCATAATTAGCTGCCCGCACCACCGATTCGGGCGTACCGCCTACGGCTACCCAAATAGGCAGTTCTTTTTGGTATGGCCTGGGGTAAACGCCCCGGTTCTCGATGGAAGGCCGGTGATGCCCTTCCCAGGTTATTTTTTCGCTTTTGTTTAATTGGATGAGCAGCTCCAGCTTTTCGGCAAATAAGGAGTTGTAATCTTTCAGGTCGTTGCCAAACAGCGGAAAAGACTCGATAAAGGAACCGCGGCCCGCCATAATTTCGGCCCGGCCTTGCGATAATAAATCTACGTGGGCAAAATCCTGGAAAACCCGCACCGGATCGTCAGAGCTCAATACCGTTACCGCACTGGAAAGCTTAATGTGCTTGGTTTTAACGGCCGCCGCGGCCAATACCATTGCCGGCGACGAAACAATAAAATCGGGCCGGTGGTGCTCGCCAATTGCAAAAACATCCAATCCCAACTGGTCCGACAATTCAATTTCTGCCATTAAATTCATCATGCGCTCGTGCGGCGAACGCAATTTGCCGGTGGCCGGATCGGGGGTATTTTCGACGAAGGTGCTGATGCCAATTTCCATTATGTAGTTTGCTATAGGTTTCTATAAGGTAAAAGAACAAAATAAATTGATTTAATCTAATATCATTAACCTCAATTCCGCTTTTAAACACTTACTTAGGTCGTTCCGAAAGATTTCCCTTAATTTCTACATTGCTTGTGTTGTTTTCGACATTCCTTTACAAGTATGTCTAACTTCAAAGCAGGTTATGTAAACGTAAGCTTAATGCAAAACAGAAGTATGTTATGTAATAACGACTATTACATTGGATTGCGATTATAATAAATTTAGGTTTCGTAACACGTCAACTTTTTTCGATTATAATAGAAATGGTATTAATTCCTTCGTTCCACTCTTTGTATTGCTTTTAAAAACGTCCCTAAGTTTGTTAATCAGTTCTTTGAAATTAATTATCGTACCGCCTGTTGGCGGCATAACTGAATTGGGTAGTAAATTAGAGTCTTCCACCTTAGTAGCAATCCAGGTTACGTTCTCGTGAGGCAGGGCCAATTGTAGAATCATCCCAGGTAGACCTCCAAAGGATTCCGGCCCACCCGAGACGGGGATTATATCTGTATAGAATGCAACCACGTAAACTGAATCAGGTGTAAGACCATTCGCCCGGTGGCAAGGGTAACCAGCTATATCGCGAACTTCATCTGTAAATTTCCATTTGAAATTTTTTAGGCTATCCTTTAAAAGATAAGTATCATCAAATACTTTTCTTTTGCTTATCAGTTGTTTAATGTTCAGGTCGGAGTAAACTATATTGTTTTGCATTGATATTTGAGGATCATTGAAAAAGCTTGTAATTGAAGTATTCACGCCAACTGGTGTGAATAAGGTTTTATTCCCGGCAAATATCAAAGTGCTTTTTAATTCCTTAAATTGGGCATGTTGTTGCTTATAAGTTTCAAAAGCCGGTTTTAGAAGGGTTTCATTTTCTTTGTTAATACCGCGCTGTATGATTGCATACATGTTAACTGTTTTTTGGTATTCAATTACTCCTGACCGAGTAAATCTTACGTTTTGTGCAAATGTTGAAGCGTTTATAATTGCCAAAACACTAAAGATTAAAATCATTCTTTTCATAGTTTTATTTATCTGTTGTTTTGTCAGCCCCGACCTTATTAAAATCATAAGATAACGATATCATAAAATATCTTCTTATTGTCGTATAATTACTTTGGGTGATTAGGTTGCCGGATACATTCCGATTAAAACCTGTATTCTGATTCAGTAAATCATTACCGGAGAGAGAAAGCTTTAGTGTTTGTTCCTTTAGGAATAATTTATTTAACGAGGCATTAATAATCACTCTCGAAAAATCTTGGTCGAAAGTTTCTGTTTTACTATTGTATTGATAATTAGCGTTGGTGAAAAATTGAAATTTTCCGGGCAGGTATAATGCAAAATCTCCATTGCCAGCAAAACCCCTCCCGTTATTATTGATATTTTGCTGTAATGACGATCCGCTGACAGTATAAGTGGGTCCCAAGCTGGTATTAAATTCGTACACGTTCGCCTTTGATTTTGAAAATCTTGCCTGTAATGTATAGACGGTATAATTCGTCCGGTTCAGCTCATTATTAGATAAATTATAATAGGTGTTCCCGTTAACATTCAAGTTGATTCCGGCATTTAGGTCGACTGGTTTAATTTTGCGGTCAAAAAAAGCAGCAAAGTTAAAGTTAACGGTGCTTTTATTATTCATGTTAATATATCTGTTAATCGTTCTGCCCGAAAAATCTGTCATCAGGTTACTTACTACCGGGTTGGCAGTTAGCTGGTAACCGGTGAATAGTCCAACCAATTGGCCATTTAAGGGATTGTAAGCCTGGTAGCCAACAAAAACCCGTTGGATAAAGGACGGCTTTAAATCAGGGTTGCCCTGAGTAATATTTAAGGGATCGTTATTGATTAGAACCGGCTGTAACTGTGCGACCCTCGGTTCTACGGAATTACCCTCATAGTTTAACCTTACAGATGATTGTTGCGAGATCCTGTATTGTACATTAACTTGTGGATTCCAAAGTATAAAGTTTCGGTTCAGCCTGTTTTTCGAGTAAAGATCCAGCTGCCGAAAATCAACAGTACTTACCTTACTACCGAAAGCCAGCATGGTTTTATTTTTAACTAGATTGAAGTTAAGCCCCAATTGATTGGATAATTGCTTTACCTCAAAATTATTGCTGTAAAGACTGTCTAAAGAATCATAGCCTTCATCAGCTGCCTTATTGAATGTTCTTTGATTCGACGCACTACCGCCAGCGGCGAAACCATAACTCACTATCATTAACATTGCTTTTGATAAGGGTTCTGAGTAATTCAGGATGGTATTTACTGCATTGTTAGAAGTGGCGTTGGTTTTAAACTGGTTAACCGATTGCGCGCTATCAGGTAAGCCGTTTGAATAAAAGTTGATCTTTGAGTTTAGTAACCCAGTGGTATTGGTTTTATTGATTGACCCAATAATATTTAATGAAAAAGTTTTGCCGGGTTTGTTTAATTTTTTAGTGTAGAGTACTCCAGCCGTAAGATTATGCTGATCTGTATTGGAGGAATTGTTTAGTAAATTATTGTTCAACAGAGCGCCTGCTTCATTTTCAGTAGTGGTTAAAGCGTGATTAATTTGTTCCGTGTTTTTGACGCCGCCATTTAAGGTAACTTTGAGACTGGAAGTACTATCAGGTTTGATCTGGAAAACTCCATCAATTTTTTGACGGAAAATTTTGCTGTGAAAATTTTGATCAGAATTACTGTTAAGGCGGCCTGATGGAATGTTATTTTGAGTTTGTATATTGTTTGTTCCATCCACAGTCAACGCGCCAATCTTATAGTTGGCATTAAGGCTGAGTGTATCGCTTTTCCATTTATTATCATAATGAATTCCGCCGGTACGAGCGACGGGTATCCCTTTGCCATCATACTGACCACTGCGAGATTCCAGTTCATCATAACCGCCAGGGTCAATCATCATTCCCGGGGTAGAAATATCAATATTTGAAGTGGCATATTTTGCATTATCCTGCCAGTCGAGGCTTGTTTTTCCGTCATTCCCAGTAACGCCATAAACCGAAAACCGCTGCTTTGCCTTAAAAGAATTAAACATCAGCTGTCCCCTATAGTAATCATCGGTCCCCACTCCCACGTCAGCTTTTCCGAAATAGCCGTTTTTCTTGTCTTCCTTTAACTTAATGTTAAGCGTTTTATCGGTTTTGCCGTCATTCACGCCTGTTAAGGTTGCCTGGTCACTTTTCTTATCAAAGAGTTGTACCTTATCTACCATATCTGCACGAAGGTTTCGTGTAACCAAGGTGGGATCGTCGCCAAAGAATTCTTCTCCGTCAACCAGCACCTTGTTTATCGTTTGCCCCTGGGCCGAAATCTTGCCATCCTTATCTATCTGTATTCCGGATAGTCTTTTTAGCAAGTCCTCTACTTTAGCGTTAGGACTTAACTTATAAGCTTTGCCGTTATATTCAGTGGTATCTCCTTTTATTCGAATGGTCGACACAGTCCCCTTTATAATCACTTCTTTTAACAGATGGGTTTTCAGTATCAAACTGATCATGCTAAAATCTTTGGTAGTACGGCTTGAATCCAACGCGAATTTTTCCGTGTAGTCTGCATAACCAGGGTAAGAGATATAAAGTATATAATTACCGCCTGGCATCCCATTCATAAAAAAACTCCCGTCCGTTTGAGTTCGTGTAAATTGTTTTATGATAGAATCCTTGCTATTCAGAATGATCACAGCAGCGTCTTTAAGCTTTAGATTAGTGCTGGTATCAATTACTACACCTTTAACTGCATAGTTATGAGTTAGAGTCTTTGGCTGTGTTTGTTGGGAAAAAACAGGCAAAACGAATCCGATTGACAATATTATTGTCATTAACTTTTTGAAGCACATGGGTGATTTATTTTACTTTGATACCTTTATTTAGGCGTTGATTTTAGCAGTTTTTCAATTTCAGTTATATAGGATGGGCCAATAGGAATCTCTGTCTCATTCAGCCATACACTTCTTTTATCCACCTTAGTTATTTTTTCTTTCGCTACAATAAATGAACGGTGCACCCGAATAAAGGCATTTACCGGCAGCAAAGCTTCAGCCTCGGACGTCGTAAGGCGAGACATTATAGGTGGTTGCTCATTTAAATGCAACTTCATATAGTTGCCAATGCTTTCGGCATATCGCAGATCGGCAAGATCTATTCTAATTTGCTCGAAGCCACTTTTTATAAATATAATAGGTAAGGTTTCTGGAGCTATTTGCTTACTATTATCTTTCATTTGTTGAAACTCGTAAGCTTTATTACAAGCTTTTAACAGGCGCGGAAATGAAAACGGTTTTAACAGGTAATCAATGGCATCTAGTTCAAAGCTTTGAACCGCATGTTCGCTGTAAGCGGTAGTAAAGATCACCATTGGCGGTTTCGGTAATGATCTGATAAATTCTATACCAGATAGGCCAGGCATTTTAATATCTAAAAAAATCAATTGAATATCATTGTCTTGCAGGAAACTAATGGCTTCAACTGCTTTAGTGAAACAGGCTGCAAGTTGTATAAAAGGAATTTCTTCCAGTAAGTTTCTTACAACCTCCAATGCAAAAGGTTCGTCGTCGATAGCTATAGCTTGCAGTGTTTTCATGACTGATTGGTTTCTAATGCAATGATCAAATCAACAATAAACTCTTTCTCCGTTGTTTCACAGGTTAATTGGTGCCGGTCTTTGTAAAACAGCGCCAGCCGTTCTTTAACGTTTTGCAGGCCGATACCCGAATGTTTTTTCTCAGGATCATTGGCATCTGCTTGATGTAAACTGTTTCTGACATTAAACCAAATGCCTTTGTGATCGCATGTTAATACGATGCTTATCCATGACTTTTGATTGATGTCAATCCCATGCTTGAAAGCATTTTCTACAAAAGGGATTAACAACATCGGAATGATTTCATGGGTGCAGTTATCAACTGTAATTTTTTCGTTGATATCAATCTCTTCTGAATCCCGGATACGCAATTTTTGTAAGGCTATATAATTTTGAAGGTAGCTAATCTCGCTGCTCAAAGGAATGAAGTCCAGATGATTGTCATCCAACATAAATCGCATCATATCACCAAGCATTTGTATCGCGTTAGCCGTTCTTTTGGAACCATCCACCAAGGCCGTGGCATATATTGTGTTAAGGACATTAAACAAAAAGTGAGGATTGATTTGTGAACGCAAAAACTGCAAATCTGCTGTCGATTTGGATAATGCAATTTTAGCACCTCTCAATTCTCTTATTTTATCCTTGCGCTGCTGGTAAAGTATCCAGGTAATCGGTGTAATAACAATAAGTTGAATTGTCCAGTTAATTAGAAGCACTCTTGGTGATAATCCCGTTCTATTTAAAAAAAATATAAAAAGGATTGAATAGAAAAAGGTAGAAATTGTAAGCCGCCAAATAAATTGAAAGGAAATACCCGGTGTATTTGTAAAGTGCGGGAAAAGCCAATAAGTATTACTGAAATAGACGAATATAATCGATGGTATAGAAACAAAATAGGCACTATAAATGGCATCATCATTTATAATGTAAAAATACGATACAACTACCGGCAGCAGCAGGAAGATAAATAAAGAAATCGCAATTTGATTAGTAATCAGAGTGGTATAATCGCTTTTGGAGCCGGAGCTTTCTATGCGGTATACCACATATTCCCTGATTCCAGCATAAGTTCCATAAACGGATAAAAGGATCAACGCGCTATCAAACCCTGCCCATAAATCAGTTAAAGGATTTTCATTAAATCCAAATAAAGCAAATAAAGAAAATTCCCCATAATTGTTCCAGGCTGGATGCGCATAATAGGTTGCAACGTTTACGCCTATAGCAAGTATATAGCTTAACGGCAATATTTGAAGCAATGTCAGCAGGTAAGTAAAGAAGGATTTGTGTTTTGTTTGCCGGAATTTGGAGATGATAAAAAGGTTGATCCAGAAATAAATACTCATCAATAATAATACTACTCCGATACGTGGCCATAAAAGATTAGCAGCATAATTAAAATGAAGGTTAGGGTGGGCATTATTATATTGGCGAAATCCAGTAGTATAAATCGGTGCCAGGGCTAAGCGCTGTAAAATATAGTTGATAATTGCCATTAACGCCAATAGGGCGATGAGCAATTGTTCGTATTTTCTTATTTTGACTTTCATTGTCTGTGTATTTGATACAATGATACAAGTTGGGAATTTACACTTTTTAAAAATGTGACGAATCCCGAATTGCTGGGATAGAAAGTAGAAATAAAGTATGTATCCTTAGAGAATTGCCAAGTTGGACTCGAATCAGCCGTTCAAAAGGAAATTGCTCTCAATTACTATGAAATAGTTTGAGAATTGCCCAGTGTAGATTACAAATTAAAAGTAGCCTAAAATTGCATTAGGAATTTACAGGTAATGGATAGATACCAACAAACATCGATTATGTCAGGCTTGCAATGAAGATTGCTTTTGTGTGCTAAGCGTGCTAAGATCAAGTCGGTAGCAATCTATCACAAATGCATGCGCAAACTCAAAGAAACTGCACAATAAACTGTGTCGATAAAAAACAAAAGGGAAAAAAATTAACTTTAAAGACACAGTTTATAAAATGAAAAAAGAACAGGAGTTTGATGTTGAAAGCTTCAAACAGGGAGCGATCAAAGGGATGTAGACGGGTAAGCCGCTGAACGGCGAGAAAGGTATCTTTGCGCCTTTATTCAAACACTTTTTAGAATCCACCATAGCCGGTGAGTTAGAAGCCCATTTACAAGAAGAAAAGCAGTGGGTTTAGCAAATCGCAAAAATGGCAAGACCAGCAAAAAAGTTAAGAGTTTGTCGGGAGGGTTTGAACTGGAGAGCACGCGCGAGCGCTTGGGCAGTTATGAGCCAATGGTTTTACCTAAGCGCCAGCTCATTATCACGGCCGAATTGGAAGAAAAGGAAATGCGCTTGTATGGCTTAGGTATGAGCACCGGTAGCATTGCCAGACACATTAAAGAAATGTAGCAGATGGACATTTCTACAGCCACGCTATCGGCTATCACCGACAAAGTCATTCCAGCATGCAGGATTGGCGCAACCAGCCGTTAGAATCAGTTTATGCGTTATGTTTGAAGACCGGCTAAAAGTCCATCTCAATAAGCAATAATAACAACTGACACACTTCAGTTTACACTCTCCGCATGCCAGGCCAAGTTGTGCTTAGATTCCGCAACTATTTTAAACCAGGCAGCATTTTGGCAGTATCAAGCGCTTTGTTTATTCTAATATCACCCCAATAAAAAATAAGCATTCTTTCATTAATGCAGCCTTTAAATAATTATTGTTAATGAAGCGGGTATTTCCGTCATTAGGCAGGCGAAATAAAATAAGGTTGTTATGCTGGATATTGTAATTGAAGCCCGTCAGGCCATGATTGGCCCCGGTATGGAAGTACGAAGAATACTGCCTTTCCGCTTGCGCCGAATGGTTGGCCCGTTTATTTTCATGGACCACGCCGGTCCGGTAGCAGTACCGCCGCAATCAACCCCCGATCTGGATGTACTGCCGCATCCGCATATTGGTTTATCAACGGTGAGCTACTTATTCGGCGGGCAGGTTACGCACCGCGACAGCCTGGGCGTAGAACAGGTTATCCGGCCGGGCGAAGTTAACTGGATGACGGCCGGCCGCGGTATTGCGCATTCGGAACGCTTCGAAGACCCGGCCGCTTTAGCTGGCGGAAACCTGGAAATGATTCAGACTTGGGTGGCGTTACGGGAAAAAGACGAAGAAGCCTTACCTAGTTTTGATAACTATAAACCAGAACAGCTGCCGGTTTTTACCGATACCGGGGTATGGATGCGGTTAATTGCTGGCGATGCCTTTGGCCTGAGAAACAACGTTAAAACCCATTCGCCTTTATTTTATTTGCATGTCGTGCTGGAACCGGGTGCCCGGTTTGGACTTCCGCGGGAGCATTCCGAACGGGGCATTTATATAGCGAAAGGCA
>Ga0210040_10006608_pt1 | contig 14381 bp, 14 predicted proteins | sample CryGeyCG12114_NA_FD_185462 | JGI IMG/M metagenome (GOLD analysis project Ga0210040, IMG submission 185462) | Groundwater microbial communities from aquifer - Crystal Geyser CG19_WC_8/21/14_NA (SPAdes) (version 2) | ecosystem: Environmental > Aquatic > Deep subsurface > Groundwater | place: USA... | reverse complement strand
AGTGAATGTGCCATTGGCAATACCTTCCCAGAGGGCGTCGAGGTCTTGTTCGCTGTCGCGGAGAGGCGGAGAGCAGACGCACTTCGCACCTTCGAAGTTTGGAGCGCGAAGCCGCTCGGACAGGAGGTAAAGGTACTGGGGGCATGTCTCGGCGTGGATTGGGAGGAGTTTGGTCTGCGCGTTCCGGACATGTTGTGCTGCGATGGCGGAAGAGACATGGACCAGCAGAATAGGGGTATCCAGTAATTGCGCTAATGAGATGGCGCGGTAAGTGGCTTCGTCTTCGGCGATTTTCGGTCGAGAGACAGCATGGTAGTAAGGATCACCCTTCTGCTGCTCATAGAGCTGCTCGATGATGAGCCCGATCATATCCGAGTTTTCAGCATGGACCATGGTGGTCATGCCAAGCGCACGTGTTGCAAGCATGACATCGAGGATCTGGCGGTCGCAGAGCTTCAGCGGGTCGTAGGTCATGTACAGCTTCACGGACGTGATTCCTTGTTCAACGAGCACGGGCAGTTCTTGTTCCACGATTTGCTTCGTGGGATTCGTAAGGATCATGTGGAAAGCATAGTCACAATAAGAGAGTCCTGCTGCCTGTTCAGAGTCAATATTGTTGGAGACTCAAGGACTTGTCCAGGCGTACCTTTTTGTGATATGCCTCGACGACAGGAAGCACGCTCTCATCAGTCTTTGCTTGAAAGGCAAAGGTGACTACAGTGGTGGTACCACCAGCGATGGCACTCCTGGTGCCACTGGCAAAGTTGTCACCCACAGCACCCTCAAGATGCTGATCGAGATGAACATGAGTGTCGACGCCACCAGGTGCCACGTAGCCCCCCTCGGCATCTACCGTCCGCTTTGCAGCGAACAGTCCGCCAAGAGCACCGATACATAATATCTTGCCATCCTTGATGGCGATGTCGGAAGCTGGAGGGTATATTAGATCACTCGGGGAAACCTGAAGTAATCAGTACCTAGTCTAAATCACCCGTCCGCGAAGGAAGGCGACCTACAACAATTCCGTTCGTGACGAGAAGGTCACACTCCATGACGGCGGCGTCGTAGCTTGCCGGTATGGTACTTGCTTCCTGGGAGTCTGGTGAATATGGGTTCGAGTGTGTTCAGACTCAGCTCGATCTGGGCTCCGTACGAGGTCTGAACATAGAACTCGATCTCTTATAGCCTCGGCAGATTCGCATTGGGACCGCGAAGCGGCAGCACGGCGTGGATGATGTTCCATGATGAATTGGTAATATATTCTGGTCAGCCACAGTCATATCGTACGGAAGACTCTCGTATGTTGTAAAGATAAGAGTATTGGGGGTTGCGGACCCTGGCCAACCCCTGTAGGCGGTTCATTTAGTAGGAACCGTCCGTTAGCACCTTGGCCTTTATCTACACGACACAACCAGCGATAGGCCCGACCCTATCTTGACAATCATCGGCTAGCTGGAGACGACTACCATACGCGACTAGAGCTTTGGCCGTTGGAAACACGGCGGATAAGCGCATTTCTCCGCAATACGTTCCCCGGCGTCTCAGTGGTGCTTTGAAGCTATTTGGTCCAGGTATTGGCGTGCCGTTTCATTGGAGCCGAGCCTCCGACTTGCAGTTCAACAGGTTGGTGAACCAGTCTACCGGAAGACTTACTATGAGCTAGTCGTATTTCCAATCTTCTTGCCCTTACCTATTGCCCTTATCCCTGGATCCAAATCGCCTATTCGGAAAGACGAGAGGCCGTTCGTGGAAGGTCTCCTCGATGTGCTCTCAAGAGTGGCGAAACGGTACTCTAGCCTTATCAGCCGCCAATAGACAATCCGCTGATGATCCCAAAACTTCAGAGCCAACGGCGTAACCAAGTGATACGCTGCCGTTCTACAACCTTGTATAGCATGACTGCCATGTGGACGCCCTTGTCCGTCTCTTCGCTTCAGACCGATAGATAAGGTGGTTATCACAGCCAACATGGGTAGACTGTATCTCTTGGTACGTACCCCGTGCTGAAAGGATCTGCTTACTGGAGGGCCTATATAACTCTGTGAGCACTGTCTTCAGCCCAAGACTCCTTGACTGTACATCGCCCCTGAGAAACCTTCCTTACATCCAGCCATGGGGTTCAAAAGCTTCTGGGATGAGCACGTGGTGCTAAAACCCCATGCCGGCTCATTCATGGCCGATGAGCCTGGTGCCATTCGATACACCAATGTGGATATGGACCCTATTCAGAGAAAAGACCGCACATATGCCTGGTATCAAATGGGCTTGTTCTGGATTGCCGAAGGATTCAATGCGGCACAGCTGCAAGTGTCAAGCTCGGCCTTTTCTCTTGGTCTCAATCCAGGTCTCTGTGTGGTGGCCTGTCTCGTAGGGAATATTATCGTTTCCTGGCCATGTGCAGCCTCTGGTTACCTGGGCAGCAAACTTGGAACGAATTTCCCCGGAACTGTCAGAGCATCTTTCGGCATGTTGGGGTCAAAATGGGCCATGATTGTTCGCGGTGTACCCTGCATCATCTACTATGGAATCCAAGTCAGTCTGGCCGGCCAAGCCGTTGAAGCCTGCACCAGCGCCATTTGGCCATCCTTCAAGACCTGGAAGGTCAATGCCATACCCGCCTCCTCAAACGTCACAGCTCAACAGATTTTGTGCTTCACGATTTTCTGGCTGATTTCGCTGCCATTCCTCTATTTGCCAATCAAAACACTGCGACACCTCTTCGTGATCAAGAGTATCTTGGTGCCACTGTTCTGGACAGCATTGTTCACATGGTCAATTTGTGCTGCGGGCGGATGGCCTGAAGTTTGGACGGCCCCCAGCAAACCTCTGGGCGGATGGTCTGTCGGTTATCTTTTTGGTGTCTGTGTCAATGCTGCTATCTCGGGTAATGCTACGTTCGCCGTCAACATAATGGACATTTCTCGACACTCCAAAAACGACACAGCAGCATGGGCCACACAGCTGTTTGCCTTGCCTGTGCTGGTTACTTTGACCGAGCTCCTTGGCTGTACCATGGCAGTCGCTTCTTCCGTTGTGTATGGAAAGGTTGAGTGGAATCCGTTGTCAGTAATCAACGACTTCGATAACCGAGCTGGCAAATTCTTCGCGGGTGCCTGCTTCATCTTCTTCAATATCATGACCAATGTCACTGGCAACTCGGTCCCGTTAGCCAACGATCTTACCGGGTTGTTTCCCAAGTATATCAACATTCGCCGCGGACAGTTTATCTGTGCCGTGGTAGGATTCGCAATTTGTCCGTGGGAGATTCAAGCAGAGGCGGCAACATTTTTAGCGTTCCTCGGTGCATACACTCTCTTCCTCGGTGCTACCACTGGTGTCATGATGGTGGATTACTTCTGGGTCCGTCGTGGATATGGTATCAATATTTCGCATCTCTTCAAGCGCCGCGGAATCTACTGGTACACTCACGGCTTCAACTGGCGGGCGTTTGTGGCCTGGTTCGCTGCGATTGCTCCTCTTCTTCCGGGCATGCTCTTCTCCATGGGTGTACCAATACCCAATAGAGGAATACTCAACATGTACTCGTGGAACTATGTCCTCGTTGTGGTCTTCTCCGGACTTCTGTACGGCACATTGTGCAAGATATTCCCCTTTCCCGTCAGGACCGATGAGGAAGATTTTGGCAAGCTATATCTGATCGAAGGTCAAGAGCCTGAAGACTCACTGGCGAGAGAGATGGGCTTCACTGGAGGCTACACGAGCGGTTATGAAGGGGGTAGCTCGATCGAAAAGAACAGGATTGAATCGAAGGTGGCGCCGGACAGGATTGGCACCGTCGCGTAAACCTGGTATGATATGTATTAACCGGGACTTGATGATGTTTCGAAGTAATGGTGGCTTTCGAGCTGGACTTTACGATTCATGCAAGTAACTACCTGCCTACCTTAGGTAGCTAAATCTCGTACGCATTGCCTTGGCAGGGTGTCTTGACTTAGTTCCGGGCATGATGAGCCTAGGAGCCATAAACTCCGGACAAGGTTAGGCCAGACGTAAAGCTAAGGATTAGGTGGATGGTGCACCCAATAAGCAATATTATCAGCGAGCTGTATACTTCTAGTAGTCGAAGGTAAAGTCCAACTAAATTATGCTTTGAAAAATGATACTACATGTTCCGTCCACCAGTCACCTCAATAGTCTGTCCATTGACATACGAGAACAAGGGACTGCACACCGCTAATATTGAGGAGGCAGCCTCTTGTGGTGTGCCCGGCCGGCCCAGTGGGATGTCTGGGTACGACGGTTTCTCACCACGACCTGAGGCGTCAAGTTGCTTCTGTGGGATACCCAATGCCACTCTCTCTCCATCTGGCGTGACGATGAAGGAGCCAGCCTCCTTCGACGCAGTAAGACGAGTCATGATGTGACCGTATGCGATAGTGTTGGCTCGGACGCCCTGTTCCAATCAGCCATTGCACCCACTGGACATTGCAGTACTTACGAATTGTGGGCCCCATTCCTTTGCAATAGTCTTTGTCAACCCAGTGACACCGGCCTTCGCAAGAGAGTAGTTTGCTTGACCAGCATTGCCATGTGTGCCGGAAGTACTGCTGATATTGACGATACACCTATTCTCTCCATCCTTGACTCTAAAATATGGAGCCGCGGTTCTGACTAGCCTGAACGGCGCGGTGGTGTGGACAGCCAGGATGGTGTCCCACTGCTTGTCGCTCATCTTGTGAATAACACCATCCCAAGTGTAGCCAGCATTGTTCACGATGTAGTGGATCTTGCCGCCGCCGAACTCGGCTGCCTTTCTTACTAGGACCTCAAAGTAACCTTTGTCGAGAACGTCGCCAGGTACGCTAATAGCACGGTTAGGGGAGGCGTCGTTGATGGCTTTCGCGACAGCATCAGCCTTGGCCGAGTCCACGTCACAGACTACTACTTTGCAGCCTTCGTTGGCGAAGAGACGGGCAGCTTCAGCGCCGATACCCTGACCAGAGCCTACGGGGTTAGTGCTTGTTGACAGAAAAGCGGCCAGGCCATACCGGTGATGATTGCAGTCTGGCCAGCCATAAGGCCCTGAGGGTAATTCAGGTGCGAAACGACCTGTCCAGCACGAGCTGCGGCACCAGACATGGTGGAAGATGAGTAAGGGATTAGTTATCAAAGAGTAAGTAGGAAATGTACTATTAGCACTGTATCTGCGAGACTCGAGGCTGCTGGATTAGATCAACACCGAGGTTTACAATCTATCAATGCTTGAGCAGAGCAAAGGTGAGAAACAGTAGAAAGGTGCGAGACTTGGTTGGCATAAAGCTGCGGCGGAGAGGCTCGGTATAAAGAACGAACCTCGGCTTGAACAATCCACGAACCGGTGACATCGTACGCGAATGCACTAATCCGTATTGGGTACCTGTATTTAATGATTGAGACGAAGGGAACGGCGCCACTAGACAGAATAGCTAGCATACCTTGTAGGAAACTCTCACTACGAGGCTTGCATACAACTTAAAAGGTAAGACGGTAAGGTTGCTCGCGACATTCAAGATTTCCAAGGCTTGATCGCGCGGGACTGGGTACACTCGTGAGGCTGAGCTTGGTATCGAGCAATCGATTTCAACACCTCTCTCGTACAACTTCACACCTGCAGCACCGGTAAGATGTCGTCAACCAGCACTCGCACCACGCTGCACTCCGTGATCATTACATTGACGGACAGCACCCGCCGGTTGCAAAGATTTGTCTATCGAGCTTGCAGGCGAACTAGTAGCATATAAGTCGTAGAGAAGCGAGCCCAGAGCGGGCACCTTTTCGAAAATCACGGCTTGTTGGACGCATCTTGAAGCAGTGTTGTTATTGTGCAGGCTCTTTCGAGGCAGTGTTACCACGCACTACTTCCACAGGATGCTTTTGCACACTTTCGTACCATTGCAAGATGCTTCCAATCAAGAATGCCCAGGAACCCCAGAACGTGGATAGCCCTGCTTGATATTGAGCTCCAGAGTTGCCATATGCTGGACCTAAGGCACCGCAAAGTGTGAAACCAAAAGCACCAATCAAGTTCTAGAGCCCGATGTGCCAGCCAAGTACGCCGAAAGCAGGCGTATACCAGTTCTCCTGTGTCTCAAGCATGAACAAGGTGCCGGAAATGATAAAGCCTGAACCCCCGACAATTTGTGGTACCCAATATATGCCGTTGAGAACCGGCTGTGATAAATGGTTGTTAATTCCGGGTAAGGCTGTAATTCCCGCGATGCTGAAAATAGTTGCACCGATGAACTGTGCGAGGCTGGCCAAAAAGCCGAGCTCGTGGAAGTAGTGACACCGCAAGGCCTGCCACGAAGGAAGCCACTGCCACGTCTTGCTGTCCTTTGTGTGCTTATCAAGCAAATTCGACTCCGGATGCGTGTCTGATGAACTGGGGCCAACGAAATTGTGCTTGTTTTGATGGTGATGCGTGCAGCATCGACGTTCAGGACGGACACGGATTCTCCCCTGCCTCGATTCTTCGTCACCCTCCAGTAGGTTCTCCAATGCCCAACCAAAGCAACCAGCACTGTTCTCGTTGACGGCCTCAAACATGAGAAGAACAGAGCCAGCTTCGAAAAAGATGACTGCGCCAATGAACGCAGTGATGCCACCACCATAGACTTCTTCGTTGTTGAACTCCGTTGAAGGGGCAACAACTGGAAGCCAAGCAAAAAAGGCATTGATGACCCAAACGATAGATCCCCAGACGAAAAAGTACGCCACAAGCCAGCTTACGTCCCAGTAAGGATAGAGGGTAAGCATTCTCCAGGTATTCCTAGCAATCTCTGCCGGATGCGACGTCTTTCGAGGCGTGAGGCATGGAGCTTGTTGCCCATTTTCGGGCTTCTCCACACGTAATGCGTGACGTCCTTTACGGTTATCGCGCGAGCGCCATAAAAAGCTCGCTTTCGAGGCCGGGTAGTCGTATTTAGATCGAGAGCCCAGCTCTTTCTCCTCACCGACTTGCGGATCAGCATTGAATGATTTGTGTTGTACAGACGGGTCAAGATCCCGATGATTGAATTGGGCCCGAGTCGGATTCAGAAACGATAGGGGTCCTCCGATTGCCGACTTACTGTGGGCTAGCTGAAGCTTGCCATCATGTCGAAAAGGTTGGCGCTCAGGCGTAAAGTACTGATTGCGCTTCGACATGGTATGGCTTTCGACGCGGACGAGGCTTCGGGCTCGTAAGCAAAGAGCCGATATGAACCTCGAATCCAAGGTGGTGCCCCCAATTAATAGCAAGATTTAGGACCTTCCGTTGTTGTTGAGCCCGAAGCGTGGTGTCAAGATGGCAATATCAACATAGAGGCGCGTAGCGTCAGAAGTCAGTAAACTTGAATAGATTTCGCACAGCAAACAACGGACTGTGCAGCAAAAGATTCAAGGATCGAAACACGTGAGCAAACGGAGGGTATCTGTTGTACGAGTATGCCAACATTAGAAGACTCGAACACGGATGCGACGGGAGTTCGAAGGCCAAAACTGTTTGAGGAATCTACGTCATCGGTAAAGCTTCGGGACCCGGACTCGGTGGCGACTACCTAGGTAGGTACGTAGTGCATGCAGCGCTAAGCCTTTGCAACCGCGAGCTACTCAAAGCTTGCTTCGTACACCTGAAGCTTGTCCTTGTTTGTGTGCCGAGAAGCGCTCAGCTGTTCAGGTTTGGGCTGCCACCAGCCACTCTCCAAAACTCGTACCTACTAGCCGGATGTTGGCCACGTTCTATGACATGCCCCAACTCGTGCACTTGCTCACCAAATCACCCTCCGAAAGAGTCCGCCTCCAGCATTCGTGTGCGGATCTCGAGAACCTATATGCGATATGGATTGTTGAGGTCGAACTGAAAGCCGCATGACAATTGGGGGACCTGAGAGTATCGCTGTTGTAAGAGATACCTGGCGTTCTGCAGTATCTTTATGTGGCTGTCAGAACCGAGACAACGCACGCTGCCCACCACGTCACGTACCTGCACATAGGAGATGTTCCAATTTACATCGCTCTTCATAGTTTCAAGAAAAGCCCAAGACATAGCCCCCTAGACACTGATTAGCTCTCGATGTGATCAGTCAGTTTGCAACAATACTGACCACGTGCTTCATGCCGATAAATGCATCGGCTGAAGTTTGCTCGTCTTTGCAACCAGAAAACATGAAGACTCTTTTTTGTTCACCTGCCCAGTCCTCTTCATAGTCATCATCTGCTTGCAGCCCTTCTTCACCATCTCCATCAATCTGATGCCGAAGCGACTTGAAAAAGTCCTTTGAACCTGCCAGTAGGTGACGTGCTGCTCCGAGTTCTGAGAATTGAATCCCGCCATGAATCAAATGAGAAGCCTGGACGTATCAGTGGAGCTTCGTGCAGAGATAGTCGAGGCTCACCTCTCCTAGCAAGTTCATGCCTTCTTTGAGATTGTCCACAAGGTTGACGTTGCCATCTTCGTCCGTGCGATAGACGTAGGGCAATTCCAGAGCACTGCCAGAGTGGCAGCAATCGAAAAGGACGAACAGAGTACTGCCGGGTGCCAAAGCCGAGACTAGACACTTATGTAGAGTGTCGCTAGAGATCTGGCCGTTTTGTAAATAATCGACAGGCACGATGGTGTCATCAAAGCCAGATGCTCTGTCCCCATCAGGATCGGGAATTTGACCACCATGACCGGAGTAATGTAAAAACAAACAGGTATTCGGCTCGCTGACAAGCCAATGCATGGCGGCTAAAATGTTGTGGCCTGATGGATAGTAAGGTCCTATGTAGGTCAAGTCAGACACAGTCTGCTGCAGTCATGTTCTGACGCACCCGATCGAGCATCCGATAAGACCACCATATCTTGGGGGGCGGAGCTGTAGCCACGAGAGATGAGGAAGGACGCCATGTTGGAGATGTCATTTTGGCAGCCTGCGAGCTCATGCTCTTGACCAGTATAGTTGATTCCTATCAACAAGCTCTTCCGCCTCATATTGCCGTTATCGTGTCGCTAATATTTCGAAGAAAAGAGGCGGTGTAGAGGGCGTTTTGCACAACGAATTGTGCGCGACAGGTCAAGCACAATCGATCTTCAGTATATACAATTTACGGATTGGTACAAGGAATCGACAACATAAAACAGAGCTCATGGTGTTAGTGACAAGCACGTGCTGGACACGTAATCCGGTCTCAGCAATTACCGCTCAGCAGCATCACCTGTTGCTGATAGAGGCATCCACCACAATCACTGTATTACAGCACAGTTGATGGAGAACCCCGGGTCAGCAAAACAGCATCCATTTCACTCAGCACTCTTCTATCTGCAGAGCAAACATTGTTGTTGGTATGCCTTGAGGTCGCTAGCGTTTCTCCTACTTGACGATGACATCATCGATGTCCTCCTGTTTGGGTAGCCTGTTCACAATCCTGAGTTGCTCTTGATCTAGCCATCCCTACCTGGTAACTACCTAGGTAACTATCATATCGATATGTGCCAATCACCGCTTGACGGCAGCCAACGCGCCATCGCTTGCATTTTGCACATGTCGCTTTTGCGCTTGTTGTATCCGTCAACGCTCACGCTGCACCGCGATACATGTAGAACCACCAACACTGTACAGCAACATTCTCCAACGCCTAGTTTATACCCGCTCATATATCGTGTCCCAAAAAGAAGAAAGACAATCAAATACCGTCATTACTCATTACCACGTCGTGAAAGCCCACCCTACTTGATTCCGTCAGCTGGTCGCATGTGCTCAGAATCCACTAGAATACCATTCGCAGATACAGTAGCTTTCCAGTTCCATGGTTGTGTCGGCTCTTTTGTGCAAAGCTTGATTAACAGCTCTCTTCATTTTATTGCTTGCCGCACTCGTTGCAGCTGCGGGCGCGAATTCGGATTCCTCGACCAATATTGTCGGAATGTCGGGTATGGGCATTACCTGCCAGTCGTTGAGGACCTGCATCTGCTGACAATAGGGTTGAATATTGCTGTGTGGCTTGCGCTTCTCAACCATCTTAACTAGGAGGGGGTACTCTGGTGTCGATGCCGCAAGACCTCCTCTTTGCCCATTGTAGGTACTCGAAGGCGACCATGTTGACGGAAAGGAAAACGAGGTCGGATATGCTTGAGTCCATGCTTGTGTAGTACTTGCCGCGGCGGTTGACATTGCTGGTGTATTACCAGACAGGGACGTTGAAGCTAAGCTGAGTGTTGCTGTGCCAGAAGTGGCGGCCGCTGTAACGGTTGATGAGTTTGTCCCATAGCTGCTCGTGCTGCTCATGTTGGTCGAGCTTGTGGTTTCGGCCACATCTTGATCCAAGAAGATCCAGAACTCGTTGATGGTCGAGTTGAAGAAACAGTACCACGGTTTATCGCCAATATTGAGCGTGCGACTGTCCCAGGGTGCAGCATGCTGAATGATATCGCGGGCTTCGACTGAGCGTTTCTTCGGTGGAAGAACATTGGCGGGCACTGTTAACAGTTAGTAGGAATCCTAAACTGTGCAAAGCGATCAAACTCACATATAACTAGCTTGTCAAACAAGGCGCTGAAGAACAAGGCTACCCCTAGGTCTGGGTTATCCGTGTCTTTGTATGGCTGAAGAGTGAAGTCCGAGCCGTTGAAATCTGGTGGTTGAGGTCCGTATCGGAATTGGGAGGTTATCAGTGAGTAGTCATCGAAGTGTACCTCGGGTTGGCCGCCTTGAGGCTCCCAGATTGTGATACCTAGTTGTGCAATATCTAAGCAGGCCCATGATCCACCTAAAGAACTGTCCACAACACAGGTATTGACTTCTTGTGTCTGGTTGAGTGGTACTGTATAGTGACCAGTGGGACACGGCGCCATGCTGCTCGTGGCCACAGGTTCGGCATCGAGCCAAACAGTGGTGGTTGCAGCTGCAGCTGCAGCGGCGTGTCTGTAATAACGGTCAGCCCATCCAATGTAGGCTGCAGAATGAATCTTACATTGCAACAGTTTTTGCTTTCCTGTTCCCTATTAGCCCACCAACAACGCCTCCAAGAATGGTCGAGCATATGACAGCAGCGGTAAGTAGTAAGATCATCCATAGTGGCAGTGCACAATATTGCTTGCCCTTCGTCCTTTTTCGCCACCGTTCCCTCCTACCGACCTCTTCCTGTGCTTCTCTTGCTGCGGCAGTATTGAGCTGAACATCAGACTCACCCAAAGCGGGCTCGGATGCTGGTGATAGCGGGAGCTCCGCATCTGGTGCCGCCACCTCTCCAGAGGCAGGTGCATTTATACGCGCCATGTCGCCCTTGGCAATAACGTTGTCCGCATACCGCGAGTATGGTGGTAGTTCTTCGACATGCCCGTCTGATCCAACAATATCACCTGTGTCATTTCCGGCGGGTCTGGTCGATGCGTGGTACCCGTCCCCCATTCCTGGAAAGCCCAACGGTATAGCTCCAATGTCCCCATCATCGTCGTCCTCGGGCGTGGTATTCTGTGGATACATAAAATACGGATGCTCCGGCCCAGTATGTCCCTGGAAGGGTCCCTCCATTGGTCGTACCGTAGAAGCACTGGCTATGCTCGATGCTCTTGTCAATTGTGGATACATGCCATAAGGATGGCTAGGTCCAGTAGGACCGAGATAAGGGCTTTGTGACCTGGGTATTGAGAAACGAGATGATGTGCTAAGTGTTCTTTGGGTGGTTGATTCCAATTGTGATATTGAGGACACGGTTCGACGGATTGTGGAGGCTGCGTCGTTCGTAGGGACTGGTCTTTTGGCCGTGGAGTTGGGTCTGTTCAGATTTGAGATCCGATTAGGGACGGCTGGGTAGCTAATGCTTTGAGGAGTATCTCGATATGGAGTGCCAAGAGATAAGTGTTCGGCGGAGCTGTCCATGGAGTTGCGAGGAGACTGGTCTGTAAAGGGGTCGGCTGGATCCACGGCGGAGTCGTCGCTGAAAACGTTGAAATTCAGTGTCCTTCGACTTGACCGCCTTGACAAGTGTCCTTCTCTTTGTGGTGATGCCTCCCGGGAGGGAGATTGGCGCGCAGCCATTCTGTGGCTTAGCCGCTGGCTGAGACCAGCCAGGCACTGTGAAGGGTGCGACGAGGCGAAACTGTTGCTGTAGTGGGTTTTCGATGGTACCGGGTAAGGACTCTTGCGGTTCTCGAACGATTTCAGCGACTTGTAGTGTTATCTGAGACGTGTAGAGGGAACCATGATCGATGGGATGTCATGGACGTGGAAGAACCGTTCTTGCCGTCTAGTCTGTTTCAGGCGGGCTTGGCTGCGCTTTCGGCTTAGCGGAAGCACGGCGCTATCGATTGCCGGACAAGCACAGCCTGCGCTGGCATCCAGCCTCACGTTCTGTCTCGATCAGGACCGTTCAGCCAGTCCTACCCATACCTGACATAGTCATTGAGACGTTATGGCCGCGGCAGCAGAGGTGCAAGCACTTTTACGCTTCCTCACCAAAGAGGCAAGAATTCCATTGGCTGACGCCCTCCCCAAGATCAATGATCTGCGCAAGTCACAGTTGAACAATGTGGAGAACATTTCAAAGGCAGACCTGTCATGCCTCGTGCCCATCTTTCCAGATGAGAAAACCGCGAAAGTCGTGATCAACGCTGCGAAACGTGTCTCCAATCCTCGTAAAAGAGGTGCTTCATCGACAACATCGCCAAACAAGCGTCTCAAAGGAGAAGCCGATCAAGGTGAAAATGTAGACCCCGAAGCTACTTTGGCATTACCACAAAGTGACGCGTCACTGGAAGAACTCCAGGCCGTTGTGATTGAGACCAATAGAGCGCCTTTGTTCCTCGCCTTCGCTGTGACTGTGTTGAAGTATACTCACCCAGAACAACCTCTTTCTTCCAGACTCAGTCTAGCTCAAGCCGTCGTCAGTGCCAACTCACAAACTAAGGCAAAGTCTATAGGCCTGACGAATGGTCCGACGGCAGAACAAGATGGTTGGGCTCAAGGTCAGCCAAAGTGTACAGTGTTGGGAAGGGAAATTGCAGTCATGCGACGGACGCTACCAGTACACACGTATGAAAAGGACAGTCAGGATACTCTAAAGCAAGAAGACGGATCTGTTAGCCATCACGAAGCATTCTGGGGCATCGACCTTGAAGCTCTGCGAAAGTCCAATGGCCCCCTGTTAGCAGGCCCACACAGGAGTGCAGCGACAAGTGGCCCTCCGATACACCGTCCCGAAGCGGCTCGGGGATATCTGTTGAGGTCGATCGTACCTGCGCAAGGCCCAGAACCACAACCTGGAGAAGATATTGTCAAGCCTACTGCGAACAAGAAGAAAGCAAGTGCAGCGGAGATAGCAGCGAAAAAGGAACAAGCAGTGGGCATGCTCTTGAAAGCCATTGAGCTGGTCTGTGAGTCTTGGGCACACGGGTTGACAAAGGAAGAACTTGGCCGAAGAGGCTCAGCATGGTACTCAACAGTGCGCCCTGAGATCGAACCTGGTCAGGCTGGCTGGGGTCAGCGAGGTAAAGTCAAGCTCTCGAACATCTTGAGGCTCCGAAAGCTGGCTTCGTAGAATGGAATATTGAGAGCATATGTCAAATCACTTGATACACCTAAATATGAGCCCCTGCCAGTCTTTGGATCGCAGATAGTTCGGATCTGAAAGTTCTGGTGCGCTGCTGTCAGTTTACGTCGCGATGGCTCAACCACCTTCTTCTTCTACACACGCACTTCGCTGCTGCGACACATACGCATCGCTAGTTCTTCCACTCGCTGCATAACAACAAAACCTGGGATTACTTCTACATCTTCACTTCTAGTTTACTTTGACGACGAAGAGGAGATACAAAGTGCATACCTTTACTCAGAATCACCCCAGATGGCACCTGTCACGACTCAGTTTATCCTGCTGGCCATCGTTCTCTTCGTTTCGTCGGTATCGACCTCCAAATCCTGGCAAGCAGTACGGACTTGGAATGGCCATCAGGTTCATTGCAGATACATGTCTGACTCTCGGTGTATGAACCTGCCGGCACATGTATCGGATGGTTTATGTTCAAGAAGCATCGATCCTCAGAACGACTGATGAGCTCGGTTCATGGATTGGGACCCGGGCTACCAGTATACTTATGGTGTCGCGGGCGCTGGTCTTGTAGACAACGTAGAAAAAGGTCGTGGGGGGTGCTTGGGAGTCTGGGAAAGAGGATGAGAAAATTTATCTATGGATAGGAGCCGTGAGAGAGACAGATTCTAAACTGACAGTGTATACCGCGCCGAAGTTGGGCAAGATGTAGAAAGAGGCAGGAGACCCGAGAGGCAAAGTACTCAAGTGGGTGAATTCTGGCTGGCGTCGATGAGCGAGTCTACCCAGGACACATGGACAGGAGCAAGAACATGGCAAGGAATTTCTGGTGTCTGTACAAAGATGGCGTTCTGGAACGAAAGCTGGCAAAGAAC
>Ga0210040_10006607_pt1 | contig 14382 bp, 11 predicted proteins | sample CryGeyCG12114_NA_FD_185462 | JGI IMG/M metagenome (GOLD analysis project Ga0210040, IMG submission 185462) | Groundwater microbial communities from aquifer - Crystal Geyser CG19_WC_8/21/14_NA (SPAdes) (version 2) | ecosystem: Environmental > Aquatic > Deep subsurface > Groundwater | place: USA... | reverse complement strand
GGTGAAGGTGGCGATTTGAACATTTTCCCAAATACTGCTTTATGTTTAAGCAAGTCTGTTTCAGGAATAATAGCCTAATAGTTATCTTGACTAGCCGGACCCACTGGCCTATGGCCAGACTCACCTTAACGAGTACAAATTCTAACTTACCAAATTTTCAATGATTCTAAAATTTTCTACCGTACTGTAAGTTTCTAGACTGTGAAAAAGCAAAAAAACAAGTTTAAAAAAAATTTAAAAAATGAAATAAAAAAATCTGTAAAAAGTTGCTTTATCACATTCTAGAAACTTACAGTACGTCAGAAAATTTTAGAATCATTGAAAATTTGGTAAGTTAGAATTTGTACTCGTAAAGGTGAGTCTGGCCATAGGCCAGTGGGTCCGGCTAGTTATTATTATTACATTTAGGCTGGCTAAGGTTGTTTGCTCCGGCATGTGTGTATAGTAAGGTTTCATGGTGGTGTATTCCTGAAGAAATATACGTTTTTAGGTGTGTGATGCTGTGTATCGATATCGATTGATTTCAAGGAGTGAAAGCAATTCAAAATTAGTTTAACTTTTCCTTATACCAGTGGCATTTTCTATGTATTTTATATGTTTAATATTGTTATCAATAAAAAGTGTTTATGCTGAAAAGTGAAATGCGAAATCGTATTCTAAAAACACATATACTTTCATTCAAACTTCTTTCCCGTGGTTCCACAATTTATGCTTCACTATTGGATTTTATTTTCTCCAGTATTCCTTTATTTGCTTGAAGACGAACTCTGTCACCTGTATTGAGCATGAAATTCAATAAAATCGTATCAAATTAGGGGTAAAAAAATCGTTGAAAATTCTTACCAGACTGAAAAACTCTTGTGGCATTCGTAGCACCAACAATACAAGGCAGTCCATATTCTCGTGCCACTGTGGCTCCTAAATTCCACCCCCATACATGCAAAAACCATAAAGATTAAAAATAACTATCTTCAAGTGGGTAAGTATTAGCAGCTAGCCTGAAGCCATTAGTATGCTTGACTTTAAATAGCGGTTGTAATCTTACCGTGTGATATAAGTCCTCCTAGCTCAGTCACCACTCCGCCAAGGATAGGGAAAAAGGGAGACCTGTATTCAAATTGCAATAAACTTATCAGTTAGTTAGTTACTTACTTAACCCCCACAGCAGTTCATTTTCCACGTGCATGAGTATGTTTCAAATTATATTCTCTCAGTCAGTTGTCTCCCCGTTTCTATTAAATGTTTAGACGTCAACTTGTTTGCCACAATTACTGTCGCAAATGAATGTGGACTACTCACCAGGCAATGTCTGTGGCTTTCGTAATGAGAATATCTCCTTGCTCAATTTGCTCTGCAGCATCTTTAACTGTGAGACAAACTTTGGCAATGCCCTCCACTTGGCCCGAACTCACTGCTGTGCCTTTAATGATGTCACACACTTGAACCTTGTCACTGGACTCATTGTGATTTATCTACACAGTGGATAAAAAATGCACATCCTTCCTTATTAGAGAGCTAGGGGATATATTTTGCGCTTAATCTTTTCCCGAGTAAATCTCATGGTGTATACTATAGTATACACATGTGATATCACAAATACTACTATACTTTGCTTACAGGTTTAGGCATCCCAGCACTTATTTCGCAATATTCTGCTTTTTCCAACTCAGGAAATAGTTTTTGTCGCCTTTGAGCTCTGTTGCATAGAATTAAGCATTGATTAGTTGAACTTAATCTTATGGTGTAGCTATGCGTGAAATTTTCACAGCCATTCCAACTTCAGACTACTTACTACTACACTGCCAATTGCCATCATGCTGACTGATTACATAAACTTATTTGGAAGATTGATTGGATTCATACTAACTTGGCAATGATTTCCGTGCAGCTGTCGTCCTGGTCTACTATGTGCCCAATTTCAGTGTGAGTGAAAAAGAATATGAGCTGTGCATCTGGAATGAGTAGTTCCTTTACCAGCTTATCCCCAAGGTGCATGTACAGTTCTTTGAAATGGTCCAAACATTTAACCAACAGTGACTTTGTTTTCTCTCGGTTGTACACAGACTTTCGACTGGATGGGAGGATGAGCTTTAGAAAACGTCTGAAATGTAAAAGTTTGGAAAGTCATGAAACCATATGTGCTGCTCGGGTTATCCTCCTTTCTATCAATTCCCCATGCATTTCATTCCGAAGGTATCTTCATACTGAGTATCAGTTTTATTGCCAGCCATGGAAAATGTGAAACTTGGCGCTTATGGCCTCTTATCTTACCGTGTTGTATTCTTTAATGGCGTTTTCAAAGAATTCAGGAGCTCATCGTCATTCTTAAAAGTGCTCTTTCTAGCACCTTTCCATGCACTGTTCCCGTTCGCTTTGCTGCGCACAATGCTTTGGAGAAGAGATATAAATGGGGACGGATCCATTCTCCATGACTTGCTTTTCAATTCTAGCTGCAAATCATAAAGACAGAGATAAACGCAAAGGTGACTGTGATATAAGTGGACATGTAGCTAAACTGACCGGCCGCTTGACATTTTCCCATATCTTTTATCTGGAAGTGCAGCGTTTTTTTGGCTTACTAGTGAAAGCCTACTTTCACTTTATGAACCATCTTCTTTTAATATCATATTTAAGACCTTTTTTTCGTTTTCCCAGGTGAAATATAATTTTTTAGACAAAAGTGATTTTAAATGAATTATTGAGCACTATTTCAAGCAATGCTTTTATCACTTTTGCAATAATTCCATCTATAAAGTCATTTCAGACCTTCTATGAATTCGCTCTGAATTTTATGAATGTGGGAGCAAGCGAACTTTTACTTTGGCCTTGTGCTCACCTCTCCTACACACCGGTGACCATGAACTCTCATGAATTCTGCTACGTTCTTGGCAATTTCAGTTTCTTGATTCAGCCATTCCATTGCCCCATGAGGGTCCTTGATGGTCAAAAACTCATCAAAATCCCTACCACTTGCGATTATTTGATTTCCCAGAGCTTCAATTGCTTCCGGAACAGAGGCGGATTCCACATCCCCGAATGCGGTTAAAAGGTAAGATGCGTCTTCTAGCATTACATCGCCCCAGCTACTAACTTTTAAAAGTTTAAAATAGAATGTATTTCAAAATTTATCGTCGAGTTAATGGTAGTTAAATACTTTTAGTATTATCATCGAATTAATCAAATAATATGGAAAATATATTATATTTTTTTTATCTTATAGTCACGATCTCACCTGGTTTTCCCTCGGAAAGTCCTAAAAAGCAAACCATTTGCGTCACTGTTGATGCTTCAGATGTACCAGTATGGCCAGCACAAATCTGAAAGTATAAAAACATTAATCGTCAATGAAAATATCAAACTAGATACTATTACTTTACACTCTACGCTCTACACTCTACACTTTTACCTCCTGAAGATGAATTAACGAAGCGTGAATTTTTTCGTATAAACCCTTGGCATCTAATTTGGCATAGTCAATTGCCAGATTGAATTTGCTGTACTTTTTTTCCAGTCTATCAATGTTGATTTTGTTCCAGCCCAGCAATGTCTAGTACAGTCATATTATTTTATCAAGTACACTATTTCACTCATATTACCGTAAGCAAGAGTTTCAATAAGTAAGTCACCTTAATAACTGCTAAAAGTCCTTTAAGTTTCTTTGAAACCGGCTGAATCCCGAATATATCCACACATTCTTTATGAAAAGCTTCATCCATTACACGATGTCCGAATATGGATAATTCCGCAACGACTATTGCTGGAGAAATTTCAGAGTCCAACAGTCGATACGCTATGTTTACTATATTTAAGAACAGTTTGGACTGAAAAACTTTAGCTGATGTAAACGAGTATGGCATGACCGATAGCTTTCCAGATCTTTTGGAAACATTCCTTTGCATATTGATATCCAACAGTCGGATAGTCGTAGAATGCCCCAGTGGACTCACGGCTGTTGGAAATACTTCCCTGCAAATAATTCCAAGTCAACATTTAACACAGCAATAGGGCATCATGCAAAAGTAAATGTAACTATATTTAGCTACATTTCATAACCTGCTGTGATGCAATTATTGTTATCGTTGGGTTTATAATCACATTTCAGAACTAACGCAAACGCAAATGAAATTCATTATTGCCGTTGCCCGGGACCATTATTGTAGATTAAATACGTCACTAGCTTGGGACGCTTTGTAGGTTGTATTGCGTCAATGAGAAGTGTGATGTATGCTGAATCATGTAAAACCGGCTAAATGAATGAAACTAACTTACCCAACATTGGCTGTTGTGTATCTTTCATTCATACAGCGACAAGGGGAATCCAGCTCATGCAGGATTTCGAAATCAGTCCACCTATCCAAAGATGTGATAGGTCTACATTGTAGGATATGTAGTTTGCCAACCTACAAAGTCATAGCATAATGAATTATACTTGGTTAAGGCACATCAATGTATTCATAACTAACCAACCTAATTCAATTTTATGAATCAGGTGTTTGTGTATACTCGAAAAAACCCAATATACTTTGGTGCGAATGACCTTGTAGTTAAATGAATATTATAACACAGTTAATCAAATATTACTGACTTGATCAATTGCCCATTCCAAGTCCACCGGCTTATATTGCCCCAACTCATTCTCTATGCTGTGTGCAATGTGGCCCAAATGAAGCACTTGATCATCCTGCAAGCAAAATGTGGAGGCCTCATCAAGCTCTGTGAAAACTTCTTGTGTGTCACTACTATTGCCGTTTGCGGAGATAACAATTTTGGATTTCTTCTCGCCCAATTGTTTCCTGATAATCAGCAGACTATTGCTTCCATTCTGGCAGAATGGCTCTGTTCTTTCCACGTAGATAGTGTCTGGATCTGACAATGCTCCAACAACGCTCTGCCAGATGACAATAAATGAATTAGTGTCACGAACTAGCTTTCACTTCTACAGCATCTACTTTCTTCATTGTACTTTTCATCATTATTTAAATTCCATTGCATACCATAACTGAGCTTGCTAACTAAAAAATAATTGCTGCTTTGTGTAGCTGAAATTTGTGTACTGAAATCACCAATATTTGGTGATTTCAGATGAAGTTGCATAATTTTACAGGAAAAGTTTTCCAATACGACTTTTTTGGAACGAAAAAAAAAGCTCGCAAATGTACTGTTATGTATGCATGCTGTTGAAGCAACAACAGCTGTAGTGAATTACCAAGAAGAATTTATCAGATATTGAGAGTGATATTTTTTGTGAAGTGAAAAATTGTCCGTACTTCACCAAGACCGTAGTTCCCTGTGATGATCATGTGAAATGGATTCCCAGTGACAGGATCAGCTGTAAAAATCACACCAGCAGCCCGAGCATCTATCATTTCTTGTACAACGACTCCCATGGTGCTCACAGCACTCTGTCCATGAGCTCTGAGTACGACCAAATAAATAATATATGAATAAGATTGAGATAAAAAAAAATCTGTGATATCAGTATATATAAATCACATTTTTGTTCATTTTAACACGTTGTTTGCCTTGGGGCACTGCGGCTCATATTAGTTTTCACACTCGCTTTGATTCGAAGGGAAAAGTTACTTACAATCTATATTGAACCGACTGAGGTGTGAACAAGGACGCCCAACAGAGCACAATTTTCGAGGGAATATCAGTTTCGACGACTCCAAGGAATGTATCATTTTGTCCTGCAGCCGATAAATTTGATCCATCTTCTAGCACCCCGGAGGACCTGACAGCGTACTTGGGAGTGCTCTTGGAATCAATCTGATATTTCATGTCACCCCGTCCAAAGGCTTGTTCCATCCAGGGCCCGATTAAGGATGAAATTACTTGTTCCGCACCACAAGATTTTATTAGCGTCATGACTCTGTATACGGGTTAGTGACTCGCTTATAGATATTTGGAAACTTTGCCAAATATAATGGGTAGCCATAAAATGCATTCATTTTTACGGCAGTGAAGTTGAAATATAAATAGTGTATAAACTGAACTGAACAAGGATTTTGAAAGATAAAATTTACGGTGTGGATTAAAAATATTTGGAAAATTTTTGGAGTTTGTACTGACCTTTGGCACATAGAATCAAAATCGTTTGTGGTAGACTCTTCAAACATTTTCCGTATTTGCTCAACATCCACACAATGGGAAAACATGTTTGTGGTGACGCAAAATCCTTTTGCGGTTTCAAACTGGAAGCATTCAGCATGCCATGGTTAGTTTTAGTTAGTTATGTAATTGAATGATTCTCACATGCAAAGAGAAATTTCATTTGATTTATATTTTTTAGCAGGTTTGCTACATAAGCATTCACTCAACTGTCAATTGATCAATATTCACGATGAAAATCCCAATAATCATTTTACTTTGTTCATGGAATTTCGCATATTTAGTAAATACCATCATAAAAATTTCAGCTAGTAAATACGCTTATTTGGGCAATAATTTTCACCAACCTTAACTTTCCCCAAGTCACCCATGTTAGCTAATTTCATCAAAGAGCGTCCTTTTCCGCCAACTAGAGACAGTGGTGCAATTTCAGGCGCATTGATATTAATAAATTTCGGTCCAATCTCTTCACAAGATCTATCTGGTGTATTCGTTGTACTCGATTTATTATCACTACTGTTGGCTTTCTGATATAATCTAGCATTTGTCATAATCGAAGGATTCTCTACATTTTTAACAAGAATTGCACTTCCCTTGTGTCCATTAATGGCTAGGGAAAACACAGAGACATGGACACTTGGAAGGTGAATGGAATCCAAACAACTCCCAAGTTCAACAATGAAAGAAGTTTCTTCGTCTGAAATGTGGAAACCACAAGCATTTTTGTGTGATCATTTTGTGCTGTAGGAAAGTATAAAACTATTACGTAAATTGCTACAATATATCAGCTTCGTGCATAAATCTTACCACAGATCGAGAAAAGTTTTGGAACGGTTTCATTATGAGAGAAAGTAGTTGCTTCCACTTGAACGCTTTTTATGGGTCTTACGGCATTTGAAGCATGTAGAAGGTGTCCATCAATCCAGTTATCTGATAGAATGTAGAAAGCAAGTGTGAAGTTGAACCAAGAAATGGAAATAAAAGTATGTGGTTGGTGAAACATGCAATATCGTTGTCTATAGCCTCACAGTTTTATACCGCAACGCTTATGTGTTTTGTGCTTAACTACGGAAGAAATTAAGAAGCAATTGCAATGCTGAGGGAATGTAATGAAATTAATTCCAACCGCATGGCAATCCCAGTAGCAACAAAAACATACATGAAAGGGGGATTTTTTATTTACACACCTGAAAGTAATTTATAAATGTAGCAATTCCTGAGAATTGTTTATAAAATCTTCAAACGGGAGAAAGTTCAATAAGCCTTAGGAATTACTATATGCACTTAAATTTTATGTGCAATTGTACGTCCTTAGTCATTATGTCTTTATGTTTAAAACGTGCAGACACATAGACTGAAGGCTATAAATTTCACATGTAAACTAAAACGTAATAATCTTTAGCACACATTATAATGCTAGCAAAGATCGTTCCTTATCTCAGTTCATTCAAAATTTGAAACTTTGGAAATAGATTGAACCGATTACAAAATTTAAATCAAAATTTAAAATTTGAATTCGATTAAACCTGTTTTTGAAATTTTTTGTGGTCACAGAAATCAGGGCAAAGTTGACATTTTCACACGAGCAATAATGTGGTGCGAAAAAAATAAAAATCATATAATGTGAGATCACTCAAGTTGATAGAATTTCATGATCATGAGTCCTACATTGCCCTGCATGGGCGAACGCAAAAAACTCCCAGATGCAGTTAAAGTAAAAGTAGGATAGTACTACACTAATAGGCAACCTAAGCGCTATTATATTAGAAGTAATTGAATGGGAAGAAAAAAATTAGTGCTAATGATAATGTTCTGCGATATTGTGAAATCGTTAGCGAATCTGATTGTGTCTGGATATAATGCGCCCAGTTTGCGTATGAAATCGTACGCACAGCTAAAATATCAAGACATTGGATGAACTGCTAACTACAAGACACCCTAAGCCAAGCATAGTAATGTGGATACTAACCATTAAATGCAGTTAGATGGAAAGCATTTCCATTCGTTCCACACATTCCAAACAATTCAATCCGTTTGCTCGTCGTTCCCAGAGTGCTAACTCGACTTTCACTTCTTCGTGTTCGAAATCCATACAAATAAATCGGACGGGACTCATTTTCGTTTATGGCCATCGTTCCATGATAACAGCCAAATTGATAGTAGCCTTTTGGGAGGATGTTCCTATTTGTAAGGAATGAGGGAACTCAAGTGAATTTAGTGATGAGTTTATCGAATCCTTCAATCGGGTATTGGCTCCCAAATTAAAATCAATAAACGACGTCTCGTTTCCCATTACAGTCAACTCATTTGAAATTGAGCTTTTGCAACTATCGTATACTGCTATAATATCTGCATGAGTTAAACATTTTCGCACGGCAGCATCAAAAGTTGTACTTACGGTAACTCAGGAAGCAATTCTCCAAATGCCCCATGGCGGCTCAAAGTTTTGGCTAGTAATTCGCCATTAGAGTCCTTTTGGCTATCTATTGGACGGTCTAAAGCTTTCCAACTGTAGCGACAAAAATTAAGTAAGGAAATCCATATAGTGTAGACAATAAAGAGGAAAAAATTTCGGTGAGAAAATTTATGTTCTTACAGAAAGTTCAAAGTTGCATGAACTTTTGACTCGTTCTGGTTGACGTCTGTCGTTCTATGTTTAAAATCTCGTGTAAGTTTGCAAGGACTATCAATCAGAATGCATAATACTGAACAGTTTTAATTTAGCTGCATACATTACAAGTTGCAATTCGGAAAATGTGTTTACCTTAGCACTCCATTGTACCATATTCTCCAGATTCGCATGGGTTCAACAAGTTGCATTTTAAAATTTCCAAATGTGAACTCCTCCGAATTATCAATAAACCCTTCAAAGCTTTCTATAAAATATGCAATATGTATGATCATATCATATGATGAACATCACATGTTATCCATATTTGGAATGGGAACATTAAAGCTACTACAAAAACTGCTAATTTACCTTTATAGAGCTCATTTTGAACTTTTACAAAAATTTGTAATCTGGATATTTTTCCAGGAAGGCGAGTAATTTTGACAAGCAGTGCATTTTCTCCATCATTGCTTATTCCGTAAAATGTTAAATCGTCTGATACATCCTAAAATTTTGAAGCCTGATGTATTTTTTTGGGTTAAAGGTGTTTACTTGGAGTCACGTAAATATATCTTTGTGGAAACCTTAGATTGCAAACAAGAAGGCTTTTCTGCATGACATTCATCCTCGGTGCAAAAAATCCCGAGATCCTCTGTTCGTTGGGGCGATTGCACGGGATTTAACACAGGAAACTGCCCGACAAGACTAGCTTGCCAATTTTGTATAGCTTTCTTTGTGAAAAATTCATTGAGTACTGCATGGTGAACAACATTTTCATTAAAAATCAACTCCGTTTTTACTTCTCTGAATCTATGAATTTCCAAATACAAACCAAATTTGGTATACCTAATGGAATAAAGTCTCCCTTGTCTTTCGCTCGAATAAAATACGCCACAAGGATTGCCAATGTTGATACAAAAAATATTTCGAGCAACATGATGACTCTAAAATGTAATCCTAACTCACTAGGGAATTTAATACACATGCAAAATACTCTCGGTGCATTTGGAACTGCAGACTGATCTATATATCTCAAGGTCGCGTTTTTATAAACCATCATTGTTTCGTACAGTATGTACAACATCATGCGTTATCAGACAAAAAAGTGTGCATGCACCAATTTTGATTGTCCTTTATCTGTGGAATTTATCAGCATACTTACACTGCTTAACAGTTTACAATATAAGGTAGCAGTGGAATGGTTAGATTAGGATGTTAAGTACATAGTACATCCTAGAGGATAATTCCAAGTTTCCAGACTTAACCGGTAGTTAATTGATGTGAAATTATTTCAATACTACAAACACTACAACTGCAAATAAATAATCATCAGTATTCCTTTGAAAATCATTTATTCACTGTAATCTCACAGTTCAACATGTATGTGCTTGTAAACTAGAGATAAATAATATTACAAGATAGCATAAACGTAAAGACAAATATTATAATCAAATTAAGTCAGCTTCTAACGATTATCTAAATTATTTTCTAACGCATAATCACAAAACAGTTATTTGGTAGGAACTTTGGAATTACTTTAAAGTGCAATGCGTAAACTAGTGTTTTCAAGTCAAAAAAATCCGTTAGAATTAGTAAATTATAATAAAATGATAAAAAATCATGGGATCAACTGAGTAAGTTAAGTAAATAATAAAAGACATGGGGCAAGACATCAGGCCAACCGAGTTTTTGATTTTGCTTTTACCCTTGGGAAATAACTGTCATTGTAAACATCCTTGGGAATCCTCATATACGGGTATCTTTGGTTGTCAACTATGTGCTGTTGCTCCATCTGCCGAATTATTTGGGGACGTTTATCAAAAGCTTCCAGCCAATTTAGCTCCACATTTTCGGGAAGAATGACAGATTTAGATTCACTAACATGACTGGAGTTAATGGAATTGTTAAGATTCATACAATCTTCAAATGACAATTTTGTGAACGTGAGATGTTTGTTAGGCTCTAGTGATATCACATTGATCTCATCAGTTGAATTCGTCGAGGTGACATAACTAGATTTCACATTATTGTTGGGTGAGTGAAGTGGTTCATTATTTTCGATATTATCACAAGCTGTATCCGTCATTTGACTAATTTTAACAGGATCTGATACTTCAGTCGAATCCATCACGAACGAGTTGTTGGATAAGCTCTTATCAGATATTTGTCTTTTAGTGGATAAGTCGTTCCCAAACAATCTGCTGTCAACTGTATCGCCAAAGGCATTTTCATCTGCCTGGTTTTTATTTTGGTTACATGATTGCGTCTCTTCTGAATTGCATGATTGACCATGGTCAACTTCGTCATTCCCTTCAATTGGCAATACAGGTTTGAGTTCATGAGGATATGAAAAAGGAATTTGAATTTCGGAGGTTGAGTCTGATTTGATTTCTTCATAATGTCGCCTTTTAACTTCAAAAGCTAGCAATGAACAAATGGTTTCCACATCTCCAATATTGTTTTTTCGAAATTCGAAAACTTCTGGAATTGAAATCTTGCACCCCATTTCCCCTTCAGCAACACGTTCCATTATCCTTTGTAAAATCTATGCAGAAGTTTATAAATGTTTAAAAAAATGATAACCAGAGAAAACTATTTTCAAGGAAGTAATATTCATATCAAAGATTATTAGCATCTAACTACTTACCAGGCATTCTTGACTAGCCATCAGGCAGTCAACAGCGATTTCTTTGAGCCTTTCAAAATCTAAGGCTTCGGAAGATAACGTGATAGCCGCACAATCTTCGCCATTTTTCTCGTATCCAATAAGCTCAAGAATATCTTCAGGATTCGAAAGATAATTCGAAATACCACGCACATAATAATCTGAACTCAGCTACAGAGAAGAAAATATGTTAGAGCATAGAGTGGGTGAGTTCGGTTGGGTAATCCCATTTGGGGATTTAGTGTAGCGAAAAACTAAAGCAATCATGCGTTTAGCATAGAGACAGACATAATATCAGGAAAAGATGGCAAAACGTGATACTGATCACAGTGACTGATTTTATACCTCAATCCTCGTAAAATCCTTCCTCCAAGGCTGCAAGTATAAATTCAAAGCATACTTCATGAGGCATCCAAAGGCTTTACTGGCACCGCAAGGGTCAAAATCTTGCAAGCTCGTGACACTGTCATTCAAAACGCGTTTCGTTGCATTAAATTTTAATTTGTTCTCATGGGGGACATTGAATAGGTACTTTCTGGCTGCAACTAAATAAATGACATCAGTTATGGTAAGAATTCTCTGAAATATGATAGAGCCAAATGATGGAGTACTACCTGCCAACGTTTTCTCGACATCATTGCTACTGGATTTCTCGCTGCATAGGAACTGCTCGAAAGATTCATCAATGTTTGACTTCAAAGACTTCGACCTCTCAGACAACAAACTGTTCCTCAAGTTTACAACATCTGAATTTTCCGTAGATGTCATCGTTTTTCTGCGTTGATTTCCCCCTAGAAGTGTAAATTTCATCATTTTGAAGAGTTCGAAATCACTCCACTCACTTTTTGTAGTCGAACAAAAGTTTGCTGGGATATTTCACTCACTTGTCTTCTTACCTCTTGTTTATGTTTTAGTTTGCGTTGTGTTGCAAGTTGCACTGATTACAACAAATTCCACATTCCCTCTTTTTTTCTCACTGCAGGTGCAGGATAATCTGTCTGATTTTCCCAATCTATCTGACTCTGTGCCTCCGTCTGGCAACACCGCTCCACCGTCAATGAAGGCAATAGAGCAGACCGGCACCTTCACCACCAATTAGCTTCCTGCTCGGATTCGGCCAATTATAGCAAGTCAGTTATCCAATTTAACATAAAACTAAAACCAACGCTATTTTCCACAATCCATGAAGACAAATGGTCCCCTACAATTACTATAATATAGGTAAAGATATTTTACAACTTCAAAAGGCTCTACTTGATCCATTACCAGTAGCATACGGTGGTAACTTGTTGCGTGTTCAATGCAAAAGCTTAAATTATGGGATTTGCTGATTTGCAGCTAGCATTTCAGCAATAGTAGCCAGTAAAATGTGAAAAATTAATTGAATAACTTCATACAGCTAGTTTATAATACCTGATTTGATGTCCTAAAGTGGAATATGGAACGTTATTTAATTATTGAATTTTTCTAATAAAAAAGTTGCAGCTGTTTATAAAGCCAAAACTAGATCTCAGTTGTCTACGTGAGAACTTGAAAAGAAAAGTGGAAGATGTTATCTCTTTCGATTTTTTCTTCCATATTTAAACACCTTACCTTAAAAATGGAGAACGTAATGTAAGTCAAAGTGTATTTTCGCAGAGCAAAATGTTAAAAAAACATGCATGCAAACTACTCTTATTGGATCCCTCGGATTAATAAATTAATGAAATATTTTATCATGCTGAAACTAAAAACAACCAATCGCTATGCATACGCATTTCTCTGAGTCACAAGTCTCACAAGCAGTGATAGAATTACACAGTCCATGAAAAAAAACCTAAACGAACCATATCCAATCAAACCAATCATGCTGCCAATTGGGCATGTCAAATGCAAGAATGCTTTTTATATGCAGACTCTTTGTAGGGAATTTACGGTCATTGACTTAAGAAATGACAGATTAGGATGCCATAGAAAAACAACGTTGGGTTTCTGAAAGCGTAGGATTGGAAGGATAGGCTTTGTAATTGCAAGAAGTTTCAGTTCAGTCAGTGACGTGCCTGCTTGTTCTGTCTCACACTGATAATTTGTATTTAGAAAGAGAGAGGAAAAACAACGGTGTTTTATTCCTAATTTTAATGAATTAATACGATTTGTCAACCATCAACTTAAATAATCAAGAATAGTTAAGTGAAAATTTCAGTACAAGCAAATTAATAACGTTTGTACGAGCTTTCCTAATAACGGATTTAGTACTCATCACGTCTAGAGTCTAGAGGTGCATTTTAATTTTTAATATTTGTAGATTCGTCTTCGGCATAATTGAAAGATTATCTTGAGTTATTTGATACATCCCTCCTCTTCAAAGGATTGTTATTCAAACGATTCAAACCCAATTTGCGGGTCACCAATTTATTAGGCCAATACTCTCCAACTAAGGGAAAAGAAGGTAAGCAATACTCATGCTTTGAATTTAATTTGAATCGACGTATGAGATGACGTATAAAAGTTAGTTTAGTCATGCACTCATACTTAAGTTTGGTAAGTTTAGTCATCATTCATAGACTGCGGTACCGCACCGGATGCGGTGGAATGTGTTAATGCATAAATCCCGAACATTTCAATGTCATCTCTTTTTTACCTAGTCTAAGCAATAGAATAAAAAGTATACGGTCGCAATGTAAAGGGGGGGGGGGGTAGTGCAAGAAAAATGTCCGCTATTTAATGGAAACGCTATTATCTGTCTCTCTGCCCATGCCGCATCTGCTATGGTACAAAAAACAAGATATATTTTAATTGTGTACAGTACGTTACGTAGTACAAAGTACAAAACAAAAAGAACAGTAAGCCAGGAGACACAAAAATTGCCACAGCTATAAACTTCACCTTAACCATGACATATCCACCGACTACCGACCAATTGATGAGTGGTCAAGCCGATGTGTTATGTTAGTTGTGAGGTGAAGGAAAGTGTAAAAGTGTGTGTGTGTTCGTGTTCGTAAGCAATTTTCTTAAA
>Ga0210040_10006606_pt1 | contig 14382 bp, 5 predicted proteins | sample CryGeyCG12114_NA_FD_185462 | JGI IMG/M metagenome (GOLD analysis project Ga0210040, IMG submission 185462) | Groundwater microbial communities from aquifer - Crystal Geyser CG19_WC_8/21/14_NA (SPAdes) (version 2) | ecosystem: Environmental > Aquatic > Deep subsurface > Groundwater | place: USA... | reverse complement strand
TATTTTCTTTCTCTTTTCAGTGCCCTCGTCCAGGGAGAGTTTTTGAAGACTGCAGTGCCATTGAACCAGCAGTGCACACATCTGCCCACATTTCTATTTTTGTTCATAACATACACACATCTTGTGTGTTTGACCTAACAAACAACTCACGTTGAACCATACTTTATAGGAAGTGAATGAATTGGTAGGGCCAAGTGATAGCTATACTATTTATATCAACAGTGGAGATGAGTGGATAGAATTTCACTATTGACAGAAGCTTTCAAAACAATTGGGTTCATTATATGTGTTTTTTCTTTAAGTCGTGTGAGCAACGTGTAAGTGTACAAGAGTTGGGAAACTTGATTTCTTTATGAAAAGAGTGTGCAGAAACTGCTCATATTACTACAACAAATTAAGGCTGCAGATGTAACATAGGAACGTAAACTTGCCGAAAGGATTTTCGTGTCAAGTCATATAGTACTGTTGTTGTGTGTATATATGTAACTTAAGTTGTGCCAACAAAAAAAGAGACTAACAAGACGACAACTAAAATGATGAGCCTAATGGTTTCAAAAGGTGTCAAATTTGTTATCCTTCTGGCCTCTATGGATGTGCTTCTCATGGCCGCTGTTGCAAACGACGGTAAGATTCGTTTTTACTTTTGAATACAAATTTAAAGTAAGTGGGAGTAATTCAATATGAAACATACTTTTGAAGCATGTTATTTTTTTATTCCCATTTTATGTATCGCATTTCAAGTTTTGAGTTACTTTTAACAAAAGTAGGATTCTCATGTTATGATTATTATGCTGTGTTTGCTTCTTTTATTTAGAAATATGAGGATAGCATAAATTACAGAATGTGAGATATAAGTAACGCTTATTACATAATGAGCAAGACTGCCTGAGTTTAGTGGGAGTCTTGTAGACTAGCCAAGCAGAAATTTTTTATGCATAATGTGTTCACCCAGTTACTTGGAAGACAAGGAGGGGTAATAGTGAAAGCCAACTTGTTGTCTTCACTAATTTCTTCATAGTACTAACTAACGCCTGAGTTGGAGCTTTTTTTACACTCTATGCCAAGCAATATAGGAACATGTGCGCCTTTGTTGAATTTTAATTTTCTTTTAGCTTTAACATTGTGCATAGATACGGTGGTAATTAAAAAAATTCACATTTATTGCTACTGGCTCAGATGCACAGTAATTATTTTTGTGACTTTGCGCTTTATTACCTGCGTGCGCGTTTATCTTGTTGCCTTCAAACATGCTGCAGTCAGTCAGTCAGTGAAGTTGGAAAATGGAATGGTATAGGTGCAGTGAATCTTGCATCGTGCATTATAAATTTATGTGATACATATATTTTTTCGTGTTAACTGTTGAATGCTATCAATCGGTTAAGATGGATGTATCTGGAAAGTAGTGCTAGGAGCGTGCACTGCATTTAAACTTTTTTGCGAGTGCTTTTTTTTCTTTCCTCATCAACTTACTTCCAAAGAATGCCTTCATCTGGTCTACACGAAAAAAATATAAGTACCAGGGTAGAATATGTAGACAGCTTAAGCAAACAAAGAGACAAGGGAAGAAAAGGTTTCTACAAAGCTCTGCCTGGTGGGAAGATGTAGAAAGAAAGTGGAAAGTGAGTAAGTCGTCAAGTATAATGTAAAGTCTTCATCAATTTCACATATAAAATTCATCTTTAGGGCCTCAGCTCTTGTTTTGTTTGCAGACAGAGATAGAACTTTTTGAGCGTTTTTTGGGTTTACTCAATTTTTGCTAGTATATGAGGTTTAGATTATGAAGAGAGCACGTTCTATAATGAGAATTTTATGAATTCAAATAAACGCAGATAAGTTTTGAATTTAAGTTTCGTCAATCCTAAATAATGGAGAGCATGAAATTCCAAATCCAATGTCTATATTGACATAAGACGCATTGTGCTTTAAATAGACTTACCGTCCGAGTCAACCCACACATTACGGGATTTTTCTTTGAAAGATCCCCCATATTATACTATCTGTGTACAAATTCAAATAGAGAATAGGTGCAAACTAAAAATGGGGTTTTCCTAACTTTACACCCATCCGATTACAAATCTGATTGATGTTATGATCTCAATAGATTCAGCTTTTTCCTATATTCCCTTTGCTTTTATATCAATATAGTTTGTTTCAATTTAGTTTCCACAAGGCGATATCCCTAGCTACAATATTTCTGGCATTCCTGCTCATTAATTTCACGGCAAATGAAAAGACACTTGATTTTAACAAGCTATTCTTGACAATGGGGTCAAGTTTTATCCATCTTTTGGTCTGCTCTATGCAAACCAGGCATGATGATATGTTCATCGCAACGAAACAGTAGCACATTATTTTACTTACTGAAATGAAAATACCAACTCCCACTCTCAGCACACTATTCTGCATATAGAGTATACGTTGTGGATCTCAATTTTTGCAAAACAACATTTGCTCTTTACGTTCCTCACTACTTTCAATGGTTGTATTTTCCAAGTATTTTCAAATAAATGAATATTTACTATATGTCTACTTTGTTTCTCCATGGAAAGTAAACACTGGAGCGAACCAGGAAAATAAACCCTTTTTTCTTTGGCCCAGTACCTATTTATTTAAGGCAACAACTTAGATACGCTCCGCTCATATACTTTCTATTCATGCTTCCGTAAGAAAGTCGATGAGTAGCCTTGCTTGAGAGTTTTTTTCGTTTTTTTCTTCTTCTTGTAGCTTCCGCTCTTTACGTTACGAGATTGTATCTGAATGCCAATAGAGTTGGATGTACTCAGTCTCAAAATTGAGCTTCATGTTTTGTGCTCATGACATGTCTTATATTAGAATTTTATGACTCTGCCCATTGGAGGGAAATGAAAGCACACATGCTGTAGCATTTCGTTTCGTTTTTTTGTGTTCAGTGAGTATACCGGTTGTGTTGCCCTTTATTATATGTACATGCATATAGATGAGACGTCGATGAACTATCGGAAGATAAAAGGAAAGAAAGGACTGAAGGCTTTAGAAAAAATCCTTTTGATGCTTACCCATACACTCGAAAAGTGTATAAAGATGTGGATTGTGAGAAAGCATCACATTTCAACATAGTGTTTTTTTAAATCCTACATGATAGATATCCTTTGCATTAGCTGCAAGTTGCTTCCATATTTTTTGTATAAACAATCAGGCTAAGTTTATAACATGTCTGCTTATTGCTGTATATATTTTTCCCGGGATATGATTAAAAATAATGCGTGACAGTGTTTACAAAAAAAAAGTTGTTCTAGTATTAAGCCATTTTCAGCTGCTTTTATATTGCATCAGCATTGATGAATGCTAAAGTAAGCTTAATCAATTTTGACCTTATTATTTCCACTACTTATCATTATTCTAAGCACGACCCAATTTTAAAGGTAGCTTTATTCAGCATTTTTCAAGAAGAGTGATAAAGCTCCAGAAAAATATTGATGACCATTTTTCAAAACATGCTTTTTCATGTTTAGTAAATCAGCAAATAGTGATTTCTATTCCCTTCATGAACTTGTGCTCAGACGTTGATCCACTATACAAGATTGGATAAAAGTTTTGCACAACTCACTCAGTCAGCCGGTCCGTGAGAGATGTCATCATCCCCGTTTTTCAGAGCAAAAAACTACACCACTGAAAAGAATTTATCTGCAAACGAAATCTGGTCAAGAAAGGTTGACCTGAAAACGTTGTCGTTGTACACAAAAGAGACCCATATGGAATGGATGGTCACTTTCTCTTCTGCGAAAAAGAAAATTCAATTTATTCAAAAGCGTGGGCTCACCATGTGCACTAAATTGAAACTTTCTCCTTGCTATATCAGCAATTTTATCTAACTAATATTTTTTAACACTCTATAGTTCTTCAAATCTTCCCCATTATAATTACTACTGCACACGCACACATTGTATACGTAGCTCTAGGAATTTCTACAAACTCATATTCTACAAGATACAAAAACCTATTTCAAACACTTTAAACTCAATTTAATTAGGTGATAAACTGTAGGTGTTAGATGCACCTTTAATCGTTTCTAAGTGACCCTTATGTACAATATGAGCAATAACATAACAACGTTAACACAGCTATAAAAGAGAACATGAAAAATGAGAACCATATTCTCCCACTCACTCGAGACGAGTCCTACAACTTTTTGAATGCCCAATGGAAGAAGTACTTACCTTACTAAACTAACTCACTAACTAACTAACCAGCAAATACTACCAAAGCATTCTATATGCATGGGAAAAAAATAAGACAATGGCACATACAACAGAAACGTTAAAGGGAGAAAACTTTTTTCCTCCTGTATCTTCTTTCATGCTCTCGTCTTTTGGTCTCTGGAGAAAGAAAACTTGTGAACATGGGAGTGAGACAGATTTAGAGTCTATGTGCTGCTAAACATGTAAAGCATTAGCAAAAAGAAGCTGATATTTAGCAAAAAGTTGAATGTGCACGAGATTTCGAAGGGAAAAACTATGCTACTACTACTGGGTAAAAATATGGTCGCCTCTTGCCCAAACACATGGGAGCATATAGTTAGTTACTTTATTTACTCACTTACTTACTTACGTACTAGAAAAGATGCATTAAGACGGGGGATTTAAGATTTATCAGAGACACTCACTACTTTTTTCTACTTAACTATTACGTATGGAGTAAGCTTGGTGGATTTTGCAAAGGCGAAAAAAACAGCCCCTCGTTTTTTTTACACATGCCAAGTTGTGTTCGCTTGAGCAAAGACCGTTCTCTATTCTCATTCTGGTATGCATACATACAAGGGGAAAGTGAGTGAGTCAATGATTTCACTAGGGATATGCCAACAAAGAATAAGTACTCTGTGTGTCCCTAATAGTGGTGGTAATAGTAGACACTATACTATATGGATGGAAAAAAACTTTCAAGTATTTTCGTATGCAAACAAATGTCGTGTTTGAGGAACTAACAAGAGAGTTTGAAAACAAAGAAAGGAAATGTGGGCTACTACAGACAAGTGGTGTGCGTGAGAAAATATCAGCTAGTGTGTATGGAAAAATATTCGGCAAGGTGACACATATTCATTCATGCGGAATTGGTAATTTCATTTTATCGAGCAAGAAAAGTAGTGTAATGCTGACGAGTGGCAGACATTTTTGGGTCTTTAAGAGGTTGAAGAGTCGAAATTTTTGCCCTTTAGGCAAATATGAGATGGATATTTTAAAATCGATAGATCTAGTTTCTTCTTTCTTGTTACTCGTCTCAAAGGTTTTCTCCCACAGGCTACAACTTAATTAGGTAGACAGCTGGCATGGATTTCGTTTGTAGTAGTTAGTTATTAGCTAGAAAAGGTTGAGACAGTTTAGTATGGTTTTTGTGGGCAAGAAAAAAGCTCAAAGCTTTTAATAATACAATGAGTGAGCAAATGCTCTTTGCTACTACCGACATAGTTGTGCAGCTTAAATATTGTATTATCCAGCGAGCATGTAGAGAAAGACTTTTGTGAGATCTTTGTTAGTTATTTTTTATCCTCATTCCATAAGTAAGATAGAATGAATGGCGTTTTTTTATAAAGCAAAGAAAAAAAATTAAGGAGATTTGGTTGGTTAGGTTTTACAAATTGCAAAAAAGAGATAAAAGGTTGCAAATCATATATAAAACTCACACTGGCAACACTATAGCACTATTTTTTAGCAATTTAAATTGATCAAAGTGCAGTCACTGAAAGACTGTCACAGTTCACCGCAATAAATGTACAGTTTGGTTTACATGGCTGTCAATGCCGAATGAGGATAAAGACTACAGGAAAAAAGATTAGGACTTCCGCACAATTAACGAGAATCCGAGTTTTATATAGAAAGAAAAACCCGCTTTATAAGATATGAATCTAAATCCACCCTAACAAAAGAAGGACGTAGTGTACGTACACAAGACAGGAAAAAATGTCAGACCCATCTTCACGGCTGACCGAATAAGGGGGGGAAATTATAATTATATATAACCATTGGTTTTCTCCTTCATTTGATTTCCTATATTCCTGTTGTACATTGTAGAAAACATTGGAGCTAACGAGCAAATAAGTTAATTACAACATACGTAGAACTTTTTAGAATATTTCCCTTACTGTAAGTTAATGAGATTGCCGTTTTTAAAGTTTGCATTAGAAACCCGGACTTGATTTGCAAAAATATGTAGATTTGTAATTCTAGACAAATATATTTTGTGATGTATTAGAACCCTGCAGCATAACAGAGATGGTGCAATCTCGTAGTAAATATTATACAGTTACATACATGATATGCTTTATGTTGGTATAGTTTGGGTGAACGGGGACTGTGCACGGGAAAGTGAAAGTGTGCTGAATACATACCTGAACTCAAAAATGGCTAGACTAAGGCATTAAGGAGCAAGTTTAACCTGAACCCATTTTCATATTAAAATTGTGCAAACTGGCTAATGGGTCAGTAGCTTGTGAATAAAGAGACAAAAAGAGAGTTTTACTCTCTAACGAGTACCTAAGGGAGTTTCTCATTTCATTTTCCACGAAATGTTTCACATTTAGCTGCATAACAAGATTAGAGAAACTTTTTCTTCCATTTTTCCACTATGAAAAAAGTTAGCGTGGTTATAAAGCTTTAGGTCTCTCAGCAGTAGTATAACTAACTAGCAATAGTGTATACAGTAGGGTTTGTGGGGCTCATAGAAATGAACTGTTGGCATGATGAGAATGATCAGTATATGGGGGATATATCGTCAAATCCTGTGGATTGAGCGACTGTACGTCAAAAGGGGAAACTTTTGCAGTGTCCTAAAAGTTGCACTTTTCTTCATTAATGGTTACTTGTCTAAAGTACAAAAAAAGTCATCACACCTCTAAACATGATAAAACGAGTGATATAATTCACAAATACTTTGAAAAGTTTTTTATCAAAAGTTTTACACGCTTCAATTTTCTCCTGGAGTAAACAAACAACAACAGCATAAATGAACAAAACAAATTCAACGAGACAAGTTGTGCAATAATCTATCAAACTTTATTGCTTTCTGCAACTCAATGTACTACAAAACGTACCTACCGTTTTATTTGTTTTTTATTCCGCATGCATAACTTCTGAGGTGATTGTTTTTTTGGTTTTTTTTTCAAAAAACGTTATTTGAAACCATGTTTGTTTTCAGATAGTCTAAACAATATCTCTTCTTTCTTAGAATTGAAATGACTAGAAGTATATTATAACTTCAAAGGCCAAAGTAAACTTTCTAAAGGACTTCATTCAAACACTAGGGCTGTTTGCACTTGAACGAAATGCAGTGGAAACTGTAAATTGGTATACACTGAGTTTTTCAAGTACTCTTATAGAGTAATGTTTTATTTTGGCCAGAAATATATGCTATATAATATTCAGTTTTCATAACTAAGGTTGTATGTATAAAGTTCATGTAAAAGCAAGCAAATTCTTTTCTTAGCATTCTCAGTCAGTTTTCCCATTTAAGTGTAACGATTGTCATAATATGTGAATACATTATAGCCGGCGCCTTTAGTTAGCTAACTAACTAAGTAAGTTTGTAAGAAAGTAGCTTTTTTGCTCACAAAACAGCACAATAGCATGAGATTCGAGCGTGAGATTATCTTGTGAGAGTTTAGAAAAGACCCCCTGCTCATTGTTCATCTTCATTATCGACTACTTAACCCATTGTTTTTGGGAAATTTATAAGACCATTGGGAACTGCGTGAAATTAACTCGGAAATTAAGTTGCTTCAGATACACTGTAAATGGAATTACTTTTCAAACTTGTGTAGATTGCAACAGGATTATTAACATGGCACAAAAGAGAGAAAGTAATCTTATGTTTAAACTTGGACAAGGGAACTTCTTTAGACAAAGTCAACTCAGTGAATTAGTTAGTTTTCAAAAATCTAAAATTTTCTTATTATGAGCCACAGCAAAATGTAAAGTATTATACCTGATGCAGAAGAAACAGTTTCCGTCTTTTAAGCTGTCCGCAGATGATGGAGACCATGTAATCAGTCACGTTTTAGTTTCCATAGAAAAAGTTGAATAACAGATGCCAGCAGGATTGTAAATATTTTGGAAAAGTATATATGAAGCCATTAAGTGAGCTGCCTTGTATAAAGGACATTCATAAAGTTAGCGTTTTTGACTGACTAGCTTGTTTAAGCTGTTACACAACGGTATCTAACTATCTTCATATCTGAAAAGCTTTTTTATCGTTCATTTCATCAAACTGATTACATTTTCTCCTTTAATATTGAACTCTCCAAAAAAAGTGCAAATGGGTCACCAACTAACTAACTAGCTGACGGCAGGCAGTGGTGTAATCGTACAGCACTTTTCATAAGTTTTCAGCTCGATCAGCATTCTCTCTTTTAGCTGCTCACAGCTCTGTTTTTAATTTTATTTTTCGTCATATCCATTGTTCTCTCGGTTTGTTGGATTCACAGTCTACAGGCACTTACCAACTTGCAGCTGACTCCACAGTAAAAGCTTTCCAAGCGCCATTTACTTTTAGGCTTAATTAATTCCCTGTCACTCTGTCTTTCATTAGTTTATTTGCACACCCTCTCCATTATTGTAGTGTTCAAACAAAGGCTCGTATAGTCAACACAGGTTCAACAAACCATGCGTTCGTTCCCATGCACGTAAAATAATTGCACAACTTACAACAACCCAAAGCACTATATACTTTGCTGAGGTGCTCTCTCAAAAAGTGAATGAGAAAACAACATTATTTTTTACTGCTCACCGGTTCAGATTATATCTTTGAATAGCATTATCATTACGAGGCTCTGGAGTTGAAGCTTTTCCTTTTGCATAAGTTTCTTTGTGATGAATAAATACAAGCGAATTAGTATGCTGCTCAGATAGTCAGTCAATGCGCCAGTAACATGTGAATGCATTGTTGATGACACCAAGCGGCTAAATGATGAAAAATAGACGATTTTTTTATTTAATACTTTTAAGCATTTATCATTCATGCAAGCATTTTGTGAAACACTTTTATTACTTTTTAGTTCAAGTACACTGACATAACAGCTTTTATGGGTCCACATATTATGCCAGTTACGGGCAAAAAGGACCGTATGTATGACTTCTGAAGACAATTTCCACACACAGCAAGTGTGTACTCATAGCTTTTTTATAGCAGTAAGTAAGTTTGTATGCGATAAGGGAAAAGCAAAGAAAATATTCTTCTGTTCAACTGGTTAGGCAGCAGCAGCCATAGCATTCCATCCAGCATACTGAAAGAGAGAATGTGAAAGAAAGTGAGACGGCCATAGCATGCCATCATCATCTTTAGAGCTATAAACGTAAAGTTTAATGATATGAATGAATGGGAATCGAGTGAAATAATAATGAATATTGGAGGGAGAGAAAAGGCTCAAGTTGGCACACAAGTGAACCTTTCAAGACGATATCCTTTTATGATTAAATTAGTTAGGTGAAAGTAGGGTATTTTATCTCGCTCTGTACTGCAATGTATATGAGCCTATAAGCCCCATTCCTATAATCATTCTCATTCAATTCCATTGCCTAAATAAAGTAAAGCGGTATTAAGGAAAACGAATTGAATGCTAATTGTAACCAAAAGTGAAAGCTTGTATAGTTTTCATAGTTTACTACCAGTCTAATGATACGATTTGTGTGATCCTAAATAACTATAACTAATAGCATTGCGTTGGCTTGCAAATTTTTCAGCTTTCAGCAAATGATAGTTTGAGCGAAAAAAATAATCCCGTCTTGATTGCCATCTTTTCATCTATATTATGTAATAATGAAAGTAAAAATTATTATTAATTTCGGATATCCCGTAGTTTTGCTGCAAACGATAGAAATATGTATTACAGTAAAGCGAGGAAATGAGATTTTATTGAAGAACCGTTTTTTCAAAGGTCCTACATAAATCACTGCAAATAGGTGTGCATAAGACAGAGATCTAAAGGTTAAAGAAGCCTTTTACACATCTCATTGACTTCTTTTGTGCTGTTTATATGCCTCACATTGAATCTGTAGATAGATATTTGTAATACCCGAATTCTTAAGAAGAAATAGTTGAATCGTCTTTTGTTCCCCGAGTACAAGGTCAAATGTAGTGAAATTGAATTTCATTGATTTTAGTGCCAGCCATATTTTTAGTATACGAAATGAACAGCTTTAGTTTATTTGTTTATCCAAAACTAATGGAATTAGTTCTTATAAATTACACTTTTCCGAGTTTGTTTGATAGCCATTATGTAGTTTTTGAGCTCTTGCAGTTGAAAACAATCGAGTGATTGTAAATTTGACTATGGTAGTAGTACAGAAACTTTCTTAAGCAAAACATAGTTTATTTTATATGCTTTCGCTTTGATGGACGCATATAAATCACATGCAGATTTTTTCGCATTTTCAGCTCTGCTTTAGATACTTTAATTTCCAGTTAAAAATTCTGTCAGTCTGTTTTTCTGTTTAAAATTTTTAATTTAAAAATATTGCGAGTAGAGCCCGATTTCCAATATAATAAATATCTCATTATAATGGATAAAATTTGTCGTTCTGGATTTGTGTCCATTTTTAAAAACTATAGTTGCTTCAATAAATTTTAAAAAGTCATTTAAGCGATCAAAAACACTCGTTTTAATGAAATTTGCCAGCATTCGTTTCAGGAAACAATGAATCAAAGTTTATAGATCGTTGAACTCAGCAAAATACATGGAAACAAATATAATGACTGCCAATATATTCATATTAATAGAATGTCTGATTAAGTTTCATCTTCCCACTGCTTACTTGTTTTTCATAGCCCAGAAAATAAGTTTGTCTGGCTTAGCAAAATAAACCAATAAATGGTTACCATAAAACAGACGATCAAAGATTCTACTTTGTATGACTCCCGTTTGATCTTTAAACATTAGGTACTTTTAGTTAATGAGTGAATGACTGATGCAGATAATTGTTTGTGTATCGTGTACAGTCAACTGATTTCATGAATGATAAAACAGACTGTAAAGGTGGCCTTTTTGGGATCCTAATTAGACAAGTAGACACGATAAACAGCAGACAACATGCACTGATGCACAACAAACGAAATCACGGAATAATTATATCACCAACTTTATGTTTTATCATGCTTTCATGCGATAGACGGTGTTATTCATATAAGTAGTCAAACCTGCTTTAAGTTATTTACAAGCCAAACCAATGTCAACACAATTTTATTCCAGATTTTATGTTTGTTTGTATATAATTCTCAATAGTAAAATGATAGCCACATTGTTTTCTCTTCATGTGATATATTTAGAAACAATTCAAACAATGTTACGTAGGCGTGTACACAACAATCTGCTAAGTTCCCACGTTGAATTAACAAGCGTGTGTGGAAATATTTTCTAAAACTACAAACAGGAATCAAAAATAGCAAAGTTCCTGAGCAACGCTATCACAATAATGCTGTAGAAGTAGAAAATTTCCAGTTTCAATCAGATTAGATACCACAAGACGATTAGATAGAGTTAAAAAGTAGCTCCATAGTTCCGAAATTTCCTCTCTCTCAAAAGTCACGTCTAATTCCAAATTCATTTATCTTTTGTACTTCTCTCATATGGTGACTTGAAATTGCACTTTGGCCGACTTGAGTGCACATTTAGAGACAACCTATGGGATCTGGTTGGCACTGCAGGCACCAAAATTCCTGTGTGTGTGCCAATGAAACGTGATTACATTTTAATCTTTGGTAGTAGATCACTTTTTCATTTCATCATTCTTTCCCAACCTGCCTCCTCCGTACCCTGCTGATAGGAGAAAGGAAATGAAAAAATCTTCCAAAGTCAATCCCATTCCTCTCTCTACTACTCTCATGCACTACTGGCACCGATAAAATTCTAGCCAACTTATAATTTCGGGCACAAAAATCCTATTCAACCGCTTACATTTTCATTGCTCAATATTTTCTATCCAATAACCTTTGTAGTGACTTTGTACAACTTATAGTAACTGCAATATCCTATCGATTTTAATTTAATCAACTTTATGGTCTCTTAAACATTTTTAAGACTTGATCATATTTTAGTTTGTAGACGTCAACATGTTCTGCAGCTTTTATTGTGCCCAGAGGCAATGAATTCAATCATAAGAGATTACGTGAGCAACATTGTGAATAATACAATTCGTAAGAATTCATCCTGTGTAAGATAAATTTAATATGTACATATTATTATGCATTTTCATTGTGACTAAATAACTAAATGCAATCATATAGCTCTTCTTAACCATTGTGCGTAGAAAATGTCAACCACAGACATCTAAGTTTTGTTCTGCATAGGTTTTCAAAAGAAATTAACTTATATAAAGTGCTAAATCCTCACTCTAAACGCAAAGTTGAACAAGCGTACACAATTGTGAACATAAGGGACACTTTAGTCTCAATCCTACTGGTTTTCATATTAGCACTACTACTATTAGAGCTGTGTGTGTGAAATATAAAACATTTTATGTGCTTGAAGCTCGAGTTAGCCAATATTTAGAAAGGGTTTCAATATACTTTTTTTGGAGCACAGACATGATGTACCATTAGCTAAAATGGAAATTAGAATCTTTTTTGTCCCCATTGTACGTTGTACTACGTAAGATCGGCGGTTCAAACCTCTCTCTTCTTTGTTTTCCTCATGAGAGCAATTAATTACTTTTATTGGCAGTTGAGCCCATAAATAACAGAATGGTGGTGTAACTGAATTCCTATGCAAAGCTTGCAGTAAATGCCCATAGTCTTTTTATTACACCGCAAGATTTCGTGTTACAAGTGTTTTTGGCCCATTTTGACTCTCAATAATTTGACTTGCAAGGATTTATTTGCCAAGTGGCAAAAATTTCACCAAAACCATTCGGACTTTACTTTTGGCAGTTGACATTCAAGTTCTATTGCGCAAAAGATATCAAATAACTTTTAATTCAGGAAATTTTCTACTTTTCTAACTGGATTGTAGATATTGCTCTAAAAGATTGTATTGCACGGATCTCACAATATGAGAAATATGCATAGGTAATAATACATTTGTAAATTGTTTGCCGTTTCTCCATTTCATCGAAATTTATTCAGTTTACTTGCCACATAATTTATGAGTTTACTCTTTAAACTATAAAAATGACACATTGAGCTGATGGGTGAAAGTGTTTTCTTCCTTGCATGCATAACACCACGAGTGCTGTGATTGTCATTATAAACGCAAGTAGGAAGGAACTGGATAGATATACAGAGAGAAAAGGGAAACTGAACGCCAAAGGATATGCGGGAATGTGCCTAGCAAAATGTAATTTTATAAAGAGGAAGTATGCCACCCCAACAATGATTTATAATACTAAAGACGATAAAGTGGAATTCTTTAGGCTGTAGAATAGCTATAGCTCTGCCTGCACTCAAAAGTGAAAGTGGAGAAAGCTGAACTGTGATTCAATTTTGGAATTTTCAACGTTTCTGATGACTCTCAACACATTCCATCACCATTTTTAGCCATAATGTTAATTCAACAATAGAATCTAATTATTATGTAAACTCGAGTGTAATCTAAAATGGAAATCACAAAAAACCACTTTTGCCTCCTGTAAATCATTTCTCTACACAAAGCATCTATGATTCCATTTGTTTGCTTATGCAATTAATATGTACAAAGATATTTAGTAGACCAAAGGCACATTTTTGTTTACTTTTCTGTTACATGCCTGTCTTTTAACTATTGCAAACTAAATATTAACATTAATTATTCTGTACATACTAATGTACAGCACGGCCGTTTTCAAACTTTGTGGTGAATTGCTTATCTAGCCTTTCCTTGTTAACACCTGATAGAAATGTAGCAAACTGGTTTCCTCTTTTTGGCAGACTCAAGTAACCACAGACGGTAAATCTATTGAAGCACGTAGAGCCATTCAAATCAATTCTACTAATGTATTGCGACTAGGAAGAACCGAGTTTTACTTTTATATACATTCTCAACCCGGCAATAATAGATGCTGGTACCTTATATAAAATACAAGACGACAAGTTCTAATTCAATCTAACGATCGCACTTTCCAGTCACTTTTTATTACAGTCAAAGTAAAAAGACACCTTGTTGCGTGCCTTGTTAAATTGTTTCGCTCACTTTGTCCAACTGCCAGAACCATTTGAATGCGTCTTTACAAATTAATCAAACAAAGGTGCGCTCTTCACAAGATTTCACGTGAATACATTTGAATGAGGCCTTGTTTTTAGCTCCCATTGTCTTTCCCCTCTACTTTAATCAACATAAATAGGCGAATTGATTAAAACATGTCGTGTGTGCATATGCGTAAGCCTGTATACATCACAGCAATATGGGAGCATGCCAAGCCGAGCAAATTTAAATAAAAGGAACATACT
>Ga0210040_10006604_pt1 | contig 14384 bp, 5 predicted proteins | sample CryGeyCG12114_NA_FD_185462 | JGI IMG/M metagenome (GOLD analysis project Ga0210040, IMG submission 185462) | Groundwater microbial communities from aquifer - Crystal Geyser CG19_WC_8/21/14_NA (SPAdes) (version 2) | ecosystem: Environmental > Aquatic > Deep subsurface > Groundwater | place: USA... | reverse complement strand
ATGAAAGCCGAGCTGTGGGTTGCATATCAGTTAAGTGGGTTTGTTAGAAAGACTAAGGTTCAAGGTGTATTACTAAAAACATGCACGTATGTAAATAAATACTGTCGTTGTGGTTTGTATTTTTACTTTTTTCTTCTAGTAGTAAGTATACTAGTATAGCAATAGGATTGGGTATATAATTTTGTTGTGCTGTGCGCTACAAGTGCATATTATGAAGTCAGACATAACCAGGCCATAACTTATTCAAATACACAACGCAGTTAATAGGATCATCAGGGGATCGGGAGATCCCACAAAAGGATTGGACAGATGCCATGTTTTAGATGCGTAGTCTGCCAGGTCAGACCGATCCCTATATTTTTAGTACCTCCATTTTTTGAAATTATGATTGAGGAATGTACTACGGTGCATTCGCCTCGTGTTTTAATTGAGAAGAAGGAAGTATTTTAAATTTCAAACTTTTTTTTTTTAATTTCAAAAAGTCTTTAATCCCAATGTATTTATTTATACTTTGCTTTGTTTGAATTATTAGGACTGGAATTCAATTTTTACGTTGCGGTTGCATGTGGTATCTAAAGAAATTCGATGAAGGAATTTTAATTCAATTGTATAGTCTCATTTTAAACATCTCAACTACTAAATGAGATACATTGTGGTGCGAGTACGACATGCAGATCAGTTAATATCAAAACCAAAACTTTCCATGAGTTGAGTGGCAGACGTGATCATTAATTTTTACATTTGAACAAATGGAAGAAATCCACAGTACGAATTATACAAGGTTTTCGATTACTTCTTGATTAAATGCGTTCTTCTAGCATGGTTATGTAATAGACTATAAGTGCAATCACTAATCACGATGTTAAATGAACGTAATGCATCATGCATCCTATCCAATCCATGCCAAATGCGCTGCAAAATTCACTATTTGTAAGTAACTAAAACTTAAACTATAGCTGACATTTTTTGTTGTCAAATATTGTTTAACTCGCGAAAACCAAAACTCAAGTAATTCATAACGCGAATGCGTGCTGGGGTTGCATTCCCAGTAGGTTAGGGTTTTCCTTCTAAGTCTCTGATGAAGGTTTTCCCCTATCCTTTTACTAGCTAGGTTTACTTTTACTTTGATTACTTTTCCTGTATTTTTTTGCAAATAAATCAGTAATCCATCAATTTTGAGTCATTCGGCACATTCCGAAATTCCAAATATCTAGATTTCAACATTGGGCACCTAAATTATTATCACATGTCTAGATAATTCACAACTTACGAACATGTGAACTCGTGAATGAATGAAACAGATATGACATGTCATAAATCTTCCCAGTCAAATCATTACACTTAACAACTATTAAAATGGAGTCAGCTCTGACATTAAAAATAATCCATGACCATTAAATTAAGTCAACCGTCATCACATTCAGCTAACTCCATAAATACTGGAAACCAAACCAGTGTAATCTGGTCAATTTGTGTTAGTGTGTAGTGTGTTGTTTATGTCATCGAAATAAAATTTCCATGTAGTCTCATAATTCCTTCTTAGACTAGCATCAAGATAATATAAAACAAGAGACAATCCCATGCAATAATATTTACCTCACAATAAAACCCAACTCAATTAACTAACTACTGTCATTAACCCTTGTTGACAAACTCAAACCTACAACAATGCTTAAGACACAGAGTTGCCAACCGCGGGAAAAAAATTTCGACGAAATGAGCCAACCGGGACTTGGCGCGTACAGTACATAGGGGGGCCGCACCTGACCAATCTCACCCACAAGCAAGAAGAAACTAAAAGACAAAATGGCGGAGCAAAATGTGCTTTTAACGTTTCAAAACTTACAGATTCCTCCTCTTTCTCCATGCCAGTGGGCATCTGGAGAACCGTCCTATTGTTCTGGGTACAATCCGAACTGTCCGGAAGCTCATGGTCATAGTAGATTGGCAAACTCTTGGTGGCGTCCAGCGCCCTGGCTCGGAACGACAACTTGTTCATAATGGAACAATAATGCTACTACCTCTGGACACTGTTGGAATTTTGGACACTTTTTCTAATCTTGAGAGCCGAGCCGCAAAAGCGGCACAAGGCTGTCAACACTGGCTCCTTCGTCACTTTTAGTTTGTACCCATGTTGACCAACTTTAAAAGAGTTTAATGAAAAGAAAATCACTAACTTTGTATATATATTTTTTCCAAACTCGATATCCCCTTCACTTTTACACCAACACTGGTTTCCTTTCAATGGCGGAGCCACGCCAACTTGGCAACCAACATACGCACTTTTTTTCACTAGTCATCCTCCCATTCCTAACCTTTTTTTGTGTCGAACAAAATCTTCAAAAATTACAAAAACACTTCCATTCTACTCCTCACTACTCATTTACTATAATTAAACAATTTTTATTTCCTAAAATTTATTCTCCGATTTTACAATGGCGTCTCAAGTTTCCACTTGCCTAGCAACTGTAGGCTGAAGGGCGGAGACTTGTTCAAGTCCCCTTTGTTCCCGCTAGATGGCGCTCAAGGGCTCAACCAAATAAATGTACTTGCGGAGCTGTTGTGAACTGGACAAAGGATGGGAACAGACTAGTTGGCTTGCATTACCTCACGGTATACTATTCGCTCCCTTTTTGTGTTCACCAAAAGCCTTTAGCTGTGGAATCTATCTACTCCTATAGATAGTATGGGCTTGTGTGTGTGGAAAAAAGAAGACTGCGCTCTTTTTACTATGCCCCTGCACATTTTCCAACATCTGCTTAAAGCCGGTCCTTTTTCACCTCATCCCTTATATTTACGTAATAGTAGTTAGTAAGTGGCTACACTTAAGGGATCCTATAAGGATTTCTATGGAACACTAGGATGGTATAGTTAGTTAGTTAGTTACCGGCTTTCCTAGAAACGCGCACGTTGGGCAAACTTTTAGTTAGTTTGTCTTATTGCAAAATGATTTGGGATAAAGTAAGTGCTGAGAACTTTTCTCACTAGTTGCTAGTAAGTTAGTTTGTTGTACAACTCTGGAGAGAAAGAGATGATGGTCATAGACACTTTTTTTATCATCACTCAATTTTGATGTATACGTCACCTGTAGTTAGTTAGTTACTATACGCAATGGATGTGTAAACTAAATGCTTTATGCCCAGTCACAGGATCGTGTGCAGTTGTATGCATGCATATTTTGCTTCCAGCCAAATTGGTCATTAGAGCCTAACGATTCTCACTTTGTGGGATATCAAGAATGTTCACTTTGTTGGATACATCAAGAATGTAGTTAGTTAGCTAGTAGTATAAGAGATTTGAGATTTGATTTTAGCACTGTGGTATCAATATAGTTTGCTTGTTTTGTTGGTTACTTACTTACTTTAGATAGTTGGATGGTTTGATTGTCACACCTTACGTGCGGAATATACTATGCAATGGAAGTAAGTAAAGCAATCGAAAAATCTATAATGCTAACTAACTGACAAACGAATATTGCATAGTTAGTTTGTTTCGTAAGTCTACGTGTGCAAATATGCTGGATGATTCATTCTGCTGTCATTCGGACTGCAATTTGTGCATATTGACAATAATGTCTATATGCGCAATGTAAAGTGGTACGGAAATCGTTTTCCTAGCAGTTGATAAGGATAACTCGGCTATGATAATGATTTGTTGGCGCGTTTGCGACTCAATCATTGCCCGCGCTGTGCTATATGTATGTGTACAATAAGAATTCGGTGTGCAAATAAATTGTTTACATCACATAGCATGTTATGTTTGCTTGCTAACAAGTATTTAGTATAGCTTTTAAGACGCGTAACTTCATACTATATAAAGTTATTTACTATGTAGTAGTTAGTTATACTATAAGTTTGTTACAATATAGCTAACTTTTGAAATTGAATGTACGATCGACAATGAGTTGTATAAACTAACGAACTATAAATCCTTAGGTCACTCGTCTAACTAACTAACTAACTAATTATGAATTACTATTTGTAGTGCTAACTACTGTACTAACTGACTGACTGACTACCTTAAGTTCGTTTCATATCATGCATACTACATACATATGGTAACCGCATTGTTAATCTTTCAAAATCCTGTATGGTTTCAGACTCACGTTGCTTTTTAGTCTACCAAAATTTGAGCCATGCATGAAAAACTACAAGGGATTTAGTTACTGTGGTACATTGTACACCTTTTTTGTCAAATGGTGGTTTATATACTATACGCTGTGTAGTCTAGTTGCATTGGATGTTGGATCATGGGAATAATTACTTTTGGCTTTGTGTTGCATTTTTGCTGCTGGCGTAGTAGAGTTGAACAAGTGATGACTAGATGGAGCATTTGGGCTATCTTTTATAATGAGTAGCGGCTGCTTAAGCTGTTTTAAAGCCAGCAAGATATGTATATAGCTGTAGAGTCTACAAATTGTCCGTTTAAGTTAATTATTCGTTAGCGTTTAAACGACCTTAACCTAACTTCTATACTAAAGACCAAAGATATTAAGAAATCGTATTATGGATTAGTCATTAGTAGAATTGAACTGTATTTTTGAAACATGCCCTACAAAAATAATGTTTTCAGTTAGAAGAGCACTGTATGTAAAAGCATTGCCACTATGGACAGATATGAAATCCCCACGTAAGATGCATTAGTTGCACATCCTGTTTTTTCCGCCTACAAAGAATGATTGAAAGAACACTTAAGGGATCATCCCAAAAAAGAGCATGTGACAAATGATGAATGAAAAATGCCATGTATAGTTTCACAGTAGGTCCATACCTTTCTCGTGTAATCTATTGTTTGCACATTTCAAGGCATAAATCAATACTTTGAGCTAGCTTTCTACAGAATTGTCCTGTTTACACACTAACTAACTACAAGCTTGCTATATAACTAACTAACTGAGAATAAAAAAAGATCCATCAACAGATTTTTTAATGCATGCTATTTTAATCAGTCAATAAGACAATAGTAATGACCACACGCCCTTATGAATGAACATGGGTAGATGGAAATCTTTGAACTCTCGTTTTAATGATCATGGGATAAAAAAAAAGATTGACTGACACTGGACAAGACATTTGGAATGTAATTCAGCTTTGTTTAGTTCATATGTACATAATAGCAGCAATGAACGGACATTGTGGTGCCACTGCCAATTTGTGCCGCATATTTGCACCAGGATCATACAATAGCAATAATACAACGTTTTCTATGCATTTCATCTTTACATCATTTACATATTATATGATAATACTGTTTGGTATCATCAAGATCATAATTTTCAGTATTATATGATCAACTGATGGCAAAGATACGCTTTCATTAAAATTATTTCGTACAGGGTATTCGCCACTTAACTTCAAATATTTTCGCTCATGCCATACACGTATTGCAGCAAATTTTTCGTATACTATATAAAAATTGCATTGATTTCCGTTTCTATAATTGACCAAAATTTTGGATAGCAGTTTTTATTTATTTTTAATGTTTTCTCACTTATTTACTTCTGAAAAATGTGCCCCGTCAGTATTCAATTAAATGGAAACTGCTGTAGGTACTGAAATTCAGATAAACATATGACATGTAAGAATTTCATGTTCCACACTGTATCACTTTACTGCGTGTTTGTTATAATGCGTGCGTGCATGCATCAAAGCCATGTGTGTAGCGAATTCTGATGACGCCACTGACTAACTAACTGCGAAAAGGCGATCATCTTATGCGATAATGATGAAACGTCTGGAATGCTAAATCTTCGCAGAGTGAGGGAATTCATTTAAAACTAATAGGATTTTTCAATCTAAAGCCTGTTTAATGTGAATCCGCTTTATGTAACCAGCCCTGTATTTGCATAGTGTGTTAGATACCGGTAGCTCGTATAATGCTAATGCACTACCGATGAATAGCAAAACTTCATGAAAATGTCATAAATTGTTTAGTAGCCAAATAATTGCATACAAAATAATATTTACTATCATCTTTGGTCTGAAATCGTAAAAAATTCCAAGCAATCTCAAAATGTCATATTGCATAACTTCTCATGCCAAAATTATTGCTACAAAATGTTTTTTTTTAATCTGTCGAACCCAATTCAATAGAAACTAATTATACACCAATAACAATTATTCGACTTCTGAACAGTTTTTATTTCTCAGTACATTATTTTCCCACAATAAACCATATTGACACCAAATCTAGATCTTTAACATACACATAAAAACGAGAAAAATTCCCCATACTCATTAAAAAAGCCATTACAGATTGATTTTCAGGAATCAGATAATAAGAACCGGAAGGAAGTGCATGAACTCATATAGTAAAACATGCATGCATACGATGAAAATTATCAATTGTACCACATTGTAACCGATCAGACTGGTTTGGATACCTAGTAGTTGTGCTATCTTGTTAAAATTCAATAACTTTTTTCCCCTTCCTTCCTTCGAAAAAATCAACTATTGTGTAATAATCGCAAGATAAGGGAATGAAGCAGGAACAAAGAACAATGATATATGGTCAGGGCTGTATATTCCTAGTTAGTGCATTTGTTTGCGGAACTAAGCAAATGAGCTCGCAGTCAGAAAGTGAAACTATTAACTTGTACATAATGCTTATGATTCGTTGAGTGCATCAGGGCACTCACTCACTCATAATAATAATCATAATATAACATGACTTGGTTTCCATCATTCCTATTATTATGGATTCAATTACACGGAACACACCAATGGTGATCCCAGTTTCACTTTCATGATCATATTTATAAGACTCGCAACAAACACAAAGACTAATTAAAAGTAAGTAATGCCATTTCCTTGGTTTTCTTTGCTGTATGCACTACTAATTACTACACTGTGTTTGACTTTGGGGCTAAATGCCGCCAATAAGGAATTTTTTGTGTGTGTATACCAACAGCAACGGAAATTTTTATATGTTGGTGATTAGTTAGTTAGTTAGTTCTAGTTTATGGTTAGTTAATGTATACACTATTTATGATTATGGGACTGGATTTCTGTCATAGGGAAGATGATGATTGGATGATGTAAGACGACGGATTATGTAAAAATGATCAGCCACACGTGATTTTATTGACAGGAGAGAAAGTTTTTAGCACGTTGTGAGTTAGGAATCGATATGATGGCTGCCGAACTGTAACAAATGGGTATGGGTTGTGTAGAATAGTTTACGTGCATGGGACACAATTCACGATGTGTGTACACAAAGTTTAGTTAGCAAAAGTTTCAGATTGAATTCATAGGAGTTTAAGACTTGGATAAACCAAGCTCGTATCATGTTTTTGTATTGTGAAGTTTCAAAAGTTATGATTTGTAGTTGATATCCTTTTCGGATTCTTTGACAAATTTTTTTTCTGAGTTTTAGAATCTGAAACGTGATTTTTTCTTGTGCTTTAGAATCTAAACCGTAATTTTTTACTATGCTTTGGATTCCAAAACGTAATTTTTTACTATGCTTTGGAATCTAAGATGCTTTTTCTACTCTTTCAAAATGAAGCGCATTTTCCAAACTTTTTTAGAAAATCGTTCAATTAATTTATTTTTTATATGCTTCAAAATCTACGCACATCCATAATGTACTATTAAAATGCCTATGCAATGCCAAAACGGAAACAATTTCAAATTCGCACACCCAAAATCTCGCCATTTTCCAAACAGCCTTGAGCCAATCATTCCTAACCACCCGTGCTAAACTACAAATGTCAACTGCTAACTAGACACCATAGGAAATAAAAGAAAAAAAAAGCATTTAGCAAAGGTGCTCCAAGTGGTTTTTGATGACTATAAAAAAATTGATCACAACCAGCATATAGCACACACACGTCCCTCGTAACTACATAACACAAACCCAATGATGAGAATACAAATTAACTATTATTTAATTTCTTGTTATCTATCCCTACGAATATGTACTAGCTTGTACTTCTTCCTGTCGCTTTCTAATTTCACACACAGTGAATCACATCCAGCCCTATATATGAATTCTGCCACTGCTCACCATACTACATGCATAAAAAACATTATAATCTTTTCGCACACACAGACCGCTCATAAAACAAAAGCATTTGCCAAAAAAAAAACCGTCTAGTAGTGATTGCGCAACACTTGTACACTAGCTTAACTACCAACTTTTTTATACTTGGTTAAATTAGAAATCAGATTCAACTAGAGGAGTACAATAAATTAAATGTATTTCGGAAACAGCCTGTGGTCAATTGCTGCCGCATGTTTTCACATACACGCAACAAAAATCATACTGAATTCCCTAATCCCTTGTTTTTTCGCCAGTTAGTTAGTTACGAGTTAAACTCACTAACTAATTATTACAAAATATTTTTGCCTCTAACTAACTAACTAACTACTGTCCGTTTCAATGAAATACGGAGTAACTTTTTTCAATGGTTACCTGGTAAAGTTTATTTATCATTGAGCAAAAAATAAATAATAAATAATAACAATAAATTCGTCTTATGGTAATATTCCCAATGGCCACTTACACTAACCCTAACTTTTGATAAAAATAAATTTTCCATAGCAATCAAATATGAAAATTTATTTTAAACCGAATTTTTGCAAGTTAGGGTTTGATCGCCCTAAATTCGATTTAAAATAAATTTTCATATGCTCATCTATCTCATCATGGGACTTAAAATCTAGAACATATTTTAGTTGCCCAGGCAATTTTTAAGAAATTTGTGTTTTTCACGGTGATCATCCAACAAGCCTAGATAGCCAATTTAACATTAGGAACTCCGTATTTCATTGAAACGGACAGTAACAAGCAATCAAATGACACATGTAATGCCCAAACTTTCTAGAAATCAGTTCATTCCGTAGCTTACAGCTTTAATCTAGCTTTAGCTTGACATTATGTGTACGAATTGTTTTTGCTGAAAAAAAGCTACATACTAATGAGATTGTCGTAAGCTTCTATCTAACTATAACTATGTAGCTAGGTAAATGATTCCATTTCTTTTCTGTAGCGGATTCCCACAATTTCTAACTAAACTAAACGAGATAGACAACCTTTAAAATCCAATCCGCTCGGTGTATCAAATCTCAAACGAAAGTGAATGGCGTCTCAATGGAATTCAAACGACATTGTTCTCATACAAATATTATGTGCGTTTTGAATGAATGAATGGAGGCCACTGCCATCCAGCCTAACAATAGGCCACTCCAATGTACCGTTAAAAGGTCCGTAATCCAGTTGCCTAAAAATACATGGAAAAAAGTGTGATAATTACTCCATGCTCCTATATTAAGTGACAAAGGCCGAAGACCCTACCACTGACTGACTATTATGGCTAGTTAGTTAGTTAGTTGGTTAGTTACTACTGTACAATAAAGTGAAAGTTTTCTACCTATAGTTAGTAACCAACTTACTTACTTACTAACTATAGAAAAATCTCGTAATAATATTTCTGTACAGTTAGTTAACTTACTAGAATCTACAAGATGATAAGAAAATATACGCAAAAAGATAACTTATAAACTTCTATTGGTTTGTGAATTGGCTAACTAACTTCCCCACACTAGTAAACTATATATATGGCACAGAATTATTTCCTCTTCCCACAATAATAATAATAATAATGGAGCTTCAATTTTTCGTCTACCTGTGCTGGGCACTATTATATGATCCTCGTATCTCACATGTTCTAATGCACCTACGAAACATATTTTACCTGTGTACTTGTGCTTGCTCCCCTATGTACACAATACACAGTTATAGTTAGAGTGAGAGTTAGTTAGTTAGTTAGAATTTTTCAGAGTACGCACTCATCATGTGGTTCCCAAAGTTTTACGTTCAGTCGCTCAGTCACAGTCTGTCAGCTCATGTCTTCCATAGTTAGTTAGTTAGTTAAGGTTTCTTGGTCCATTTTTGGCAACAACAAACAAATACGAGGGGTATTTTCTCAACCAAAATTCTAGTCAGTGGCTCGTGGATGGAGAATGTTGGGAATATTTTGAGAGCAAAGTCAAACCATATTACACGATTTTTTACATTGTTTGTTGAGTTACAATTGTCAACTGTGTCATTCTTTGTGTGTGGTGAAAAGTATTGACAACAAGGAATACTAATAATGAGGATTTATTGGGTCGGCCGCGAGAAAAATTGTACTTAAAAAACGTGTCGGAAATCATTTGGGCAAGGTAGGTCAATAGCTTATTTACACCTGTTGCATAATAGTTAGTTAGGGGTGATAATTTTTTACTCTATGTGTTATGCAAATTTTTGAAGTGCATAGTTAGTTAGTTAGTTAGCATTGCGAAATAAATGGGTTTGTTTGTATACATAAGACAAGGAAATGTTTATTTCAAGCTTTTGTTAGTTAGTTAGTTGGTTAGTCCTTGACACATATAGTGTGCTGGAATTTAGGGAATGCTTGAAAGTAAGAGTAATCACCTAACTAACTATACATGTGTGTTGTGTGTGTTTGAAATGATGAGAACCTGTTCTGCTGGACTATTTTTGGGAGTTTTAGTTTAGTTAAAGCTAGTTACTGCGAGCGAGCCTGTGGTTTGGGAAAACTCTCTAAATAATGATTCCAGCGTGTGAGAGCGCCTTTCGTTTTTATTATATTCTTCTATTCAGCCGTACGAACAAATCCATTGTCACCTGGCTTTCAAATGCAGTCTATGTCTATATTTAAGAAAGGAAAAGTGTGCTTCAATAATAAATGGGATAGAGTGTGAGCCAGCAATACTTGAATGAATTGAATGAATACGCAACTTTTGAATGCTGCCGTTGTTAGCCATACGTTCAGAACAACACGAGTTGAGCATCTTAATTTGGATTTGGGCACCAGGAGCAGTAAATTAATCTATGCAAGTTTGCTGGTAATCTTCGTTTAGGGTTTTCCAATGGTGGTAGCGCCTTAAATTGGTTAGTACTTTTACAACTGTACATGTGACCAAATTTTACAGCGCTTCATTCCATCTATATCATTTCAATTCACAATTGCATTTGCAATCCCAATCTCCTAGATCTCAATCATCATAACTGTTGATTTAACTTATTTAACTGTTGGAGTAATCAGTTGAGTGGCTTGGAACATAGAAAAAGCATTTTTTTCTTTCAGTCGATGACGCAATCCTAAAAATTTAGAATCGACTAATCGACTATATCAAACAAGACGTATACAATTTCCCCATGTAAAACTCCTTAACCTCTCCTTCGCTTTGTAAGCTATTCTTTTTCAACTCTTAAAATCTGTCAACTTTGATGCGAAATAGCCAATGCAAACTAAAACATTCAAATTCCCAACTCTTGAATCCAATCTAACGCCTTTTTTCCTATACACTTTGTCAAATCAATCTCAAATTTGACAGTTGTGACCAAAATTGCATTCTACACGAGTCAACTTGGCCAAAAATTCGTATTCTGCTCAACTAACCAACTCTCACTTGTCAACAGATTATTAGTTAGTTAGTTAGTTAGGAGCTTAACTCTATCTTCCGTAGTCAATGTCAGCATCTGCTACTCTCACATTTAAGCACGATCTTAAGTCATCTTGTAATTAGCATAGTGTGGTTCGTTAGTATTATATGCGTACGGAGAAACTTTTACGACACTTAATTCCTGCCCAATCTGCGGGGAATAGGTACTTAAACTTAAGAATTTACTATAGCAAAGATATATTTCCATACAAAGAATTTGTAAAAGCATTGTCTCCACAACAAGTGGGGTCAAGGTGATCTCAAAAAAGCAGGTGTAAAATCCTGGATTCCATAATATATAGGTTAGCCTTTAGTTAGCTAACCTAGTTAGTTAGTTTGTTGTCCAATTTTCAAGGAGAATGGCCCAAAAATCTCAACATATCATCAGGCTGTCTGCAGTGCACAGGTTTTCGAGTTTAGCTTTCCTCTGTGTAGTAGTAGATCATTTTTTCAGCATGTGCATTCCATTGCATTCGTCAATAACAACATCCCGAGGCGGATTGCTCATTGAAAACAGAATTGTGGCGTATTTCACGTTATTGAAGTGTGTTTTCCACTTGCCTGAGATTATACTGAAATGCATTGAAATTTATCCAAAAATAGGATGTTAACTTAGATTCACAAAGCGCAAGACTAATTTATATGCTTTAGAATCCAAAGCAATAAAAAAATTGAATGCCATGCAAAATTACACACTAAAATTTTACTGTCATGGTAGAATTTTGAGAATCTACACCTAAATATGGTTTATTAGGTTTACGAACTTTAAGTACACAGGCCAAATTTGGGTCTGGAAAATACCAACATCTCACTAACTTACCCAATTTACTTTATCTACTTATAAATCAACCCTTTTTACCAAAAAAAAACCTCCCTGTGCTTATTAAAGTACAAAAAGTCAAGTCATCAAACCCATTAACCTACTTAAAAGTTATCCCTGTTCCAGATATTGTGCATTATTAAAACTGGCCAACAATTGCACACGAATCAAACCACTAGGGCAAAACGCATGTATATTACTAACTAACTAACTAAAGGTCGGTTCAAGGTAATATATAATAGCTAGTCCGTATGTTAGTTAGAACTATAGAACTTTACTAACTACACGTCTTGACAAAAACAACAACAAGTACTGGTAGTGTATATAAGTTAGTTAGTTAGTTAGATTTGTTCAGTTCGTTTCATTGTCCTACACTATACACAAAGGAGAATAATGGGATGATGGGAAAAATGGTTCAACAGCCACTTTGAAGAAGACTATGCGGAGCAAGGTTTTGGCTCCATATTCACTGTACTGTGAAGTGCACTTTTTTGCACTTGATTTCATTCACAACAGACTGCAATGGTTTCATTTGAAAACATTCACTTTCTGAAGATTGAAATCTCCCATTTTTGCTACAATACAAGACCGCTTAATATTGTTTGTAAAAGTCATAAATCCTTCCCACGTAAACAAGATTTGAAATTCTTCGCAGACATATATTTAGTAAAAACGTGTGGCGATGTCTAGCGTATTTAGTCAGTTTTAAAAAACAGAAAATGCGAAATGTCTAAAAACAGTAAAACTGAGGATCACAAACGTCTATGAAAAAAAAATTGGAAGTTTAAAAATTTGCCAGCTTTTGCCATTTTGTCAACTTTTGTGAAATTTTGCGATTTACAAAAAAACACTGCCAGAATTTTAATTTTGCTCTAAACTTGTGATTAAGAAAGAGCAATTAAAATATTTTTTGGCACTTGACATTTCGCTCTTGCATCATATATAAAATTACTCTAATGACATAATAATGCTATAACTAACTAACTACCTTAATCCCCTTCAATGTCACTTGGTTAGTTAAATATAGCTGGTTAGAAAACTTTTTCACGCACAAGAACATAGTAATAATGTTCACGGTTCAAAACTCGTGCATTAGTTTATTGTGGATTTCTCCCATTTAGCAAAATTTTCCTAATAAGCAGTTGACATTAAATGTGCTGACAAAGTTTGAAATACCGGCACTAAACTTGGCCCATCATAGATTAAAGTCATGTTCATTTTTTTGGGGAGAAATCCAACTTAATTTGGATGACAGAATGGAAAAAGCTAAAATTAGTTGTTCACACGATTTTGGATTTTGTGTGATGATACAAAACTTACCTAAGTATATGCAGTTTAAAACAATCGTGAGTAATTTGGGTAGGATTGAATAGTAGAGACTTTCACAAAAATACTTTGGCGTCTCATTTCTGCCTGCCTGCTACACTTTTCATTTCACCTGTAAATGGCAGTTGTGTGTGGGCGCGGGCGCACATGAATTAAGTAAGGGAATCATATAATGCTATTATCATTGCATTAATAGTCCTCCTATCTAATCTCACAGTCAAAGTCATGGGATGGAGCGAATGGCTCACTAACTTTTATTACCATGCATTTCATAATAGTTAGTTAGTTAGTTAGTTAGTTAGTTACTTTGGTCATGATAGGGATAGTAGCTTTTTTTACGTCAGGATGTAAATGACACTGACTGAGGACAAGTTTACTGGCTTACGACGAGCTGTACTTTGATAAATAATGGCTTGAAACTTGACAATATAAACATGTATGCACATACATGTGTATTTTGTAGCTTTTGAAACAAAGTTTAAAAAAAAACATTAGTTCTATGAAATCTAATGTAAATAATTGATATTTTGAGGCTTGAGACTAAAAATCCATTTGAAGCAAAAAAGATTCATGCATTGCAATCCAAAGCAAAAAAATCTCAATAGTTTGAGAAGCAAAAAAACTTTACACTGTTTTGAAAAAGTGTGCACAAAAATATTTGTTGCAGAATCTAGCGAAATGTTAAAAAAATCAAATGCATTGTTTCAATTCAATTTATAGCTAGCTAATTTTTTTTGTTTTGTGCATCAAATGCACAATTTCTGCATTCACAACCTACCTGCATT
>Ga0210040_10006603_pt1 | contig 14384 bp, 14 predicted proteins | sample CryGeyCG12114_NA_FD_185462 | JGI IMG/M metagenome (GOLD analysis project Ga0210040, IMG submission 185462) | Groundwater microbial communities from aquifer - Crystal Geyser CG19_WC_8/21/14_NA (SPAdes) (version 2) | ecosystem: Environmental > Aquatic > Deep subsurface > Groundwater | place: USA... | reverse complement strand
AAAAAACACATATATTTAGTCGAAAAATTTGATCAGAAATCTCAGTCAGTGCTGTCCCAAGTGCATGCATCATCGTTACAAGGCTATAAGCTAACTACTGCAAAAATTCAATCCAACTAAAAAAGCAAAGTTTTTAAAGTCTTAAATCAATTTTAACAATGAATTACAAAATTCTAAAGTCATCTACGATCCTAGTGCTCCTAATCTTTTGTATTTTTGACCAAATATCGTGTAGTAGACTAAATAGAAGATTCGATCGACCTGGGCTGGTATCACCTAAAAAACATTACGTTTTATTATATGAGCACGAAGGGTTCAGAGGTACGTGTTTTCTTCAAGTTCTCACGAATGCAATACAAAATTAAAAAGCAATGCTTTGTTTACATTTTGGCACATAGGGATGAGAGCATGTTGCTTAATATTTGAGTTGAATCCATAATTCTTTCAGGTAAAGAGCACATTGAGTTTCTTGAACGTGGAAAATGTACGAATCTACCTGAAGCTGTCTCAAATTGGGCTTCATCTGTAGACACGCACCGTAGTTGTGCTGTGGTTTGTGAACTCCCAGATTGCCAAGGAACATGTCATCGTGTTTTAACAAATCAAGGGATTAGCAAACTTCGTCTTTTACGACTCAACGATCGCATCTCATCTGTTAAAGACTGTTTCACTTTTTAATCTTTGCATATTATCACAATACTTCTAGTCATCATCATCTATGCAATAGTTAGTTAGCTCTAACCTCTCCCTATGCAAACAAAAATTAAACTCATACTCTGCCTATGTATATTCGACTTGAATAAATGCTCGGAATAAAATTTTATCATTTCTCTAACTAAAAGCATATCCGGTGCTATGTATTATTGTGAATAATGTGCATTGCAAAAAACACACAGTGCAAAAAACGACCAAAAACTCTTACTTCCGTGGACACCAAGATTTTCCCACAGAGTATTGCTTCACATTCCATTATTAACTAATAGCTACTATTAATTTGTGTTTAGATAGTTACTCATATTACCGCACAATTATTCTTATTTCATATTCCATGCATTATTATTGCACACAAAACATTCATCCAGATTGCCAAAACACTGTCATAAGCACAAAACGAATGGGAGGGCAGCTACCCATCACATGCATGTGTGATATGTACAATCTTCAACCCGGTTAAGTTAGTTAGTGCGAATGACCCAAAGAATTTTCTGCAGTCTCAAACCGGTTCCTAACTAACTAAAACTATCCATTGTGAGCCAATATTCTGGAAACTGAGCTTCATCATTCATCACGATACAACAGTACGTATAACCAAGTTGTATAGTCAGTCAGTCAGTCAGTGACAATATAACTAGGACTATCTAAATTCTAACTAAATACAAAATTAACCCAAAAGGGTCCACACAGACAGCCAAATAAAGATTCTACGGAGACGCCAATGTAAATAATCCTATTACTATATAACCATGTTCAAGCCAAGTGCAATAATCTGGACACAAAAAAGTTCCCTACTGTGTATACTGGTGCTAGTGGTAGGACTCGTGTCAACTAGTGAAGGGCAAGATTTGGATTTCAGCGTGGTGGTGGACAATGATGAAGCCAAAAGTCCATGTGATGATACCGGAGCTGTGAGTGCTAGTGACGTAGACTCCATGCTCGCAGAATATGATCATCGGGATGGGCGCGCCAAAAAGGAGCGAGGGATTCGACCTATGATTCGGGTACTGGATGAAGTGCGTAGGACACCGCCTGTGTACTTGGGCAAAGGCGGCCTTCGCTACTACGTGTTATCCCAGGCGAATGCTCCGCCGGGAGGTATTGTCATTGAATGCAGTAGCGGGATTGGGCCCCTTGAGTGGGAATACAAGGGACGTGGTGTAAGTCACCTTTTTTTGGTGTTAGTTTCCAAAGGATTAGCTATAATGCTTGCTTAGGTAGTCAGCCAGCCAATTAGGCAATATACTTAAACGGAGGCTGTTTTATGTTTTCTGTAGTGTTTGTACAAAGTAAGTAGCAGCACCCTTTGTAGGTACGTATAGTCCGAGCAGAATTGAAACGGAGGGAATGCAATGCTATGGGACATGCATTTGTGTGTATTCGACGTCCGTTTGAGTTTTGAGAATAGAGTATTCAAGAAGGGCTTGAAATTACCATTTTGCTAAGTTAAGGCTTTTGTAGTAAGTAAGTATAGTTAGTAACTATGAAGGGATCGTGATTTTACTCGTGTAGCTCTTTGAGGGATTAGGGATATTTAAAGGGGTGCATTTCTGCAAGTTAATGCCTTTTGATGACAGGTGTTGGCAAAATTGCTATTAGACTTATGACTGCAACTATTTTCTTGTAGTTATAGTTTTGGAGCGTTTTATCAATGGGAGAAATATTTGCATTATTGATTAAGAATAAGTTTGTCAAGCCTGCTATGATTCTAAATTTGTCCAGCAGCTTTGCTTTGTAGCTTGATAATTAGGTAACGAAACGTTTCACTATATGATGATATGCCAAATTTTCTCAGGCTACATCTGGAATCCGAATCGTGAGCATAAGATGGTCAACTTTAGACAAAACAGCCTACTGTTTCTCATCTGCCTTGATCATAAGCAATATAACCGAACAACTGACAGGGAAATATTATTGCAATCATGTGATTAAAGAGGAGCTAGTCAAGGATGACTACTTTAGAATATTTGTTCCCAGTAAGTCTGCTAAAAACATGCAAAATACATCGATGCAAACAAACTGAAACTTATACCATGTACAACTATATTCTTTGACAAGGTCCACAAAGAATTTTCCACCCCCTTGGGTCTCATTTGAATGTCACAATTCCAAGTTATGTTGACAAGTCTGAATACGACGAAATCATTCTGCCTTGCAAAATGAGTCGAACTCGGGTCAACGACTCTGTCATTTTATATAAAGTAGATGGAAATGAAACACATATGATAGCTGTAAGTAAATTAAAAATGCTCTTTGAGGATTCCAAAAATGCACTTAACTTGATGTGAAAGAAATTTTTGATTTTATCAACTTTTTAGGAAAGCAGAAATGAGTCTACAAATGGAATCCAATATGACCCATTTATTGGATTCATTTTGGATTCTGAATCCACAGCTTTTACACAAGAAGATAACAATGGTACATTTCAATGCCGATATTCATCGGATGAAGTAGTTTTATTAAATGTTCGAGTAACTAGGGAATCATGTGAGTTAATATTTTGGCTTTGTCGTCGAAATGTGTCATATTCAAGATTGTTAGATTGTTTGTCAACATACTATGATTGATTGTAGTGGTAAAAAAGACGCCAGAATCATCGCACGTTTTAGCCTCGTCTCCATATTTCTCTTGGACAACTAAAGCGAAACCCAGGATAGAAATTTTCCCTTTAAATATGGAATATATACTGTGGAAGCGATATTTCACGAAAAAAGATTATGAGGACGAATCTAGTTCCCCAGAGGGTTACTATTTAGGTTCCGTGCAGATTTTGAACCAGACTGTAGGATCAAATGGATATGTAGCGGTTTATAATAGTTCGCATGAAGGGGATAATGATGACAAGTCGCTTTTGTATCGATGGAATTTTACTATCATTAGTAAGTGGATGGATGATGATGAATTTGAGAATGTTGGATTTTTTGTCATGTTTTTTTTACAATTTTTGAATCAGGTGATGAGCTGGAACAAGATGTAGGATTGAAATATGAAAATATTGGGGAGGAATCTATCTTCACTTGTATTTCTAAATCTCAGAATAAACCGAATATTTCTTTAATTGCTCGGGATTCTGAGGGAGAGCCTTTGAATGAAGCTTCTGAGAATGTAAACAATAATAGTTAACGTTAAAGAGGGATGATGTTTGGAAAATGAAATTTAACGAATATAGAGTGTCATTTTTCAATTAGGGAACAAAAACTGTGACAGTTACGCAGGATTGTCCTGAAGTAAAAACTGGGTGCATAATTTTGATCACAAAAGCAGCTTATGGATCAGTGACTTGTAAAACTGATGATTCTTCAGAGACTGTACATTTCCCCGTTTTTCCATTAGGTAAATCATAGAAAGCAGGTTAACACAGATTTTCAAACTTATTAAATAAACTATTTTCCTGATTTTACTCAATTTTAGTTCCAAAACGACCATTTTTTATTGAAAGAGGATCTAATTTGGAAGTTCTAATTGTAAAAGGCGATGGAAAAACAAGTAGATTAATTCCATGCGTTGTGAATAATCCTGGAGCAAAAGTTTATCTATATGAAAGACAAAATAATGTAAGAAAATAATCTCATTATTGGATTTTATTTTGCTCATCATTTAAAGACTGATTTTTGTTGAAATCAAAGACTTACAAGCAAAGATGGCCCCAAGAAAAAGGAGAGAAATTAGAAATAAAATTTTTACAAGAAAAAGGTTTCATCATTCCTCATGAAAAGAAGTTTTTTGAAAATAATGAAACTAACTTTGTGTGCACAAGTAGTCAAAATTTTGAAGACACAACAGATTTCATTAATGTGGCTATTAAACGTGAGTAAAACATTTTTTAAACCACATATTAAACAATTTTTTGAGCTAATGAAATGTATGCGGTTCACAGCTAAACAATTGGAAGTCACACCAAATACCGAAAATGTGTATGGAAAACTTCCATTACATTTTCAATGGGATTCATTCCAAGAACTGACTGTCAAAGAGACCAGTTTTGGAAGCATTTTGCAGTCCAACAACACGAAAAATGCAACTTATCCATTTCATGGGAATTTTTCAATACCCCTTGACGGGTTACAAGATTCAAACATCACAGTTTTTAATATCACTTTACAAAGAAAATCTGATAGTGAAATTGTTCAAATTTGGACAGTTCATCTTGTCTGTAAGTATGACCATGATATGCGATATGAACTTTAAATTTTTTGATGGTGAAATTATGTAATTTTTTCAGCGGAAAATGTGGAAAATAGTTCCGGACTCCAAATTGAACGAGTTCCGTTTGCTGAAGGCGGCCATAGAATTGTAAAAGTTATGTGTAGATCGAAATCCAAAAATGATCCGCACATTAATTATCTTCAATATGAAAGCTCAAATGCAGCTAATGTGATGAAAAATTGTTATAAAAAGGTATACTAATCACAATGCATTCATATTGCATGTAATGTATCCGTGAATTTGTATGCAAAAACAATTAATTGCAGAATTGTAGAGACAAAAGTAATATTGAGTATCCCACAGTGTCGACACAAAGTTGTAAAACAGATGATAACATTGGATGTACTAAAATGGAGTTCAATTTTCTACCGCACGGTTTTGGCGGCTTTTTCAATATTTCCTGTATTGGCGATGGAGTGGAAACATATGAAGAAATTAACTTTTCAGGTAGGTAAACAATTTTTTTTACTTTATGAGATAAAAACTATCAACTCAATTTTGAAATATTTCTGACCTGCAGAAGATGAAGATTCAAGTTCACAATACAAAGTGAACAATTTAACATTGGAAATCTCGCCATCTACTGCACAAAATGGGCTATTAGAAGTGAGAGACATTGTATCCAATTTGGATTGGCAGTTGGGAGACACTGTGCTCTTTTCTTGCAGTGGCGCTCCACATTTGTACACAAATGGGATAAAATGGGCAGTGGAAACTAAATCTGGTCATTTTATTTATCAAACAGATAGTAAGGAATAAAAAATGACTTGTTTTATGATAATATTTTGATATGAGAAGCTAAAAAAGAAAACTCTTATGTTTTTGAGCAGATATTTACGATCCACAGTTCAAATATTCAGCCCCAATTTCTGTACGATCCTCATTTAATCTTCTCATTGACAGTTTTCAAATTAAAAAAGTTTGGTGCTTTGTTCCACTCTTGAATTCCACGACAGAATGGAGCAACATATCGTATCCCATTTTTATTCGAACGGAGGTACAATTTTTAACTTGGAAATCCTCAAATTATGAATTGACTTGCACTAAAAAACGCATTGGCTGTTGATTTCTATTTCATGTGTAGATTGATGAATATTGTCACGATATGAAACCATCGATCAGACTGATAAATATTCAACCCCCTCCTTCGAAAGTTGAGTACGAGTTTAAAAGTTCGAGATTAGATAACATTCCATATTTTATTGTACCGGACAATGTAACGCAATTAGCAGTTAAAATGACTTCAACTGAACCTGTCGAGTGGTTATTTACTGGATATACGGGTAGTGTACGTATTTCAAATTTATATGATTTAAATTTCCATAATGTAAGGGATGATTTTTTAACTAAAACATGTATTAATGTGCAGTCTTCTAGAACTCCATTAGTACAGTTGGATAGACATGCTCCAGAATTCTTTGATTCTTCAACATATTGTTACACTAGCAAGTTGTTGCTAAACCTCAAGCACAGAGAAAGGAATAATGATACTGGGCGATATATTGCCCGCAATAAAAACCAGCATCATATTTTTTCTTCGTTTTATCTATTTGTGCCAAGTAAGTTCCTTAAAAATTGTAATGAATGTAGCTGTGTTATTTTTTTCAAGGTTTTTCATGGCTTTCAACTTTGTATTAGGTCAACAGTCTCCGCATTTGATCAAAAGCGGAACTGAAGTGAATGAAACTTGGTCCGTAACTTTGAACCAAACAAAATTCTTCCTTCCATGTTTAGTAAATCATCCCAAAATTGGAGTCACATTGTACAGAATGCAGTCAAATGTTTGTTTAGTTATATTATATGCATAACTTTTATGTTTAGTTATATAAACCTAAAGCACAAAAAAATATGATTTCACAATACCAGTTTGAAAATTTAGGAAAATCTGTATTTGTTTCAGGGTTCCTTTGAGGAACTAGAGAATGGCAAAAATGGATTGAGGTTTGAATATAATCCTATGGTGGGATTTGCTTTGTGGCCAAATAGCGATAAAGTTTTAGGAAAGTTTAAATGTGTGAATAAAGAGGATGACTCTGACTTTTTAATCGTCAATGTGATATTACAACCAGGTACGTGCTAGGTTGATAGTTAAAATGTAATACTAGTGTATCTCTATACAAAATTAAACTAAATTTAAAATTATTTTCATGCGTAGAAAAAGAGGGGGAACTAAAACATGACAAAATAGGAAAATTTCATGTTTTCACTTGTCGATCTAATACAAATAATCGCCCAAATATCACTTTCGAAAGCAAGAATTCAACAGAAAAGGTTATTTCATGTCCAGTCTCCCTTGAATACATAATATAATACAAGTCTTACAAACTATTTTTTACTCTGTAGCCAATAGAATACCAGATTCGTCAGTGTCCAGGCGGCTGCATGGTTTTAATGACGCAGTCACCCCATGGACTTGTATCCTGCTTGGGCGATGGTGTAAATTCATCTATTTCTCTTGGAGCCGTCAGTAGCGATTCAAAGAATTCTACTAGTGTTAAGAAAACTGGACTTTGGTTCGACCAAGAAAATAAAGTATTCAAATGCCAGTCAGAATCTATTGACGCTCCTACAGTTAGTGCTATCACATGTAGGAGACCAAATGAATGTGAATTGATGAGGAGTTTACTAAAAGAGGTACAATTTAGTAATTAACTGAAACAAAATTTTAAAATTACACAGTGCTGAAGTTAGTTATAAATATGATGGTATAATCGAGATTTGGGGATATTGATATTGGTTCTTAAAAACTCGCGCTAGAAAAATATAAGGGAACGCCTATTTAGTGCGCATGTGCAACTGTACTTTTGTAGTTAAGTTGCATAGCATCAGCTAAAAACCATCGTAGTAGTGACTAACTTTCAATTAAATTTGGAGTAATTTCGGAATCCATCAAATAAAATAAAATGCTGTAGGATTTAAAAAATTTCAGTAATTTCATGTCTTCTAGTGAAAAATTGATTTTGTTTGTTTCGAATAGAATGGAGATCAAAGTTTATCAACAGTTGAAACTTGTGGGATTGGCTGTACCCAATTGAATGCAAGTGTGAATGCTGAGCCCAATTGGCCTCCATTTTGGTTCAGCATTTTTATTCATTGCCAAGGATCGGGCTTGAATGTGTATTCCCAGTACTTTTACAATAGAAATCAAACGTATTGTAAGTTTTTGATTGAACTAAATTTTAAAACTGTGAAATAACTGGTGTGGATGAATACAGTAATGATAAGTTAAACTAAAATCTTGCAGTAGCATCATTCGAATCAATAGAAGAATTACGGAAATTACGACTGGATGTTTACACAATGCAACGGCAAGAGCATACGGGCCATGGTGTGTTCAGATGTTTTGCAAATCGCTACTTTTATGGCCGAGGATTTCAGTGGGCTTTGCAAGAGCAAAATGGCGCTCTAATCTTTCAATGTAAGTTTTTCCTTGCTAAAAAACTGTGCATGTACAGGAACAATTACTTTTTAATTGATTGTTGTAAATAACAGCGACTCTGGACGAGATTACAGCAACTACAGATGAAGCTGAAGTGCAAAGTTTCTCCGCTATTATGAATGAAATTTCGATTACATTCGACGAGACGAAATACAAAGCTTTATGGTGTTTTGTACCTCATTTAGATTCTAATAGATGGGCTAATATTTCAATTCCAATCCCGGTGAACGAAGTCGGTTTTGATTTGTCATAGAATACAACAAACCTTGTTCCTAACTTTTTATTTCTTTGAAACGCTCGTTTTTATGTCGTTAACGTTAATTTTTATTTCAACTAGCAGTTTGTGCTCATGTGTGTATACGAAAGTTGGAGGTTAAGTAAAAGTTTTTTTTAATCTGTACATGAATATTCACAATTTTCAATTAAATATGCATGCATACAAATAAATATTAGTACAATACTCATTTAAAATATAAATATTGAAAGCTGGATCCCCATCCGGACGAACGTATCATCGGCGCATAACACCACACGGATTTCCAGTCGTTTGATTGTATTTCCAGCTTGAGTTCACTTCTTAATTCGTTTAGGAACGAATTGCTTTCCATAATGCTGGTGTCTGCAAAGTTCATATGTTTGTTGTCGCAATCAACGGAATATATTTAATTATATGGTGCGACTCCAGCTTACCTAGGAAAGTTTTCATTCCATTTCTAGACTCTACAGCCCATTTTATTCCCTGAGAATAGAAGAATTTACTTGCAGTGCAACTGAAACTAACAATGGTTCCAATTTTTGTAAATCCTATTGAACTTCTTATTATGGGCTCTTGCAATGCAAGCAATTCTTGTGGTTTCTCTTTGGTTACTGGAATTTAGCGAATACAATAAAAAAACAAGATAAGCACAAATGCAACATGGAACTTTGTCTCGACCTGACTGAAACACTATTGAAAAAATATGCCAAATCTTACTTATTGAGGAATTCGGAGACAAATAGTACTGCAATGTGTCTTTTACACCGTCCCCATTACATTTTACAAAACCTGTAGGTTTGCTGCCCCAAACTTTTAAACTTGTGCATCCTTTTCCACATGGAGCGTTATCTCGATTTCGCTCACTTTCATGTTTTCGACTCTAGCGAGAAAAAAATGCAGTTAGAAGTCATAATTCGCAAAAACTAATAAACTTGGAAATTTTATACCTTTTCTGAAAACTTTTTCCTGAGAGCGCACTCATTGTGATTTGAGCATTCTACTGCAAATAAATGAGGTGCAACAGCTGAACCAGATTGGCACCGAAAAACATTTCGCTCCTCATCTAACCATAGGCCAGGTTTAGCTTTAGTTAGTAAAAACAAAACATTTAGATCGCAAAGTCTACGCTTTCTAAAGCATGGTATGTATGGAAACTTTAAATATATTTACTTGAGAATTTATAAACCCAAGAATAAACTTCAGTATTGTCAGATACTCTCAAAACTCGAATCGTCCCAGTATCATTGGCTTGTAAAAACAACGGGGAAATCTCAAACGTGCCAACATAAGACCGAGGACTTTCGGCATTTGCAAAAACTCCCGAATAGAATTTCCCTGCTGACTTATTTTCCACAGTTAATTCTTCAATAGATTCCCACATGAATTTAAAAGGCGGCATTCCATAGACAATTCGATCTTCCGGGTGAAATACATAGTCTAAAATTGACAATTCAAATTTTTCTATTCTACACAGTTTTTTTTAGAAACTTTAAATTCAACTATCAAAGTAGCTATTTTTTCTCACTCGGGGCTTTTGAAACAACATAAGTAACTAAATCCGTTTTATCCTTGGTATCTAAAGTGCTGGTACAGTAATATGTTCCGGGTATTGATTCTTGCGGAAACCTTAAGGTGTCCAATGTAAATCCCATTTTGATGTCATATGTAGCAAATGATGTAACTTCAGTTGTAGTTCCCTATGCATAATGGAATGGTTGTGTTATAAAATTTAAAAAACTTTCAAGTCAGAAAAAAGAAGAATTTTGAACTACTAATGTCTTACATTAGCCCATTTCTTTAATAAGTAGATATCTGCCACTGGGTTGTTTATAACACATGGAATAATGAGTTTAGCTGCATTCTCATCCATTGTCAAATTTTCTTTCATCCCCCGTGAAACAAAGTATGGCCTTCCAGTGCCTGAAAAAAATTGTCTTTTCACCGTTTAAGTTTATTCACACTGGTAATATATTTCCTTATGAATACATTTTAAGATATTCTTACGAAACAAATGCTCAGGAAATCGAATTTCTTCTGTGAAGTCTGCAAATTCACATTTAACGAGGCCCATAGAAGCTTTTGTTTTTAGCATTACACAACCTGAACCGCAATATTCTTCCGTTTCTTCCTATATTTTAGATAAAATTAGGGATCTAGAAATTAATAGTATATGCATGAACTAAACACATTAATCGAATAATTAGTAATTTTTTAACCTGCTTGCTAGCTCGTTTTGGATAGCCATCTTCAGTAAGCCGAGTGAGCGAAATCGACGGTTTTGTTTCGTTGAAAGATTGACATTTAAAAAGCTTGTAAGGTTCCATTATTACCTCTTGTGTTAATCCGATTTTCCCATTCAAGTCGGGAGCTATAAAATTGATGCCAATGAAAAATGATATTATGCAAGGAATTATTCTTTAAAATGCGCTCCTCACTAACCTACGACAGCAAAATCCCATCTGTGTTTCATAATATTTTTGTCCGCGCCCATATAGGAAACAGTAATGGAACCAGATTTCTTCCCTTGTCCCATTTGTAAAACTTCGAATGAATTCACGCCATTTTCAAATTGCCCCGATCTATGTCTTTTGAACTCAGCTCCGTCTCCCAGATCATGTTCTACTTCAATAAAGTCGGCAAAATCTGTAAACTTGGTTTGCCATTTCACAAAAAATGGAACTGCTGTATGAAAGACATTCCTTTTGGGATAAAATGTGTTTTCTGCAAAATCAAACTTTCATCAAACATTTTTCCAAGGCACTTATTAATTTATGAAGAAATATTACTCACCAGGCGGCGGAATAACATTGACTTCCAAAATCATATTATCATGGCTGACTTTATGCCGTTTCGGTTTCTCAGTCAAAAGCTGCTGCAGTGAATTCATACCGGTATTAACTGTTTGCAAAAGTTGAATGTTCTCTTCGTTACTGCTACTTATTGCGCCGTCCTTATTATCCATCTCTGCGATCCCTTCACAAGTAGCGTTGGCACCCAAAAGCATCTTTTTGAACACACATTGAATCGTATTCATCACATTGGCTTTCTGTAAATGTTGAGTCAATTCCGCTGGAGGATTCAAAAGACTTGCAAACGGATTGAATTGAGTTAGTGGACCAATATTACTACTTGTAGTAGTAGAAGCCAATGTATTCGTGCCCCTTCTTTTTGGGGGCCGACTCATAGCTGCAAAAGTATTCCTCAATTTCGTTGCAACTGACATCGGCTTATGTCTGATCGGCGGTGGCGGTAATACTGGTCTAATAACTCGACGCGGTGGCGGTGCCGGTAAAATTCTGTCCACCATCGCCTTGTTGCTCAAATGAGGTGGAGGAGGTTGGAATCCATAATAATCCATCCTCTGGGATAAAATTTCTTCTGGCACTGCATCGGGCTCATCTTCATAGTAGTTGTAGAAATAGTAGCTACTATCCTTTTCTCTATGATATGGTGGTGGGTTGTTCAAATCAAAAGTTGACGGAATGTAGTACGCGTCATCATCCGGCGTTAAAGTTGTAGGGTTACTCATTTGATTGGTCACAGGGGGACGTGTTGGTGGAAGTCGATTTTGGATTTCCCGAGCAGGTGGGGGTGGAGAGTCGGAAAAATTTGGGGGAAAATGTCTTTCTCGTGGTTTCCATGCTTCTTTTTTGTTTGTTCGGGATAGAGGGATCATTGATGGTTTTAAGGTAAACGGATCATATGCTGCAGTGTTAGTGTTTACTATAAGCTCGGGATGTTTGTCTCGGAAAGTTGAAGTCTCAGTGCTGGTGAGAAACGCGGGGAATCCGGGGGATGTACTGGAAATAGTTGGGGTCGTAGTTTCCACAATTTCGCGAGATGGAGGGGCCATTAGCATGTCAATGTCCCGTTTTTGTCGGCCGTAGTAATAGTTTCGATCGCTACTGGATTGGGAATCTTTGATTCGACATTGATAAACTCCGTATGCATCTTTGTTCGAAGGCACTTTAAAGCCGATATATGGATTGAATTGTACGCCATCTTGGATTTGGATTTTCCTATAAGAGCCCTAAAAAGATGAAACTTTATCAGAGCAGAGATATTTTACAGTATCATGAGTGAATGGTAAGCTATAAGTAAAATCATACGTATGGTTGTTTCTTATACAAGTGAATTTTATCATAGCGGGTGCGAGAACGACACGGGATGATAAAAGTGGAGGCATGTGATGGCGGAGTTATCGAAATTTTTGTGCCGCTTTCCGGAATATCCAAATTTTCTTCTGTAATAATCATTATATTGATCATTTCATACTTTCTATAAAAATAGCGAAGTTTTTAAACCTATTTGGTGTGCTTACGCGGAACAAAGATATGGAATGCATTGGAAATGTGAGGTTTATCTTCAATCCTGCAAATGTATTTTCCACTGAGCTGATCAGAAACGGAATCAAGGTGTAATGTTGATATAAAAATGTATGAAGATGTTTGAGAAAAGTCTGGAGCTTCTCGTTTCGTTTCTACATGAATTCCTGAGATAATCTGAATTGAATGCCAGAAGATAAAATACGCTAAAGCAAATGGAATCCTAAAAAGTTAACAATTTATTGTAATCTTTGTTACCCCTTTTCCATCATAATCCCATTCTACTACACCGGATTTTGATCTGCACTCTATCACCATTTTGGTCACATTTGGTCGAACAATCCACTCATTAATTTCGTCTTCAGCTTCACCTAATTTAATATCCTTGGGTGGTTCCACGATTTCACTACACTCTCCTTTCTCACAATGCAACTCATCCTTAATAGCAAACGGGTCTTCATTTTTCACATGATAACTGACTAGCCTAATCTTTGGACTGTCAACAATCAACCGTGCAGCCGAAATTGTATCACGATATCCATCAAATTGGAAACGAGAACTATTCACTTTATCACCCAACGGTAAATTAAAGGAACGAAAACTGTGATCAAGACCACTAGTAGAGCTGAAAATAGCTGAAACCAGAAAAAATGAAATTGGGGTCCAAATTGTTGAAACCTTGACAAGGTCCTCCATTTTCACTGCTCATGCATGGAGGTACAAGACGATGAATGAGTAAAAGTAAGTCATTTGGGGTAAAGAAAAGGAAATTTTCGCTGCACAAAAAGATTCATATTACGCTATATAGTTTGCTAGCTAGTATTATGCTCTTGTCTCGAAGACAATGTCAAAGGCGCTATCCACTTTGCATGACGGGAGCAAAAAGTTGTAATAAAAATGCATCATTAATGTACAAAAAGTAGCTTCCTTGACTAACTCCCATGTACAAAAGGGATAATAAAATGCACACACCTGTATTGTATGTTTATGTTTGTTTCTAACTAACTAACTAACTAACCAAGCAAAAGGCTGGGATACACATAAAGTCCATATCAGTAAACAATGGTGATAATAATAATCTAACCCATGTACCACCGTAGGTCAATCGGACAACCGGTTCACATGTAGAACAGACTATATTTGTACTCGGGAGGGCCTACATTAGTTAGGCCTAGGCCAGCTAAGTAGTTAGTCAGTCACCGTCAATCTAATATTTTGGCATTCATGAGCATAACAAATGTAAAAAGGTTGAGTGTTGTCCCATGCACTGCACACAACATTATAGTTAGTTAGTTAGTAGTACGCATATGTGTGATGGGTGGGTGGGAATGAGGAATTGTTACATGAGAAAATCCGGTGGACACGAAACTTAACTAACTCACTAAAGGTTTTATCTAAGATATGTAGAGCGAACAAAAATAAGATGCGCTTTCAACGGTGAGAA
>Ga0210040_10006602_pt1 | contig 14387 bp, 9 predicted proteins | sample CryGeyCG12114_NA_FD_185462 | JGI IMG/M metagenome (GOLD analysis project Ga0210040, IMG submission 185462) | Groundwater microbial communities from aquifer - Crystal Geyser CG19_WC_8/21/14_NA (SPAdes) (version 2) | ecosystem: Environmental > Aquatic > Deep subsurface > Groundwater | place: USA... | reverse complement strand
TGCGTACTTTTATGATCTGGGAAAATAAAGGCGCTATTAATTATAATGATTTTGATGTTTACTTCCTGGGCTTCCAAGAAAATCCTTTTCAATTTATCCGGTGTGCCACTGTTTTCGCTTTTCCGTCTTCCTGGGAAGGTTTTCCAATGGCTTTATGCGAAGCTATGATCTGTGGCGTACCCGTAGTTACAACCGACTGTCCTACTGGTCCCAGAGAAATTCTCGCTCCGGATTCTGCGGCTAACAAAATGATTAACCAGGCGGAACTGGCAAAGTTTGGTATTTTAATGCCGATGTTAAATGAAGCAGATAGAGCTGCTGCCATTAATGTTTGGGTAGCAACTTTAAAAAGTATTTTAACCAATGAGGCGCAGCGAACACAATACGCCCAACTAGCAAAAAATCGCATGTTGGACTTTACGCCCGAAAAAATTCTAAAACAGTGGGAGCAGGAAATCGAAGAAGTATCTTAATCATAGATAATTCTATTGCCATTACCGGGGCATTAAAAGCAATTCTAAATGCCACGATTCATTTAAAAAGTGAATTTGAATTTATATTTGTGCTGCCGCAGAAAACGACGGCAGCGGAATATGTAATTGCTAGTGGGTTTAAAGTTCATAAACTGCCTTTCACAGAAATTAGCAAGCGCCCCAAAGATTTACTTTTATATGCTCCTAATTTACTCTTAAATGCCATTCGGTTAAAAAAAATAGCTACTCACTATGGAGTTCGGATTGTACACGTAAACGACTTTTATAATATGGTGGGCATTGTGGCAAAAATGTTAGGGGCTAAATACCAAATTATAACGCATGTGCGGTTTATGCCCCAGCGCTTTGTAGCTACTCTGGCAAATAGCTGGGCAAAACTTAATTTACAATATGCAGCGCGTATTATCTGCGTGTCGGAAGCAGTCAGCGTTTTTTTCCCTAAGGTAAGTAAAGTAGTGGTTATTCCTGATCCTGTTCCGGAAAAAGAAAACCATCCGGCCAAGATAATTTCTACCGAACAAGAACAGGCCATGGCGGTGCATTTATTGTACTTAAGCAACTTTATCCGGGGCAAAGGCCAAGACTATGCTTTAACGGCTTTTAAAGAAGCTTATAAAATAGATAAACGACTTCGGTTAACTTTTGCCGGCGGAGATATGGGCTTAGAAAAAAATAAAGCATTTAAAGCGGAACTCCAGGAAGAAGTTTCTAATTGCGGGTTAAAAGCAGTGGTTAAGTTTGAGGAGTTTGTGCAGGATGTGGAGAAAAGAATGAAAGCGGCCGACATATTCCTTAATTTTTCTGAATCTGAATCTTTATCCATGACCTGTTTAGACGCTTTGTATTATGGTGTACCCTTAATAGTTACCGATTGCGGCGGCCCGGCGGAGTTATTTGAGAATGGAAAATCCGGGTTTTTAGTACCTAATAAAGATGTTGCTGCTATGAAAATAGCGATATTGAATTTAGCTTCCAATCATAAATTACAACATGTTTTTTCCGTAAACGGAAAACAAAGCGTTAGGGAGAAATTTAATCCGGCTAAAACTTATTTTCGATTAGGTTCAATTTATCAAGTTTAAAAATAACGGAGTCGAGTATTATTTATAACTGATTAATAATCCCTTTAACATTTTTTTAAGCAGTGTGGCTGGGTTTCCGGCATATACACTATAATTCTCAATATATTGTTTCGTTAAGACAGAAGCCGCCTCAGTAATAATATTATCAGCGATCCTGGTTCCTTTTAGAACTATTGTTCGCGCACCTATTCAAACATGACCTATTATTACTTCCTTATCGGGGTTTATAACGCCAGTTTTATCTATGATCCGGTGAAAGTCCGTATCGAGAAACTGGACTTCCCAAGCTACCAAACAGCCATCTCCGAAACTTATTTTCTTATTACAATTTAAGTTCATTGTACCAGTTGTGCCAAACAAATTGCCAAATGTTAAAGTTGCATTTGAGCCAACGTAAATTCCAGATGCATCCCCAATATTAGCATTGCCTTTAAAACAAAGTATCCCATTAATATTGACGGTGCAATTTTTGGCAAATTTAATCTGACCACGATGTGGATTATTAAAATCTAAAATAACATTCCCCTTTAAAGAGATAAATTTAACTCCAGGTGCAAATATAATTGGCATCTTTAATCCTTTTAGGCCAAAGTAATGAAGATTAAAATATAAAGTTTTAAGAATACTAACCCGCCGGAAGAAACTAATGAATCTCATTTTGGTTTATTTATGACTACATTGATAACTCATTTAAATTTTATAAAAGCATTTTTCCTTCCCTTGCTATGTTATTACTTATTATTAGCCATTATCTCCTGAATTATTTTATTTCAAAGCTAAGTTAGAAATGAAGGTAATTTCTAAACGAAAGCTTGGACAAGAGAAGTTTTTGATAGTTAACAATATGCTGATATGTCCTAAGTCAAATCTGGGTATCTCTCAGTAATGCAGTCTGCAGTATTTCAGTCATTCTGGTTTTATTATACACCAAAACAACGGAATGCTGAAACCGGTAAATGATAAAAATTAAGTTATAAAGCGTTTTTTGGATTAGCATTTTTTGATTTTCTTGCTTTTTCGTTTACAATCATAAGCTTTTATAAACTGTTGAATATATCTTCAAGCTTAACGAGATCAATAATGATATCAACATCAGAATGATTGTTTAATGGTTCATCAATTACAGGCTTACAAGCAAGCACAAAATATGGTAGTGATAGCGCAGTAGTTAAACGCCAATAAAGTGGATTAATTAAGGTTGAACTCTGAAGTTCAATAACAGGTGTACCAGCATTTAGAAAAAGGGAATTTGCCATATTAGCACCGTGTACACTGAGAAATATTGTAGTTTCCTGCATTATATTAATTTGTTCAGCTACTGATAATCCTTCGAAAAAAACTGTTTCGAAATTATATTTTTTTAAAAGTAAATCAAATTCCTCCTGATTAGCCACTTTCCTTAAATTTTGACGCGCGCGCGACACATATATTCTTCTGTGAGGAGTAATCTCTAAACTGCCGAGCTTTCGGATTAATTCATCTCTCACGATCTTAATTAGAACTGGATCAATACAACCAACTGGAACTGCATGTTCGTCTGGAAGAACTAAATTCTTAATTTTTAAAATTTGCTTTTGATTTACCTTAATAAAACGATTAAATCCAAGAACCTCAGCAGTTTGTATTACAAATTGTTTGGGTGGATCTAATACTACTATAGGTATATTGGGGTGATGATTTCTTAGATTAACCAAACGTGGTAAGGAATCAACCATCCAATGAAAATAATTATCCTGAGCAAACTGGTTATGAACAATTGCTACTCCAAGTTTATCAGGTATTTTAATAACTCTACTAAACCACTGTTTTAATAATAATGGTTCTTGAAAATGCTGAACATAGTGTGGGCCTTGAAGACTAGGTACAAAAATATTTAAATTTTTAAAAACAAGTCCGTGCCAGGTTGCATATACATTATTGAGATAATATATTTTTCGAGGCTGAATAATTGTTACGTATTCATTATATTGTGTAGCAAATTCTTTAGGAAGTTCGTTGAAGTTTTGAGGTAAAGGGTGAGTATAAGTAGATATATTTTCTTTGTCTTTAATATAAGGTGCATTAACCCATGGTTTTAAATTTGCAGAGATAACTTTAACAAATCGGGATAAAATATTTATTTGAATGTAACGTGTGAATAGCACTTATAATATTAATTAGATAAGTAAAATTTAATTATTAACTATCCATTCCAATTTTTATTGTTATATCAAAAGATAAATTATTCATAAATTTATTTAAAAAATAAATTAGGTTTTAGAAGCAGGTTCAATATTTAATTGTAATAAAATCTTTACTTGAGATCTAAAATTATCAGTATCATTGAAAAGCTCTATTTCGACATACCTTTGATGAACTATGGCAGCGCTATCATACGCACTATGACCTGAAAGGTAGACGGCGGCGAATACAGAAGTTCGTTGAACATGGTTCAATGGGTTTGCAGGGGAGTCTGGATAAGCTTTTCTTCGTTCTCGTTTATCTGAAATAGAATCCGCTACAGCACTATTATGGTTTCTGGTTTGAGATGAGCCAGGGTAAAGTGAGTTAGTGGCATTTTTTACCTAATTTATTAATTATTATGAAGAATTTAGTACTATTATCTTACGGACGTGAAACGGAATACAAACGGGCCATTATGGTTGTTTTAAGTTTCTGGGCTTGGTATAGCGGTGAAAAATCCGATATCCGGACAATAGTATTTACCGATAATCCGGATTATTTTAAACCTTTTTTGCCGGATTTAGAAGTTGAATATAGCTTGCTCACGCCGGAGAAGTTAGAAGCCATGCTCGATGGAACAACTTTTATTCACCGGAGAAAAATAGCAATTATCGACAAGGTTTTTCAGCGCTACCCGGCCGAAGATTTATTTTTTATAGATTCGGATACTTTTTTTGTGGCAGATGCGCAACCCTGGCTACAAAGCTTTGCCCCCGGCAAAAGCTTTATGCACCTTTTAGAATATTCTTTTGAGGAGGCGGTAAATATTTATTCTGGTTTCAACCAAGAACAATACCCGAAAGCTTTCATAAAACTAATCGAAAGTAAGACCTTTAGAGTTAACCAAGTCGAAGAACAGTTTAATAAGTCTCAATTTTCCTGGAATTCGGGAGTATTGGGCTTAAACAAAGAAATTGCCACTTATATGCCGGATGTTTACAACCTGAGCGCTGAATTTTTTGAAGCTACCGGCTGGATTATAAGCGAGCAATTGGCATTTGCGCTGATTTTACAAACCAGAACCAAAGTTTTACCTACCGAACAGTATGTACATCATTACTGGGGACAACGGCAAAAATTATTTATTGATAATATTTTAAATGCAACGCTAACAGATGATTTTACCCACCTGGACCTGAGACAGAAGCTGGTACACGTTAAAAAACTAACCCGGCAGTGGCCCCGCTTAATTAAACTAGATAAAATTCAGGAACGCTCTATTAACAATTTTACTGATAACAATGTACTTGCGGGCTGCAAATATGCCCTGTATGCTTTTGCCCAATCTCCCTTCAATTTTAGGTTTATGAAGGAACTCTATTTGCTAAGAGGCAAAAACAGAAAGCAACTTACATCCTCCAATTAAAAAATGTAAATACGCCATTTTTATGGTACCCCCCCAAAAATTAGGACAGGCGATTAAAGAATAAAACCTGTTTAAATTTGGGGAATATGAATAAGAAAGACAAACGCAAATTTAAGGCTGCTTTTAAAGTAAAAGTAGCGATGGCAGCGGTTAAAAGTCAAAGCACGATTGCTGAGTTGGCCAAGAATTATGAGTTGCATCCGAGCCAGATTATGGACTGGAAAAAGACTTTATCCGAAAGGTCAGAAGAATTATTTGAAACAAAAGGGAAAAAAATAGATACTGTCTCCCCAGATAACACGCCACTTTATGAGCAAATCGGGCGGTTGCAGATGGAACTTAGTTTTTTGAAAAAAAAGTTGGGACAATGAGCCTGGTAGCGCGGCGAAAGATGGTAGAGCAGATGCATCCATTAAGCTTGGTGAGCCAGTGTAACTTACTGGGCCGGCACCGTAGTGGCTGGTATTACCAGCCCGTAGCGTTAGGTAGTGAAGATTTAGTCTTAATGAGCTTGTTGGACAAGCAATACCTTAAGACGCCCTTTTACGGCTACCGCAAAATGACCAGGTTCTTACAAGGACAAGGTTTTCAGGTTAACCACAAGCGGGTACGGTGATTAATGCAGCTAATGGGCATAGAAGCCATTTATGCTCGGCCTAATACGTCTGAGCCCAACCAGGCCCATAAAATTTATTCCTACTTATTGAAGAGCTTGTCTATTACTAAAGTCAATCAGGTCTGGGCCACCCATCTCGTATGTGCCGATGGAAACAGGCTTTATGTATCTGTTGGCCATCATCGACTTATACAGCCGTTACGTGCTGGAATGGTCTGTGTCTAAGTCTACGTTCCCGTTAGATATACTTGCTTCTTTTCTAAAGGCGGAGAATACTTCTTTACATCCTCTTTAATACTTATGTTCTGTTTAAATTTGAGAATTCCCATTATGGGAATTATTGATTTCGCATATTTTACCCGTAAAAAGATTGTTTTTAAATTGTCTTAAGGGTATTAGGATTTTTGTATTTGATCAGATTTCTAGACCAGAATATATACCTTTTAAAAGTGAAGGCAAAAAAAAGAGCAGGTAAAATACCTGCCCCTTTCAGCTTTAACCCTAATAAAGCTTAAAGTTGTTTCATCAAGCGGATGTGGTTGGTTTTATCGCCCAAGCGGGTGGTTATAATATACACGCCGTTCGCCATATTCGGAGAAAGTTGGATGGTTTCTTTCCGGAAGCCTTTTTCTACTTTCAGTGTTTTCTCGTACACTTTGGCGCCTAAAGCACTGGTTACTTCCACCAGCATGGTACCACTTTCTTCTGAGGTGAATTCCAAGTTAACTTCGCTCGTAAACGGATTTGGATAAGCCGCTAAAGTTGGTTCTTCTATTTGTTCCATTTTCACAGCTTTCGGACCGAAGTATTTGGTGTCGCCGTTCATATCCATTTGTTTCAGGCGGTAGTAGCGGGTACCTTTTTTACCGTCTTCTTTGTCGTAGAACGTGTACACCTGGCGCAGTAAGGTATTGCCGTTTTGGGTGGGTACAAAACTCAGGGTCCGGTAGTTTTTCGCATCCTGCGATACTTGTACTTCGAAGCCTTTGTTGTCTTCTTCCTTGGCAGTAGCCCACTCTACTTTTACCACGTTTTTGTCTTGCTTATCCGCTTTCAGGTAGATTAATTCTACTGGTAGTGGTACGTAGCGCTCACTTGTAGCCGTAGGTTCTTTATCGTTAACACAAGTGCCATCTTTTATTATACACTTAACCGATACCGTAAGAATACCTTCTACTGGGTTTATAACTAACACGTTCTTAGGTGTTGTTGGATGTGTAACCGTAGGCTCTGCTACACCAGGTATTTGTTGAGAAACAGTCCATTCATAAGTAAATCTAGTTCCAACCTGATCTGTAATCTCTGTTCCACTTAAGAAGGTAGTGGCGGTATAAGTCGCTTTTCCACCATATGCTACAACCGATTCTTCGGGACCAGTTAAGAAAACAGCATGGTTGAATTGTGGTAAAATGGTAAGCGTTACCGGAACCCGCGTAGGACTGATACAATACGTTGGATTTTGGGTAGCTGCATAGTACGTTTTACTGCCTACTTCTTGCAAAGTCGGTGTCGTAGTAGTTTCATTACCTAATTCGGTAGTATACCAGATAATGGTAGTACCATCGGGAGAATTAACCGGCAGCTTTGCAGTAGCTGTTAAGATCGGTATAGATGCTCCGTTTGGACAAACCTGTTGGTTGATAGCAGTTGGAGGAACTGGCAAGGCATATACAGTTACCAGTATCTCTGCTCTGGGTCCTTCACAACCATTGCTGTTAGTTTGGCTCACAAAATACCTGGTAGTACCAACTGTAGAAGTAGCAGGTGTCGGAGCACCGGAAAGAGCAGTACCATCTGCACTGTACCATTTCAGTTGTACACCAGTGGCAGTTAAAGGAGTTGACAGTGCGTTAAGGCAATAGCTCACGTTAGCAAAGCCCGGACTTACTGGTAATTGGTTGATGGAAACATTTACCGAACCTTTCATTGGAACCAAACAGCCGGCAACGGTAGGTTGGCTGGCGATGGTAGTAGCGCCAACTGTATATGTGCCGGCATCTTTAACTTCAAGGAAGGAGAAAGTTCCTCCCACGGTTCTGTCAACAAATCTAACCACAACACCATTTCTCAGTAAAGTATACCGGATACCAGCTTCGGAATTGCTTAATGTTATAGTAACTCCATTCTGGCCTGCACAATAAGGGCCGCCACCAGAAACATTAAATTCCAATGGCAAGGGCGTTTCAATTATAGTAACTGGATTGGAACTACTGCAAATTGCTTCGGGTGTTGCGGGTCTGGCTGGTGTGGTTGCTGTAGCAGGTACTGCTGCTTGAGCTGGAATAACTAACCGAACAGTGTAGGTTCCTGCTTTAATATTTAAAAACGTTAGGAAATTTCCATTACCTGATTGGGCAGTCACTACCGATTCAGCTGCATTTAGAAGTTGGTACAATATTCCTGTTTGGGATCTATTGGCAGTAGTTATAGTTACACCATTGACATTAGCACAATAAGCGCCATTACTGCTTGAAATAGTAATTGGCTGGGCTACGGTTATCGTCTCAATGTTTGAAGTAACATTACCACCACATTTTTGTCTGGATTCAGTTCCTTCAGCGCCATAGTAGTTGGTTATATCGGAATTAAAAATAATTGAAACCTGATCTCCATTCATAAAGGTACCGCCACTAGGGGGGCCAGTCATTGTAAACTGAAGATCGGCAATATTACCTGCATAATTATTGAGTGTACGCAAAGTAGTGGTAGTATTTCCTCTGGTTAATATCCAGGTTATATCCAGTCCAATATCATTCCAATTGGCAAAATCAGTATCCAAAGTGGTAATAAAATTTATTGATGATCCTGGACATATAGCTCTTGGGCTAGTTACTAAGCTAATATTATAATCAGGTAATCCTCCGGTGTAGGCTCTGGTAGAGGTGCGGGAAAAGTCGGGTTCACCGCTGGAAAGATCCACTGTAACGTCAGCAGCGTAATATTCTTGTGACGATAAACCGGCATTACCAAAATTTTTCGCATCACCACCTACAAAAACTTTATGGTTTTTTGTCCACTGTTGGGTTATCCCAGTAGTAATTTCTACTCCCGTGCCTAAGGTTACAATTGGGTTGTAGAAGCGGTAAGCATTTTCTTTTACGACTTGCGGCGCATTTCGCGTAGCAGAAAAAAGAGGATTGCCTACTGGTAAATGATCTTCTCCATTAGGTATTAAGTTTCCATTGGCATCTACGGGCTGATTTTCACTGTTTACCAGGTAAGGATATTCTATACTTTGTACATCGCGGTAAACCCGTACCACGTGGTCTACATTAACCCCATTACAAAACGGTTTAGGAGTTGAAAAAACTACTACCGAGTAAACTGATTTTTTAATTGTATAAGTTTGAGTAGTTGAGTTGGTACAGCCGCCATTATTTTGAACAGTATAAGTTATAGATACTGGTATTTGAGTAATTGAATTGGGATCTGTACCCGGATTATTTTTAACATAATCTGCTACGGCAGCATTAAAAGCGGTATAGGGATTGAAAGTAGTATTATTAATAACCCCGAAACCTTCAAACGTTCCATCAGCAGGACTACCAATTAAATTTTTAGCTCCTTCACCGGTGAAAATGAGAGCACCCGGAATAATGTTAGTAGTACCAGTTCTCAGATTGTATGTTGGTGGAGCTGGCGTTGTATTAATTAAAAAGTTTTTATTTACGGTAGATATACAGCCATTTCGTTCGACGGTGTAGGTAACCTGCCAGGTGCCTGATCCGGCTTTACTCGGGTCAAGGTAATATACACCATTGTTCAGGGAGATAGCACCTGGATTTCCTATTGCTCCTGTTTGCGTATTTCTATAGGTATAAGAAACGTTGGCATTATCGGTTGAACCGGTAAACGAACCAGGCAAAACGAAAGCAGGTGAAGTAGTACACAAGGCAGTAGGGAAATTACCCAAGGTAAGCTGTGGAGTTTCATTCACCGACAATTTTATTTCTGAAGTAACAGGATCACCACAACCCACTTCGCTAGTAGTAGTCAAAAGCAAGGTTACCGTACCAATTCCGTTAAAAGTAACAGTTGGGTTCAATAATACATCGGTATTTGGAGCAAATGTAACGCTAGCTCCTGGGGTGTTGCTTTCCTGGGTCCATTTAAAAGTGCCATTAGCACCTTTGCCATCAAGCCGGAAAGTTGTACCAGTAGTGCCAGGCTGAACACATTTTGCAGTCTGTTCATTTGCCGCAACTGCAGCTGTAGCCGTTGGTAAAGGGTTAACGGTTAATACCACATCCGCAGTTGCTACGTTACAGTCAGGATTGATATTGCTGGTAGTAGTTAGGCGCAGCGTTACAGTACCTGTACCATTTACCGTAGCACTGGCGGTAATAACTTCATCTTCTGGATTGGCAACATTACTAATATAGGCTGTAGTAGTGCTTAACTCTGGAACTACGCTCCAAGCAGAAGTGCCATTAGTACCAGTGCCTCTAAGTTGGAAAACAGTACCAGTAGTATTAGGTTGTATACAGCGGGTAGGCAGTTCATTTCCTGCCAAAGTGGCACTAGCCGTGGGGGCAGGATTTACGGTCAGCTCAACAGTAGAAACAACTGGATCGCCGCAGGTCGGAGTAGTATTACTTTTAGCCGTTAACTGCAGAGTTATGGTACCCGTACCTACTACTCTAACGCTTGAATTAAGACGGGCCGGGTCCTCGATAGTAACGTCCCCTATATTTGCCGATTTTGAATCTAGTACAACTGTCCATTCAAAATCAGCATTTTGGCCCAAGCCATCAAGGGTAAATTCTGTATAACCAAGACTAGCCATAGTAGAACAAAGGATCTGGTCCTGAGAAGAACCGGCAGATGCAGTTGGGGGTTGATTAACAGTTATGGTTAATGGGCCACTCGTACTCGTACAGTTTCCCGAGCGTACTCTCCGCCGATAATGGGTAGTTTGGGTTAAAACATCCGGGGTATAACTATAACTAGCATCAGTAGCTCCAGCAATGGGCGTAAAGGTAGAGCCATTAATACTGCTTTCCCATTGAAAATCAGTAAAGGTGCCATCACCACCGCTTAATACATCTGTGGAGCTTTGTCCAATGGTAATGGTTTCGGGAGATGTGGTACAGATTGCCGTAGCGGTTGCCGCAATGATATTGCCGGTAATAAGCGGATTAACCGTTATCTTAACCGCGGCTGTAGGTTCGCTATCACACAGAGAGGTAGCAATACGCCGGAAATAAGTAGTTTGGGTTAAAACGCCTGGGGTATAATCTTTAAAGTTAATGCCACTTGCACCCGGAATGGGGGTAAAATCTCCATTTTCGGTTCTGCGTTCCCAAGTGTAGCTAATGATTCCATCGCCACCAATGGCGGTACTGCCTTCTATAGGGCTGGTAGGAGCCGTGTTGTAGCAAAGTATAGCAACTGTGGGAGGAGTAATGGTATTATCAGTTATAGCTGTTGCTTGTCTAACATCAACATTAACAGAAGTGGTGGGACAGTTACCATCGGTAGCCGGAACTCCTATCACTACGTAGTATATTCCGGCCTGACTAACAGGAAAAATACGTTCATTGCTAACCAGAATATCTGTTGTATTGGGTGCAGTTGCTTTTTGATACCACTGATAAGTATAACCAGTACCGGCAACGGCCGTTAAAGACTTGGAAGTACCAGCGCAAAAGTAAACCACCTGATTTGCGACGGTGATGCCTTCAATAACAGTTGTTGGCGATAAAATAGTAACGACAACTTCCTCAGACGGTTCGGTGCGGTCAATACAGCCATTGGTGGTAACTTCTACCCCATAGCTACCAGTAGCACCAGCTTCCAAAGTTGGTCCGTTTTGGTTCTCTATTAAGGTATTATTAAGAAACCATCTGTATGTAGCGCCGGTCGTTGTTGCGGTTAGGGTTACGGTTCTGCCGGGGCAGGTACTGGTAATAGGGGCAGATATAGCGGCTTCTGGATAAGGGTAAACCGTTACCGGAACAGAAGCGGAAGGAACACTTGGGCAACTGATTACGGTACTGGTGGTACCATCGCTGTTAGCAACTTCTTCGGCATTAGTAATTACCACATAATAGTTACCGGTTTGGGTAGCGGGAAAAGTAATGTCGTTGCCTACGGCAAGGTCGGTTCCCTCAGAAGTTTTACGGTTACTATCGTACCAGGTGTAGTTCCTAAAGCTGCCGGGTGCCGGATCAGTGCCGAAGGTAGCTGCAGCTCTTAACACTACATTGTTACCGGTACAAAACGTTGTGGGGGTACTATTATCTACTGTAACAGTGGCAGTAGGAGTTTGAATAACTCTTACGGTTATAGGCAGGGATATGGTAGAGCAACCAGGGTTGTTACTAACAGTAACCTGGTAACTACCCGAGGTCGTTGCCTGATAAGTAGATCCAGTCCCAAGTACTGTTGAGCTTCCAACTCTTCGCCATTCATAAGATAAACCTGTGCCCAAATTGGCATTTAAATCTACATAACCTTTAACATTTTCTTTAGAAGAACAAAATGCTAAAGGAGTATTAGTAGTAATAGTTGCTTCCGGTTTATTGGTTACTGTTAAGGTTGCAGCTGAAGAGATAGCAACGGCAACGTTAGCGTTGTTATTTCTTCTGTAAACTACTCTATACTGGCCAGATTTTAGATTAGCACCCGATAAAGTGAGGGTAGTGGTTACCTTAAAATTGCCGTTTTCAATGAATGATGTTGGCGTTAATGTAGTAACCGTAGCAAAATTATCGGTGCTATGCTGCCAAACTGTATAATTTGATTGTGGAGTATTGTTGTTTGCAGTACCAGTATAAGATGCAGTAAAGGTGGCACTTGTACCTACACATACACTTTGAGTAGTCGGAGTTGGAGCAGGGGCAGCAGGAGTAGTCTGTGCCGAAGCAGTATTTGCCTGCATCAGCAGCATAAACAAAAATAAAGTAGTCGTTAAAGCCGAGTTACATCGGGCGGAGATACTTTCATACGTCAGTTGGGTAAAATTTTTATTCATTTTAATAGGGTTAAAGCTTGAGAATTAGGGTTGTTTTTCTGTTTAAATTGTTGGCAGCGGTATTAGATTAGTAAGTTGCTGTCGGGTAGTTTTTAGGTCGGGATATTCAAATATAAATGTTGGTGGGTACTTTTAAGTTCTATCATTTCATACAGAAAAATTTGTATAGTTTGGAGGGAAAGCAGGTAAATTCAGATAATCTATTTCCAAGAGATTAAAGCCGGGGGTGCTTTTAACAGCAAAGTACTGAGTAGAAATTTTATCTAAGCTTAAAGCCAACTTAATGGAAAACATTTGGGAATAATTTTAACTATTCTATTAATACGGGTACAAGGTAAGCGATTATATTTAAATAAAAAATTAATTTAATACTATATAGTATTAAAATTTAAAAAAAAATAGCAAAAGTTAAATGAGTTAAAATATGATTTTTGTACTTTTTTTCTGAATTAATGAAAGAGAAGTAAGATTATTAAGTTATAAAAATTAGGTGGAGCTATTTTAAACATACTTTCATATTAGATACTTAATATATTTAAATATTAATATTTAAATATGCACTATTCTGTGTTACCCCAAAAAATAATTTTAATTATTTTAAAAATATTTTTAAAATTTAGTGATTTTCATTTACAGAAAGAGAATAGAGTTAAAGTTGGTAGTGCCAATGTCACGTAGATAAATTTATTCAGTGGATATTATGAAGTTCAGAAGTTGCAGCTAGGAGGAAAAGGTCGATGCAAGTATGGTAAAATGCTAAAAGCAGGTATATAAAAAGATGTAATTTTAAGTTTAATGATAACTATTGAGGACAGCTAAAAGTTTGTAAGCAGCAAGCTTAAAAAGGTATACCTTTAAGAATTATCCTTCTAAGCAATCGGTAATTTATTTTATTGTTAGAAATGTAACAGTTCTTAATAGAGTACAGCCATATGTACAAAGAGAGCTATGCAGATGTTTAATAATTAGATTATACAGCAAGTAAAAACTGGTTGTACAGCAAGTAAAAACTGGGAAACGGATGAGTGACACTCTAATTTAGCATAGTAGAAACTACAGCAGAGTTTGCCCAGCAGGTTAAATAGGAAGATAATAATACTTAATAATAACGTGAACTCGGGAATTAAGCTAAGATTCTAGCGGGTTTGAATTTAGTAATTTGCGGGTTCAGGAAAGAATAAGCGACCAGTCCAGCTAAGACTTGCACCAGGGCATTGATGGGATTACGATGGCGGGTATGGTCAATATCACAGACACTCATCAGAATATCATTGACCGCTTCTATTTTCCCCCTTTTCATCAGCCCAAGCTTGTCCTGGAGCAAGAGGAGCATGTTCTTCATGTTCTTTCTTGCTTTTGTAACCAGATGCAGTCCTTTTTCCAAGAGTTCTGGCAACATAGCAGAAAGATAGCCTTTGTCCCCGTAACACTTGCCCTGCAGATCAGCTAACAAATATCCCAGCACCTGCTTATTGTTGTCGGCTACATTGGCCGGCGTAATAGGAAAGCGCATCAACTCTCCATACTGGTTGGTTACCAGGTGCAGCTTAAAGCCAAAGAACCAGCCAGTGGAGGACTTGCCCCGCTGAGCTATATCTTCAAACACCCGGTGTTGGTGGATGCGGCGGTT
>Ga0210040_10006601_pt1 | contig 14388 bp, 10 predicted proteins | sample CryGeyCG12114_NA_FD_185462 | JGI IMG/M metagenome (GOLD analysis project Ga0210040, IMG submission 185462) | Groundwater microbial communities from aquifer - Crystal Geyser CG19_WC_8/21/14_NA (SPAdes) (version 2) | ecosystem: Environmental > Aquatic > Deep subsurface > Groundwater | place: USA... | reverse complement strand
TCCCCGGGGACGAGCAGCGGCTTGCTAGGCTGTTCGTCACGGGCGAGAGCCCGACGCGGGTGTAGTTCAATGGTAGAACATCAGCTTCCCAAGCTGACAGTGCGAGTTCGATTCTCGTCACCCGCTCCACAACAAAAGCCCAGGTCAACGGCGCATTAGCCGAGCCTGGGCCTTCGTCGTTCCTGGGGTTGGAAGGGCCGCGTGCCCGCTACGTGCCCGATCCCCTGTTCGGCGCCGCCCCCGTGAGCAACGCGTTCAGGGCTGTCGCGACCGCGCGATCCCGCTCGGGCGTGGTGTGCAGGTAGATGCGAGCGGCCCGCGTGGACGAGTGGCCCATGCGCGTCATGAGGTCCGACAGGTTCGCCCCGGCGTGAGCGGTCAGGGTGTTGCCGGTGTGCCGCAGATCGTGGAAGTGCACACCCGTCACCTGGGCGTGGACCATCGCCGCCCGCCAGTGCTTCTGGAACCCGCTTCGGCGGATGTGGACTCCGGTCGGCCCCGTGAAGACGAGAGCAGCGGCGTCGTCGGCGACGTAGCGGCGTAGGTGCTCCCGCAGCTCGGGAAGCACAGCCTCGGGCAGCGCCACGGTGCGGCGCCCGGCAGCGGACTTGGGCGGCCCGACGACGAACTTCCCGTACGGCTCACTGGCGGAGACCCGCACATGCACCAGCCCGGCCTCGGCATCGACCGCTCCCCGGGTCAGCGCCGCCAGCTCACCCCACCGGAGACTGCCGAAGGTACCAAGCAGTACCAGCATCCGAAACCGGTCGGGAACACCGTCCGCGAGGGCGTAGACCTGCGCGAGGGTCAGCAACGGCCGCTCCGGGGGCCGCTCGGTCGAGGCACCGCGGATCTGGCACGGGTTGCGCCGCACCAACCGGTCGTCTTCCGCCGTTGCCATGACCGACTTCAGCAGTCGGTATGCCTTGGCGACCGTGGATTCCCCCAACCCGCCGGCCAGGAGATTGGCCCGCCACAAGCGGACCTGCGCCGGGGACAGGTCCCCTACCGGCACGTGTCCGAGGCCGGGAACGATGTGCAGCCGCAGCAGGCCCTCGTACAGCTGCACCGTGCGCGGGCGCAGACCCGGGCGTTCCCTGATCCACGCCGACCCGTACTGCGCCACCGTGACCCGCGAGGACTCCGGCTTGGACCAGTCGCCGCGCAGGAGGTCGCTCTCCGTTGCGGCGAGCCAGCGGTCGGCGTCGGCCTTGCGTTCAAAGGTGCTCGGGGCGGTGTGGTCGACACCGTCGGTGCCGAGGTACCGGGCCTGATAGCGACCCGAGGGCAGCTTGCGGACGCGCCCGAAGCGGCGCCGGGCGGCCATCAGGAGGCCTGGCCGAGGTACTGACGGACCGGCGCCTGGCAGGGCTGCACCATCCCGGCTTGGATGTACTCGGCCAGCGCGGACTCGGGGATGCGGACGTGCCGGCCCAGGTGCAGGAACCGGATACGTCGTTCGGCGATCAGGCGACGCGGGAACCGCGAAGTTGTGCCGAGCAGGACAGCGGCCTCGTCGACAGTCAGCAGCTTTTCCACCGGGGTCGCTCCTTCGGGGTCGTGGTGGCTCATGTGCTGTAGGTGCGTGCACTTGTCGAGGGGTGCGAGCGGGTGCGCACTTTCGCGTCCCTCCAGTCCCGGACCCCGTCGCTGCCGGTCGCGGCCAGAGCGGCGTCTCCAGCGGTGAGCCAGCCGATCCCGGCCAGGGCCCAGTCCGACAGGACCAGCGTGGAGTCCTCGGCGGGGTCGTCGTCCTGCCAGCCGGTCGTGCTCTCGTCGCAGCTCTCACCGCGCAGGCGTTGCAGCTGCCACCGCTTCCGGGCCGTCCGCAGGCGGCCGAGGGTCGTGGAGTAGCGGCGGGACTTGGTGGAGAAGTGCCCCCGAAACCCGAGCATCGCCGCCCACCGCACCAGCCCCGCGTAGTGCTCCCCGCCCGTTGACGCGACGTCCAGGACGGTCGCGAGCAGCCGGCAGATGTGGGCGTTCACCCCGAGCCGGGCCGCAGCCTCGGGAGAGCGCAACCGCTGTGGAAGACCGAACTCCTCGCACGCCTTGGTGGCGTACTTCGCGATGTAGGCCGCAACCGTCTCCGGATGCAAGTCCCCGGGCTGTTTCTGGCCGTCGTCGCGGCTCGCGGTCGAGGTAACCGGGCGTGCGTCGACCTGCTTCCCGAACCGCAGCCGCAGGCAGGGCTCACCATCGCTGGCCGGGGGTGCGTCGTAGGCGACGAGAGCAGCGGTCTCGCGGATGACGTCGGCCAGCACCTCAGCGGGGACGTCGACCAGCGGAGCCGGGAACGGGTGTTCTCCCGTGACGGCAGACGCCGGTCCGTCAAGGCGGATCAGTGCGTGGAAGTGGATGACCCCACGGCGCTGGAACTCCGCCACCTTCGCGAAAGAGAGCCGGGCCAGCTGGCCGAGGTGGGTCTGCGTCATCCCCAGCCGGGCGGCGAGGCGGCGGCGCAGGGTGATGGTGAACCGACGCCACAGCTCAGGGGCGTGCCACTGCCACACCACGTGCTCGGTGTAGCGGTAGCAGTCCCGGCACAGGGGCTGGCCGAGGCGGGAGTCTCCGTCAGCATGGACCGCGTTGCAGCCAACCGGCCGCCCGTGCTGGCAGGCGACGCGGCGCCTCGGGTGGCAGCGCCCGAGTCCACCCTGCCCGGTGCGGGTGGTGTGGACCGGCCCGAACGAGGGTGCGGTCACCGTTGCGAACACCATCGGGTGCGCCGCGACGCTCTCGGGGACGCCCTTCATGCCGCCCGCAGCGCCGGCGGCGAGCAGGTGCCAGGTGTCGCCCTTGTACTCATGCGAGCACGACGGGCAGACCGAGGCGCGCCGGTTTCCGCACCGCACGTAGAGCACCCCGTCCGGCTCGCCGGTCGTGGAGTACGTCGACAGGACCTCCCCGGTGTTCTTGTCCAGGGTGGTCGCAGAACCGGTCAACCGGATCGGTGACGTGCAGTGCCCGGCGGCGGCGGCTTGCTCAGCCCACCGGTCGAAGTCCGGGGACAGCAAGCGCGCGGCGACCTGACGCTCGACCACGGCCGGATCGACGCGGTACGCCAGCGACGACGAGGAGTCGGTGACGGTCATGCCGCGACCGGTCCGGTCTGAGGAGAGACCTCGTCCTCCACCAGGTGCAGCGTGGCGGGGGCGTCGTTCGTCCCGCTGCCGGTGTCGCTGGTGGTCGGGTCGCTGGGTGCGGCGTAGTCGATGGCGAGAGCGGCGATGTGGTCGTCATCGAGGTAGGCGGAGCGGACGCGGACCGGTTCGCGCTGACCGTCGACCTTCACGTACGCCACCCCGGGACTGGTCTCCGGGATCTGGTGACATAGAGCCCCGGCGTCGCGGGCCCCGTCGCCGAGGACCATGTCGACCTGGGCCTTCTCGTCCAGCCGCAACGCGATCTTCGTCGGGAACAGGTTCCGCAGTCCGACGACCTCCTTGCGGGGGTCCTGCAACGCTGCGACGAGGACGACGCCGGGAGCGCGTCCCTGAGTGGCGATCATCGCCAGGGCCTTCTCCGCCCGGTCCCTGATCTTGCGGTCCGGGACATACGCCGTCAGCAGGGCCAGCTCGTCCACCAGGACCACCAGCAGCGGCTCGGCCACAGTCGGCTCGTGCTTGCGGGTCGTTCCCGCGAGGCGGGCAGCGCGGGCCGCGAGGACGATGGCGGCTTCCTCGAGCAGCTCCACCCCCGTCTCAGCGGTGGTGGCGAGGCGGGTGAACAGGGGCCGCCCGGGGGCGAGCTCCATACCGCCCTTGCCGTCCACCGCCCACACCTGCACCAGACCTGATCGGATCGTCGGTCCCAGTGCGCGCAGCAGCGACCAGATGACCCCGCCCTTGCCGGCGCCGGTCACGCCGACGATGAGCAGGTGCGTCCCGGCCAGGCGCAGGCGCCACAGGGCCCCGTCCTCCTGCACCCCAACCGGCAGCGCCGCCAGGTTCGGCACCGCCTCGACCGGCAGCGGTGCGAGGACACCAGCAAGGGAGTCGGTGAACAGCCACGACACGTCCGCGGTGTTCGGCCCCGTGGCACGCACCCGCACGGAGCGGGCACCGAACGCCGACGCGAGGGTCTCGGCGCAGCCCGCGAGATCGTCGACGGTCTGCCCGGCCAGGACCCGGACCCGAGCAGTGAGGACCATCCCCGTCCGGTTGGACCAGCGCAGCTGCGACAAGCCCGGAGTCCAGAACGTGCGAGCACCGGTCCGGTGGGACACCCGGACAGTGGACAGGCCCACCGCCTCGCACGTGCTGCGCCAGTGCCTGCGAACGCTGCGGCGCTTGCAGTACCGGAAGCGCGGGCCCGCGACCCGCAGCGACCAGAACTCCGGGTAGCCCAGCCGCACGACCATGACGACGACCACGATGACGACGACCACGACCAGCAGGACCGTGGAACCGTAGGAGCGGTACACAGCCAGTACGACGAGACCGCTGACGACGGTGCCGGGAAAGCGCCACACGACCTGGACGACGGTCACTGACACGGACCAGGCAAAACCGAGGACGCCGCCGACGAGGGCTTCGAGCCACGCGTCTTCACCGGCACCGCCATTCACCTGACCGCGTGCGGCCGGGGCGCGGCCGATGGGTGTGCCCTGAGGACGGGGGTGCAGAGACATCACGCGGCCCGCCCGTCATCGGCCTTGGCAGCCGTACGCGAGCCGGCTCCCGAGGATGCGCCAGCGGCCCCGCCGGGAGCACTCATCCGAGCAGCACGCAGTGACCACGCCAGTCGGGGACGAGCCCGGTTCGTGTCGACCCACGGCGTCGCGGTCAGCCCCTCGAACACCACCGGACGGAACGGCAGCCCCGGGATCTCGTCCGGCGGGACGGGCTGGTGCTCCCCCGCGATCTTGACGACGACCTCCGCCTGCCCACGTCGAGACTCGGGGTCGGCATCGAGCACGCGCACCGCCCACAGCCGTTCGCCGGTGTTCTTGTCGCGGGACTGGATGTCGACCTCACCCGCCTGCTTGCGGTCGAAGTCCTGCACCGCCTCGACCTCACCGACGACGAACGCACCGTGCGGGAACACGAGGTCCTGTCCCAGCGGAATCGCACCTTGGATCGCCATGATCACTCCTTGCTCCGAGCCACCCCCTTGGCGGCCTGTAGGAGGACCTTCGCGGTTGACGGGGGGACGGCATCACCGCACAGTGGAACGTCTAGGGACGTCCTATCGACCCGACAGACGTCCCTGGACGTCCTAGCGAGCTATCTCAGGAGAGACCTTGGCGAACGAGCGGCTCCGCGACGCCCTGTCCAAACAGGGCCTCTCCCCGACGTCAGTAGGCGAGCGCCTCGGGGTGGACCCGAAGACGGTGACCAGGTGGGTGAGCTTGGGTCGTCCGCCATACCCGAAGTACCGGGCCCAGCTCAGCGCGCTGCTCCACGAGTCCGAGACCTGGCTGTGGCCTGACGCGGTCAGCGCCGAACGCGCTGAGGAGGCGTCTCGGTCGGAGGTCGTGCAGGTCCACCCCCACCGGGCATCGATCAGCGGGGACGAGTGGCTGCGCATGTTCTCCTCCACCACCGCGTTCGCCGACGTCCTCGTCTACGCGGGTCTCTTCCTGCCTGAGCAGACCCCGGCGATCCTCGACGTGCTGCGCGCGAAGGCCGCCGACGGCGCGAGGGTGCGACTCCTGCTGGGCGACCCGGACTGCCCGGCGGTGGCACTGCGCGGCGAGGAGGAGGGCATCGGCTCCCAGGCCGTCGGCACGAAAGCGCGCAACGCCCTACAGCTACTCAAGCGGCCTCTGGCGAAGGCACCCGGTGTGCACGTACGCCTGCACACCTCGACGCTCTACACCTCGATCTACCGGGCCGACGACACGATGATCGCGAACCCGCACGTGCTCGGGCTCCCGGCAGCGCAAGCACCGGCGATGCAGCTGCGACGGCTGTCAGCCGGCGGCCTGTTCGACACCTACGCTGCGATGTACGACAGGGTCTGGGATGACGCCCGACCCGCCTGGGGGTAGAGGGAGACAGCGGTGGGCCGCACAGAGCACTTCCACGACCCCAACGGGCCGCGACCCAACCGCATCGTCACCGCGGCCACCGCGTTCGTGCAGGACGGGGCAGGTCGGGTGCTGCTGATCCACCGGTCAGACAACGGCCTGTGGGCCCTGCCAGGTGGCGGCCAGGACGTCGGGGAGTACATCGCCACCACCGCCGAACGGGAGACTCACGAGGAGACCGGCTACCGCGTCACGGTCACCGGCTTCATCGGTGTCTACTCCGATCCCGGCCACGTCATCGCCTACGACGACGGCGAGGTCCGCCAGCAGTTCGCTCTATCATTCCGCGCGGCCCTTGACGGGGGCGAGCTGGCGACCAGCGACGAGACACCCAACGTCCGCTGGGTCGCTCCCGAGGAGCTGGACGACCTACCCATGCACCCGTCCGTGCGGCTACGCGTGGACCATGGCCTCGCGCACGCCCCAACGCCATACATCGGGTAACTGGCCTCGACGAGGGTTAAGGCCGCGACGTCACCCGCTCCACAGCCGCTTGCAGCTCAGGAGCGATGGTCAACATGCACCGCCCTACCAAGCTGTCGCGCCCGTAACGCTCGACGACCTCAGAAACTCGGTCCCTCACATCGAGCCTGGACCCGTCCGGCCCGGTAGTCGCGTCGCTAGCCCAAAGAACATCTCGGTGAGGACCTGGCACATCCTCAAACTCAGCCAACACCCTCGTAAGGCCACGCACGCCAGCCTCAACACGCGAGCAACTGTGGTGCGCGACCAGGTTCACCACCTCAGCTGACCAGCCCTCACGCTGTAGAAGGCGGGCCCCGTCAACAGGGTGAAAGCCAGTGTCTGCAAGAGCCGGCGCATAGCCGACATCATGTAGCCACGCAGCTGGGACTATGGGACTCACGTCGAGCCCGAGCCTTGAAGCATGCTCGGCAGCCGTTGCTGCGACCACCTGGCTATGTCGCCAACGCATCGGCAAGTCGTTCGCTAAGTAGCGCTCAGCCAGCAATCGGGCCGCATCACTGTCCACGCCCCATTCTTTCAGCAAGCTTACAGATGTCTAGAGCGACGGCTCCACTGTCCGCCGAACCGGCAGGAGCTGTGAGAACTTTCTCTACTCCGTCAAGGCGGCAGGCTTCGCCCGCCGACGCATGGCCAGCCCGGAATGCGCTTCACCGCCCTGCGCGCGGCCTCCGGCCGTGCTCGTGCGGCTCACGCATTCCCGGACCAACCATGCGTGGTGGACTCGTAGCGGCGCTAGGCGGATAACAAGAGGTAGACGGCTAAGTGGTACCAAGGGCTCCCGCCCTTGGACCCCGGTTGCGCCGCACATCTGCGCGTGTAGTCCTGAGGCAGCCGGGTTCCGCGACGCGCAGATGCACACCGCCCTGGGAGCGTGGTCCAGACAGGGGTCAAGCCGATGTGCGAGCGGATAACTTCGAGCTCGATTTAGCTGCCATCAGGAAAGGACAAGACGCCATCCCGATCAGTTGCTTGTCAACTCTAGTTTCAACCCAAGAGCTTCAGCTACCTTCATAATGGTGGCGGTTGTTACATCGCTGTTTGCCTCAACCCTGGCAACTGTGGGCCGAGAGACCCCTGCCTTCTCCGCAAGCTCGCCCTGTGACCATCCCTGGTTCTTACGAGCTTCGCGGACTGTATCTCCGAACCCGGCCTTGATCACCACTCCGACTCCCCTGCCTTATTGGCCCCGCCGAGCTCCTCTTGGGGCCGATGCTGGGCATAGAGGGCATCCGCAGCTATATCAGAGATCTGCCCAATGAAGGCCGGGTCGGTCATGTATGACTGGATCTCTTTAGACTCGTTCACGGTCTTTAAGATCGCCAGGCCAACGGCACCACTGAAGCCTTCAGAAGCCTTAAGTTGGGCAACAGTATTGTTTTTAGCCATTGCCGCCGCCTCTTCGTTAGCGTCCAAAAGGCCCCAGAAAGTAGTGATGAACCCCGCGACACTCTCAGGGCTTACATCGACACTCCTAGCCTTGAACAACTCGTTGACCCTATCGATGGCCTCGTCGAGCGGGCCGCGCTTCGCCGCGGCGCTGACCGTATGCTCGCCGTCCATTACCGGAAGTTTGATTCCTTCGGCACTTCCCTCAGTGAGTGAGTGATTTTCACTGATAGCAGAGGGCACGAGCTTTACCCCGGAGAGCTGCACGCCTTCGAGAAAGCGGTCGTCGCGGTCGTCGCCGTCGTCGTGAAGGTTCCGGCCGAGCAGGGTCGCGAGGATGGCGCGGCGGTGCAGCTCCGGGTCCTGGTAGTCGACGATTTGGCTGAGGAACTGCCAGGCGTTGCGGTACCCGAGCACGTCCGCGCGGAACGCGTCGAGCTCCTCCTTCCGCTTCTTATCTTTCGCCAGCACGGCCTGACGCCTCTGTCCGGTCCAGCGGTTCTTGATCGGCGACAGGGCTTTAGCGATTGCCTCGCCGCCGGCGCGCCGGAGGAAGGCGTCGGCGACTGCATGCATCTCTTCGTGCGTATAGAGTCCCGCCGTGTCGAGCCGCTCCCCTACAGTGATAAGCGCATTGGGGTCGACATCGCCGTCGACGTGTGCGTCGGAGTAGTAGAGCTTGAAGTCGCCCTGGACGCTCGCCGGGGTGTTGCGGAAGTCGACGACCATCGGCGCGGTCTTGCCCGGGTAGATCCGGTTTAGCCGAGAGAGCGTCTGCACGGTGGCGACGCCGGAGAGCTTCTTGTCGACGTACATCGCCATGAGCCGCGGCTCGTCGAAGCCTGTCTGAAACTTGTTGGCGACGATGAGAACGCGGTAGATGCCCTGTTCACGGAAGGCCCTGCCGACGTCGTTAACGCCATTGACGGAGACCTCAGTAACACTCTCGCCGTCCTCGTCGGTGAGCGAGCCGGAGAACGCCGCGAGGGTGTGCAAGTCGTACCCGTTCTCGGCGATGTAAGCGTCCATCTTCCGTGACCAGCTCAATGCCTCCATGCGCGAGCTGGTTACGACCATGGCTCGCGCCTGGCCGCCGAGCAGCGGCTGCACGTTCCTGCGAAAGTGCTCGACAACGACCCGTACCTTCTGCGCGATGGCGGTCGGGTGGAGCCTCGCGTAACGGACGATGCTCGCGACCGCCTCGCCGGTGTTGACCTGGATCTGGCTCTCCGACTCCTCGCCCTCCAGGGTGTTCTTCACCCGTAGGAACATGTCGTAGGTCGAGTAGTTGGTGAGGACGTCGAGGATGAAGCCCTCCTCGATCGCCTGGGCCATCGTGTACGTGTCGAAGGCTTCCCAGCGGTCTCCGACCTGGGTGCCGAACAGGCGCAGGGTCTTTCCCTTCGGCGTTGCGGTCAAGGCAACGAAGGTGATGTTGGCCGACGCCGCGATGGCCGAGTCTTTAGCGGCTAGGAGGTCATCGGCGCTAATCCCGTCGTCAGCATCGACTTCCACGTCCACGAGCAGTTCCTTGAGCTGCTTGGCCGCGGAGCCCGACTGTGAAGAGTGCGCCTCGTCGGCGACGACAGCCCAGCGTCGGCCGCGCAGCTCCTCGGTGTCCTCAATGAGCTTCATGACCTCGGGGAAGGTCTGCAGGGTGCAGGTGATGATGTGATCGCCCTCGACGAGCGCCTTCTTCAGATGCGGGGACTTCGCGCCGGACTTCTCGCCCACGGCCACGACGAGGCCCTTGCTCGACTGCACCAGGTTCATGTCGTCGCGGATATTCTCGTCCAGGACCGTGCGGTCGGTGACGACAATGACCGAGTCGAACGTCGACTTTGATTCGGCGCCCATGTGGCGGATGAGGCGATGGCTGAGCCACGCGATGGTCTTGGTCTTCCCGGACCCGGCGGAATGCCAGACCAGGTACCGCTTGCCGGGTCCGTTCGCCTCAATGTCGGCGACCACGCGTTCGACGGCCCGCAGCTGGTGGAACCGCGGGAAGACGAGCCGACCGTCGTCCTTGTTTCCGGACTTGCCCGGCTCGAACAGCGCAAAATCTTTGAGAATACGCATGAAGGTCGGGCGCGCAATGATCTCGCGCCACAGATAGTTCGTCGATGAGCCGGTCGTCGACGGCGGATTGCCTCCATGGCCGTCGTCGCCCTGGTTGAAGGGCAGGAAGACCGTGTCTCCGCCCTGCAGCTTGGTCGTCATGTAGACCAGGTCGTTGGACACCGCGAAGTGGACGAGGGCGCGTCCGGGCGCGAGGAGAGGACGGCTCTTACCAGGCTTGCGGTCCTCCTTGTACTGGCGGATCGCGTGATTGACCGTCTGCGTGTTGTCGGTCTTGAGCTCCAGCGTGACTACCGGCAGGCCGTTGGCGAGGAGCACGACGTCGATGCTCTCGTTCGTCTTCGTGTCGAAACGGACCTGGCGCAAGATTCGGAGCCGGACCGACGCAGCTGCCTCGACGACTTCAGTCAAGTTGGGATTCGCCGGCGGGAAGGCCATCATTGGGCCGAACTTCGCCGCGGGACGGCCGATCTGGGCGTAGGAAAAGCCCTTGCGCAGCACGCCGAGCAGGCCGCCGATCGGGTGACCGGTCGTCGGGTCCATCCGCGTCGCCTTGGCCAGCTCCTTGGTGATGTGCTCAAGGAGCTTCTGCTCGGCGTCTGACCTCGACTCGCCGATCAGGTCACCGGGGACTGCCTTCTCGTACTCGTCTGGGTACTGCGCGGCCAGCCAATACAGTACGTCCGCCGGCACCATCGCGAGGCCGACGTCCCAGCCGTTCGGTTTGCCATCGTCCTCGTAGAGCCAGCCCCGCTCGGCCAGCTCAGAGCACAGGTTTTCCTCGAACTCGCGCTCCATCAGCTGCGCTTGGCTCATGAGACTTCCTTCTTGCCGGTGACGACATCGGTGATGAGCGCGGCTCGGCGTTCGAAGAGCAGGGACTTGAGGTCGCCGACCTTCGCCAGCATGGCGTCTACGCGGGCGGTCGCCCCGTCGAGCTCGTCCGCGATCTTGATCTGCTCGTCGAGGGGCGGCAACGGGACCGGGGTCGCGTCCAGCACCGTCTTGGTCACGCGCTGGGCGTTCGGACGCACGCCGGTTGCGATAGCGGCGAAGTAGTCGACATACCGCGAGCTCCGAAAGAGATGGTGGACGTAGCGGGGCTCGAAGCGGTCCGAGATCCAGAACGCCTTGTAGTCCGGGCTGATGTATCCAGTGAGCGACGAGACCCCGAGCCCGCCGTGGTTGAGCCACATCATGTTGGCAGCGAGCTGACCCGGCCGTACGACGCGGTACTTCGAGACATCGAGCGACGCCTGCTGCCCCTCGGTGCGCGTGTTCAGCTCCACGCCCCTGTACTCAGAGATCGAAAGCAGAGGGCCGGGCGGATCATCACCGTTTCTTTCCGTGCTCTCGGTGAAGTCGTAGCCGAACTTTGCTCGGTCCCAGTGGTCGGGGATGCCGGACAGGGGTGAGTGTGCGTCGGCCGCGCTGTGGCGCTGTCCAACGGCAAGACCGAACACAAACCTGGTCTGGACAATTCGAGCTCGGTCACGAAGTGCGCCGCTGAGGCCCTCCAGGTTCTTGAGAACCGCGTCGATCTCCCTGATCTCGCGATCGAGGTAGTCCGCGCTGCGACTCCTCGTATTCGGGTCGGGCCACGGCACCATCAGGGATGACAACTCGGTGGCCGAGAGCTCGGTGAAGGTTGTCCCTCGACCCGCCGTTTCCAGAGCTTTCCGAATGCTCACGAGGCTATACGCAAGGAAACGAAGGTCTGAGGGGTCCTCAGGGATCACTGCCTTACATCCCTGGTTGAAGGCAATCTCCCGTGAAGTGACACCGATGTGGCCGATTGGTGCACGGCACGAAAGCAACACTGCGTTGCTTACTACCGAGGACTCGCTAGCGCCCCGCTCCGTCAACGACCGTTCCCAGGCTGATATCTGAGCGCCGTCGAGACCGTTGAGATCGGGCGGGGTCACGAAGGGGAAGTCGCCGTCCCAGTTCGCGCTGTCCGGGGACGGTGTGCCGCCGCTCACGAATTGGGCAACAAACTTCAGAGGTACCAAGGGCGCAACCGTTATGTTCACTCTCGGCTCACCGCCTTAAACGCGTCCGACAGTTCACCCATGAGGCGCTCGACGTCGGAGTCAATCTCGGACAGTGCGCGTGGCTCCTCAGGCACGTAAAAGATCCGTGTGAACGGGATATCGGTGCCGTGCTTGGCCTTACTCTCATCCCACTGCGCCTCGGACGCGTACGGCAGCACCTCGCGCTCCATGTGCTCGCCCAGGTCTTCGCTCAGAGGTACGCGCTCCGTGAGCTTCCAGCCCGGGATGATCACTGACTTGCCCTTCCGGTCGACGGCGAGTGGCGCAGCGTCATCTGGTGCGGCCATCGCCCTCATGACCGCGTCGACGAGCCCCAGGGGAGCCTTCAATCCAGAGGCTTTGGCTGCGAGAGGAAACGCGTTCGGCATATCGTTCCAGTTCGTACCGTCGAGGGAGCGCATGACCGCCTCGTGCCCATCGAGGAAGTCTCGGCGGCCTCGTACCGCCTCCACCGCTTCGTCACTGAAACGCGTTGCAAAACGCGCCTGCTTGTAGACGGGCACGTCGCGGAACATGAAGTCTTCGGGCGTCATCACGCGCGAGATGGCGGGATCGGCGTACTCGAAGGCCTTGTAGGCCTCCAGCAGCTTGGCCCGGTGGTCCCTCCCCACCTCGCGGCGCTTGTCCCCCATGGGTTTGCGTAGCGAGTCCCACTGGCCGGAGCCGTCGATGAGCTGGATCTTGTGTTTGCGCTCCAGCTCCTTATTCGCGTCGAGGATCCAGACGTAGGTCGCGATGCCGGTGCCATAAAACATGCTCGTGGGCAGCGCAATGATTGCGTCGATAAGGTCTTCTTCAAGCAACCACTTACGGATCGAATTCGGGCCATTGTCGCTGTTGAACAGCGGCGAAGCATTCGAAACCACCGCAGCGCGTCCGCCCTGACCGTTTTTCCCGGCCGGGCTGAGCTTCGAGGCGCAGTGAGCCAGGAACAACATTTGACCGTCAGAGGTGCCGGGCAGGCCATGACTGAAGCGTGAGCCCTCTATTTTTGCCTGGTCCCGCACCGACGCTTCCTCGACCTCCCAATCAACGCCGAACGGGGGGTTCGAGAGCACGTAGTCGTAGGTCTGCCCTTCGTAGAGGTCTTTGACGAGGGTGTTGCCCTGCCTGATCGCGTCGGGACGGCCTCCCTGGATCAGCAAGTCGGCCTTGCCGAGAGCGAAGGCAGACGGCATAAGCTCCTGGCCATAGAGGGTGACGTCGACCTTTTCGTTGGTGCGCTTCAACGCCTCCTGAGCGATCAGCAACATGCCGCCGGAGCCGGCCGTCGGGTCGTAGACCGAGCGCGCAGCGTGGTCAGAGGCGATGGTGTCGTCGTCGTTGCTGATGAGCACGTCGACCATGAGCCGGATTGCGTCGCGGGGTGTGTAGAAGTTGCCCGCGGCCTTGCCCTTCTTATTGAAGGCCCGGTACATGACGTCCTCAAAAACGTCGCCCATGCCGGTGTTGCTGAGCTTGGTCGGGCTGAGATCGAGCGTGGAAAAGTGCTTGACGACGGCGTGCAAGCGGCTGGCGTCGGCAAGGATCTTCGCCCGCCGATTGAAGTCAAACGAAACCCAGATGTCGGCGATGTTGTTCGAGAAGCCTTCGACGTAGCTCCTGAGGGACTTGTCCACGTTGTCGTCGACTGAAGCGATGGTCGCTAGGTCGAGCAGGGAGACGTTGTAGAAGCCTAGGCCGAACCGGTCCTTGACGGCGATGTCGACGAGGTGCTGGGGCATGCCAGCGAACGCGCCGACGTACTTGATGACGTCGTCCTTGCTGTCGGCCAGCATGCACTCCAGGCGGCGGAGCACCGTGAACGGCAGGATGTAATCGCCGTAGTCCTCCTCGTCGACGATGTTCCGCAGGTACTTGTCCGCCGTGTCCCAGACGATCCTTGCCGTGGTCTTCCGGGATGCCTCTGTCGACTCGGCCATGCCTGCTCGTTCCTGATCGTCGCCGTGATGTCTGTATCAGAGACCTTACATCGAGGTGTATCAGCAACGTGACATCGACCTCCGTGTCGCCAGGCAGGGAAGCGGCACCCAAACGAGGCCGCCGTACAGGCGCCCCAGCGCTTCGCCGCCTTCTGCCTCAACACCAAGGAACAAGCCTCAAGCGTTCTTGTGCCCGCTTCGTGCCCGTAGAGGCAGTCCAGGAGGGTCCTGAGCGGTACGTGAAGGTCAGTGACGAGCCTGAAACGGCGCCGATGTGGCCCCCCGCTCGTCCCCAGTGAGCAGCTTCCCAAGCTGACAGTGCGAGTTCGATTCTCGTCACCCGCTCTCCGTCCCCTCGGCCGGCCGGCCCTTTGCGGGCCTCAGCCCGGCCAGACCGCCGCCAGGACCCGCTCGCTGGCGTGGCCGT
>Ga0210040_10006600_pt1 | contig 14391 bp, 14 predicted proteins | sample CryGeyCG12114_NA_FD_185462 | JGI IMG/M metagenome (GOLD analysis project Ga0210040, IMG submission 185462) | Groundwater microbial communities from aquifer - Crystal Geyser CG19_WC_8/21/14_NA (SPAdes) (version 2) | ecosystem: Environmental > Aquatic > Deep subsurface > Groundwater | place: USA... | reverse complement strand
CCGCCGTTAACCTGGGGCAAAATCGGAGAAGCCCCATGGCCTATATCAAGACGCGCGACGGCACCGACCTGTTTGTGAAGGATTGGGGCTCAGGCCGTCCGGTGATCCTGCTCCACGGCTGGCCGCTGTCCGCCGACAGCTGGGACGCGCAGGCGATGGCGCTGGCGGAGGCGGGGTTCCGCGCCATCGCCTACGACCGCCGTGGCTTCGGCCGGTCGGCGCAGCCCTGGAACGGCTATGACTACGACACGCTGTCCGACGACCTTGCGGACGTGATGAAGGAAACCGGCGCGGACAGCGACGCGACGGTTGTCGGCTTCTCGATGGGTGGCGGTGAAGTCGCTCGCTACATGAGCCGGCACAACGGCCGCGGCCTCATCGCCGCTGGCCTGGTCTCGTCGGTGGTGCCGTACATGCTTCAGGCCGACGACAACCCCAAGGGCGTGCCCGCCGCGAAGATCGAGCAGATCAAGGACGGCATCAAGAAGGATCGCGCTCACTTCTTCCGCCGCACCTTCATGCCGCAGTTCTTTGGTGTCGGCTATATCACCAGCCCGGTCAGTGACGAGGTGCTGGACATGGCAACCGCCATCGCGCTGATGGCCGGGCTGAAGCCCACGCTCGCCTGCGCCGATGCGTTCAGCAAGACCGATTTCCGGCCCGACCTGCCCGCCTTCCGCGTGCCGACGCTGATCATCCACGGCACCAGCGATCAGACGGTGCCAATCGGCACCTCCGCACATGCCGCGGCGAAGGGCATCGCCGACGCCCAGCTCGTCGAATATGACGGCGAGCCGCACGGCCTCAACGTCACCGCCAGCGATCGCCTGACCCGCGACCTGCTGACCTTCATGGGCCGCTGACGACGTCTACCCTCCTCCTGCGGGAGGAGGGTCACTTCAGCGGCACGATCACCTCGTCGGGGTGGGCGACGTTAAGCTGCTTGCGGACCATCTCGTCGACCATGTCGGGGTTGGCGTGATCCGGGTTGAGCAACGCCACCCGGTTCTTCAGCACGGCCCGCCGCTTGTCGAGCCGTGCGTAATCCTGCTCCCGCTTGGCGAGTTGCTGCTTGTAGTCGCCATAGGCGAGCAGCCCGTTCGGTCCCAGAATGGCATAGACGCCGAAGAACGCCATCAGCGTCAGCCCCACCGCGGGCCATACCGCGCGGCGCATGGTTCTGCGGAATTTACCGGCCTTGCTCACTCGCCTGGTCATCGTCGCGCGCCCCGTAGCGATAGCCCCTACCGATCAGGTCCGGAACGCGTCGCGGCCGGCATAAACGCCGGCATCGCCAATTTCCTGCTCGATGCGGATCAGCTGGTTGTACTTGGCCAACCGATCGGAACGCGCAAGGCTGCCCGTCTTGATCTGGCCGCAGTTGGTCGCAACCGCCAGGTCGGCAATGGTCGCATCCTCCGTCTCGCCGGAGCGGTGGCTCATCACGGCGGTGTACCCTGCGCGCTGGGCCATGCTCACCGCCTCCAGCGTCTCCGACAGCGTGCCGATCTGGTTGACCTTCACCAGCAGCGAATTGGCGAGCCCGTCGGCGATGCCCTGGCGCAAGCGCTTCGGATTAGTGACGAACAGGTCGTCGCCGACCAGCTGCACCTTGTCGCCGACCAGATCGGTGAGCGTCTTCCAACCGGCGAAGTCGTCCTCAGCCATGCCGTCCTCGATCGAGGAGATCGGATAGCGGCGCGTGAGGTCGGCGAGATATTCGGCCATTTCGTCGCTCGACAGGATGCGGTTCTCGCCCGAGATGTCATACCGGCCGTTCTTGAAGAACTCCGTCGCCGCGCAATCGAGCGCCAGCATCACGTCGTCGCCCGGTCGATAGCCCGCCGCCTCGACCGAGCGCATGATGAAATCCAGCGCGTCGGTGGTGCTGGCAAGGTTCGGCGCGAAGCCGCCCTCGTCTCCCACGCCGGTCGCCAGCCCCTTGTCGCTCAGGCCCTTCTTCAGCTGGTGAAAGATCTCCGACCCGCAGCGCACCGCCTCCGCCAGCGTCGGCGCGCCGACCGGCACCACCATGAATTCCTGGAAGTCGATCGGGTTGTCGGCATGTTCGCCGCCGTTGATGATGTTCATCATCGGCACCGGCAGCACGTGCGCGGCGACCCCGCCGACATAGCGATACAGCGGCAGGCCACGCGAGTCCGCCGCGGCCTTGGCCGCCGCCAGGCTGACGCCGAGGATGGCGTTGGCGCCCAGGCGGCCCTTGTTGTCCGTCCCGTCGAGCTCGATCATCGCGCGGTCGAGGTCCGCCTGGTCCTCGGCGTCGAGGTGACGGACCGCCTCCGCTATCTCCCCGTTCACCGCCGCCACCGCCTGATCGACGCCCTTGCCGCCCCAGCGCGCCTTGTCGCCGTCGCGCTTTTCCACCGCCTCGTGGGCGCCGGTCGAGGCGCCGGACGGCACGGCGGCGCGACCGAAGCTGCCATCCTCCAGCCAGACATCGACCTCCACCGTGGGATTGCCGCGGCTGTCCAGGATCTGGCGGCCATGAATGTCGATGATTGCGGTCACGGGAATGGTGCTCCTGGTCGGCTCGGGGGTCCCGCGCCTGTATCGCGATGGGCTCGGTGCGGCAATCGTTGCGCGCATGGAACCTCGCGTCGGGCGGCGGGGTTGAGAGGCATCAGCTATTCAAAGAGGTGCGCCATGGCCGAGAACGATACAACCCCAACGCCGATGACGGACGCCGACATCAACGCGGCCCCGGCAGGCACCGCGTTCGAACCGGCTGCGCCGCTGAAGGACGCGGGCGTCGAGTTCCGGGCCGAAGGCGGCACGCCTAGCGGTGACGAGAACGGCGGCGGCACTGGCGGGCAGTCCGGCGGCGGCCAGCAGGGCGGTGCGGACATCGCGTCCGACCCCAAGCAGGCGGTTCGGGAGGGCGTTTCGAACTTCAGCCAGCAGTTCACCGACAAGACCCGCTCGCTGGTCGATGAAGGCAGGTCTCGCGCCACGGGAGCGCTCGATCAGCTGGTTCAGATGCTCAACGATGCCGCAGGCCAGGTGGATGAAAAGCTCGGCGGCCAATATGGCAATTATGCGCGCAATGCCGCGACCTCGGTGCAGGGTTTCGCCGAGACCGTGCGCAACAAGGACACGGATGCACTGATGGACGACGCGCGCGGCTTTGTGCGCCAGAGCCCGGCGGTGGTGATCGGCGTCGCGGCAGCGCTCGGCTTCGCGGTGGCCCGTCTCGTTCAGTCGGGCCTTGATGATCAGCAAAGCGCTTGATCGGCAGCTTTTCGAGGATGCGCACCGTGCTTGATCGGGAAGACGAAAGCCTTGCCGCGCTGGCGGGCCGGGCGGTGGAGGAAACGCGCGGCGTCGTGTCCGCGGAGGTCGAGCTCTACAAGGCGCGCTTCGCCGAACGGGCGGCAGCCTATCAGTCCGCCGCGGTGTTCTTCGCGATCGCCGGCGTGCTCGCCCTGGCGGCGCTGATCGCGCTGCTGGTCGGCCTGATCCTCACGATCGCGACGCTGATCGGGCCGGGGCTTGCCACCGCTGCCGTCGTGGGCGTGGTCCTGCTGGTCGCGGCCGTGATGGGGATCGTTGGCAAGCGCAAGCTGGCCCCAGCGGATCTGGGTCCGGCTGGCGAAACGCCTGCACAGGCGGTGACGTCATGACCGATCCCGTACAGCGCCTCGCCGCCGCGGATGCCAACGCGGCACTTGCCAAGCAGCGCCTGTCGCGAACGCTTGGCGTCCTCCAGGAGCGGCTGAACCCCAGCCGTCTTGCGCGCGACGCGGCGAGCGACGTGCTCGACGTCGGCAATGTCGCTGCCGACAAGGCGCGTCGCCACCCCGGCGCCCTTGCCGGCGTGGTGGCGGTCGCCGGCCTGTTGCTGGGCCGCCATCGCGTGCTGGCCCTATTCACCGGAAGGCCACGGGCCGCATCCCGCGCCCGTCCTGCAAACCTGCCCGAACAACCACAAAGGAACTTGTCATGAATGACACCACCCGGCGCGAAGAAGCCGACCACCACAGCGCCGTCCGCGATGGCCTGTCGAACGTTCGTGACACGGCGACGCGCGCCTATGAAACCACCGTCGAAAAGGCGTCGCACACGCTGGAAAGCTCGCGTGGCCTCGCCGCCGATGCCGCGCGGCGCACCGCAGCGGGCATCGACTCCAACCCGCTGGGCGTGGTGGTCGGCGGTCTAGCGCTTGGTCTTGTCGCCGGTGCGCTGCTGCCCCGTTCCGATCGCGAACGCGAGTTGCTCGCCCCCATCGGTGCCAAGCTCGGCGAACGGGCGCGCGGCGCCCTTGCGGCCGCGAAGGAAGCGGGTCAGTCGGAGCTCGAAGGCGCCGGCATCAGTCGCGACGCGGCAAAGGACCAGGTGCGCTCGCTGTTCGATGGAGTGATGAAGGCGGCCACCGCCGCCGGTCAGGCCGCCGCCAAATCCGCATCGAATGGCGGCACGGACGCAGCCTGAGGCTTCAATATGGCCGCCGGACACGCTAGGGGCGCTGCATGAGCAAGCTTCATCTCGTATTCGGCGGCCGCGTCAGCGACCCCCAGGCCCTCGACTTCGTTGATCCCAGCGCGCTGGAAGTGGTCGGCATTTTCACCGACTATGCGTCAGCGGTAAAGGCCTGGCGCGCTGCCGCCCAGCGCACAGTGGACGATGCGGAGATGAAGTTCGTGGTGGTCCACCTCCATCGGCTGCTCGACCCGGACAGCGTCGACGACGGTGCCTGAGCCGGGCCGCGCTTCGAGCAACGATCGTTCAGCGGCCGTCACGCGCCGCGATAGCGCCATAGCAAAAGCGGTCGCGCGAGCGCCAATCCCGCCAAAAAACCGCCGATATGCGCCCCGATCGCGATCGTCGGCCCGCCGCCTAGGCCCGCCACGCCGATCAACGCTTGGATGCCGATCCAAGCCGCGGCAAGCCACAGCACGTGCATGACGCCCGCCGATACCGGACCGACCGAACGCGCGCGTCGCTCACCATAGAGTAGCGAATAAGCCGCCACGATCGCGGAGATCGCGCCGCTCGCACCGATCATCGGCATCGGCGACGTTGGGGACACGCTCCACTGCCCCGCCGCCGCCGCATAAGCGCCGACTACATAGAGGACGCCGACGCCAGCCGGGCCCAGCGCTCGCTCGGTACGCGCACCGCAATAGGCCAGCATGACCAGGTTCAGCGCGACGTGCGCCGACCCGCCGTGCACCAGCGTCGCCGTCAGCGGCGTCAGCCAAGCGGGGACTACGGCACCACGATCCGGCGGCAGTACCGCGCCGGATAGACGAGCAGGAATAACGCCGCCGCCGATGGCGGCTTCCGGCAACCACCCGCTCAACAGGATCAGCAGCGACACCACCAGCGTCGCCAGCGTGATCACCACCGTCGCAGGCGCGTCGCGCCAATGCATCGGCGTCAGACGAAGGCGATCTTGGAAACGAGGTAGTAACGATCGCCCGACGGCACCGTCACCTCCACCTCGTCGTCAACCTTGCGGCCGATCAGCGCGCGGCCCAGCGGCGAGTTGTAGCTGATCCGGCCGGTCTTCGCGTCCGCTTCGGTCTGGCCGACGATCTGATAGGTGACCGGCTTGTCGTCTTCATCCATCAGCGTGACGGTGGCGCCGAACACCACTTTGTCGCCAGACAGGTCCTTGGGATCGATGATCTGAGCGCGGCTGAGCTTGTCCTCGATGTCCGCGATCGACGCCTCGATCTGGCCCTGGCGCTCCTTGGCCGCGTGATATTCCGCGTTTTCGGACAGGTCGCCGTGCGCGCGCGCTTCCTCGATCGCGTCTACGATCTGAGGGCGTTCCGTTTTGAGACGCTTCAGATCCGCATTGAGCCGCTCGTAGCCCTCCTGCAGCATCGGCATCTTTTCGACGGTAGCCATCTGATCGTCCCCAATTCACCGCCTCCGAACGAGCCCTGTCAGCCCGCCCGCACCCATTATCAACGGAGGTCAGTTGTGCGAACGGGAATAATAGGATTGCAACGGCCGCACTTCAAGCGGGGCCTTGCCGGCGGCCGCAATCGCCCTCGCTGCCTCGACACTGGCGGGCGCGGTGGTGAAATACGGAACCCGCTGCGCCAGCGCGGTCTGGCGGATTTCCTTGGAGTCCTTCAGGCTCTGCCACCCTTCGGTGGTGTTGACGATCAGGTCGATGCCGCGATCCTTGATACGATCGACGATATGGGGGCGCCCCTGCGCCACCTTGTTGACCAGCTCCACGGGCACCCCTGCGCGCTGGAGATAGTCGGCCGTGCCGGCCGTCGCGACGATCGCGAAGCCCGCTTCCACCAGCAACCGCGCGGCGGGCAGGATGTGCGGCTTGTCGCCGTCCTTGACGCTGATGAACACCGTGCCACCCGTGGGCAGGATAGTGCCGGCGCCAAGCTGCGACTTGGCAAAGGCGGTGGTGAAATCCACGTCGATCCCCATTACCTCGCCCGTCGACTTCATCTCCGGGCTCAAGACGGGATCGATGCCGGGGAAGCGGTTGAACGGAAACACCGCTTCCTTGACGGCGAAATAGTCGATTCCGCGGTCGATCGGCGGCAGATCGCGCAGCTTCTCCCCCGCCATCACTCGCGCCGCGATCTTGGCGATGGGCGCGCCGATCGCCTTGGCGACGAACGGCACAGTGCGGCTGGCGCGAGGGTTCACCTCGATCAGGTAGACGAGGCCGTCCTTGACCGCGAACTGGATGTTCATCAGGCCGATGACGCCTAGCGCATTGGCGAGCGCCACCGTCTGCCGCTCGATCTCGGCGATGATCTCAGGGCTGAGGCTGTACGGCGGGATCGAACACGCGCTGTCGCCCGAATGGACGCCGGCTTCCTCGATATGCTGGAGCACGCCGGCAACCACCACGTCGGTGCCGTCGCAGATCGCGTCGACATCCACCTCGACCGCGTCGCGCAGATACTGGTCGATCAGCACCGGGCTGTCCCCCGACACCTGCACCGCCGTCTGGATATAGTCGTCGAGCTGCGCCGGCCCCTCGACGATCTCCATCGCCCGCCCGCCGAGCACGTAGCTCGGCCGCATCAGCACCGGGTAGCCGATCCGCTCCGCCGCCGCGACCGCCTCGTCCCGGCTGCGCGCCAGGCCATTGGCCGGCTGCCGTAGCCCGAGCCTGTTGACCAGCGCCGCGAACCGCTCGCGATCTTCGGCAAGGTCAATCGCGTCGGGCGAGGTACCGAGGATGGGTATGCCCGCCTTCTCCAGCGCGCGCGCGAGGTTGAGCGGCGTCTGGCCGCCGAACTGGACGATCACGCCCGCGAGTTGGCCGCGGCTCTGCTCGACGTGCAGGATCTCAAGCACGTCCTCCGCCGTCAGCGGCTCGAAATAGAGCCGGTCGGACGTGTCATAGTCGGTGCTCACCGTCTCCGGGTTGCAGTTGACCATGATCGTCTCATAGCCCGCCCCACCCTGTTCTTCGGCGCCCAGCGCGAAGCAGGCATGGCAGCAGCAATAATCGAACTCGATCCCCTGCCCGATCCGGTTCGGCCCGCCGCCCAAGATCACGACCTTGCGCCGGTCGGACGGCATGCTCTCGTCCTCGGGTTCGCCGAAGCTCGGCGCCTCATAGGTCGAGTACATGTAGGGCGTGCGCGCATCAAATTCCGCCGCGCACGTGTCGATCCGCTTGAACACCGGCCTCACGCCGAGCCGGTGGCGCAGCGCGCGCACCTCATCCTCGGTCACCCCGCCGGTCATCGCCACCACCGCGTCGTGGACCAGCCCCGATCCGCGCGCGATGCCACGGCTGTTGCCGCGCAGGTTCGCCGACTTGAGCGCCAGATAGGCCAGTCTTTTGTCGCTGAACCCCATCGCCTTCAGCCGCCGCATCCCCGCCGCGTCGATCGGCAGCCCCTCGCGGCACACCTCTTCCTCCGCCTCGATGATCTCGGCGATCCGCTCCAGGAACCACGGATCGTACTTGGCGATGGCGTGCACCTCCGCGACGGTGAAGCCTTCGCGGAGCGCCTGCGCCGCCACCAGCAGCCGGTCGGGCGTCGCAACGGCCAGCGCCGCCTCGATCTCCGCCCGCGGCGCGCCGGCGAGCTTCTCGACCATGTTGAAGCCCGACAGCCCGGTCTCCAGCCCGCGCAGCGCCTTTTGCAGACTCTCGTGGATGTTGCGCCCGATCGCCATCACCTCGCCGACCGACTTCATCGCGGTGGACAGGATCGGCTCCGCGCCCTTGAACTTCTCGAACGCGAAGCGCGGTATCTTGGTGACCACATAGTCGATGGTCGGCTCGAAGCTCGCCGGCGTCGCCCCGGTGATGTCGTTCTCGATCTCGTCGAGCGTGTAGCCCACCGCCAGCTTCGCCGCGACCTTGGCGATCGGGAAGCCCGTCGCCTTGGACGCCAGCGCCGACGACCGCGACACGCGCGGGTTCATTTCGATCACCACCAGCCGGCCGTCACGTGGATTGACCGCGAACTGGACGTTGGAGCCGCCCGTCTCCACCCCGATCTCGCGCAGCACCGCGATGCTGGCGTTGCGCATGATCTGGTATTCCTTGTCGGTCAGCGTCAGCGCCGGCGCGACGGTGATGGAATCGCCGGTGTGGACGCCCATCGGATCGACGTTTTCGATGGAACAGATGATGATGCAATTGTCCTTGCGATCGCGCACCACCTCCATCTCATATTCTTTCCAGCCGAGCAGCGATTCCTCGATCAGCACCTCGGTAGTCGGCGAGGCGTCGAGCCCCTTTCTCACCATCTCCACGAACTCGGAGCGGTTGTAGACCACGCCGCCGCCCGAGCCGCCCATGGTGAAGCTCGGCCGGATGATCGCCGGCAGCCCGGTGACCTCGAGCCCCGCAATCGCCTCCTCGACGGTATGCGCAATGGCGGAGCGGGCGCTTTCCAGCCCGATCCTGGTCATCGCGTCCTTGAACTTCAGCCTGTCTTCGGCCTTGTCGATCGCCTCGGCATCGGCGCCGATCATCTGGACGCCGTACTTCTCGAGCGTACCGTCATGGAACAGCGCCAGCGCGGTGTTGAGCGCGGTCTGCCCGCCCATCGTCGGCAGCACCGCATCGGGGCGCTCCTTCTCGATGATCTTGGCGACCACCTCCGGCGTGATCGGCTCGACATAGGTCGCGCCGTCATCGCCGACGAGCTCGGGATCGGTCATGATCGTCGCCGGGTTCGAATTGACCAGCACGACGCGATAGCCCTCCTCGCGCAGCGCCTTGATCGCCTGCGTACCCGAATAATCGAACTCGGCCGCCTGCCCGATGACGATCGGCCCCGCGCCGATCACGAGGATGGAGGAGATGTCGGTGCGTTTGGGCATTAGAAGGCTGCCTCGGAGGGTTTATTAGCTATCAGAAATGAGTGCCCGCACTTCGAACAAGCTTCCGGCTGCCGCCAAAGAGGTTTGGAGTACAAAGGGGCCATCAATTGATCTTTGGCGTACTTAGTAGCGGCCGTTCCGTCGAGCCGGTACACCAACCACGAACAGATTGGACATCTTAGATTAAACAGCCATGCTGACGGCATCGCTATAAACGTCGCAGCGACAGCGATCGCGAAGATGCCTGTAAACCAGGATAGTACAATGGCCACTGCAGCAGCGTACATTACTAATCGAGCAGCAACTTCGAAGCGTTTCGCTAACAACAGCCGACGCGGTGTGGCTGTTTCCAAGCTCACCGCAGCATTCCCACAAACCGCTCGAACAGATACAAGCTATCCTGCGGCCCCGGGCTCGCCTCGGGGTGATACTGCACCGAAAACGCCGGCCGGTCGGTCAGCTCCAACCCCGCGTTGCTGCCGTCGAACAGCGACACATGCGTCTCGCGCACATTGCCCGGCAGGCTGTCGCGCTCGACCGCGAAGCCGTGGTTCATGCTGGTGATCTCCACCGCGCCGTCGCTGAGCCGCTTGACCGGATGGTTGGCGCCGCGATGCCCCTGGAACATCTTGGTGGTGGTCGCCCCCACCGCCAGCCCCAGCAACTGGTGGCCAAGGCAGATGCCGAACAGCGGCTTTCCCGTCTCCAGCAGCGCCCGGATCACCGGCACGGCATAGTCCCCCGTCGCCGCCGGGTCGCCGGGGCCATTGGACAGGAAGATGCCGTCGGGCTCCAGCGCCATCACCTGCTCGAAGGTCGCCGTCGCGGGCACCACCGTCACCTTGGCGCCGGCCAGCGCCAGATTGCGGAAGATATTGCGCTTGGAGCCATAGTCGATCGCGACGACGTGCGGCTTGCCCGCGCCTTCATCGTGCGACCCATAGCCGAAGCCGAGCCGCCAAATGCCGCCCTCCCAGCCGTAATGCGTTTCGGTCGACACCTGCTTGGCGAGGTCCATCCCCTCCAGCCCCGGCCAGCCCCGCGCCATCTCGAGCAACCGCTCCAGATCGAACTCGCCCGAAGCCGAATGCGCGATCACCCCATTGGGCGCGCCGCCAGCCCTGATCCGCCGCGTCAGCGCTCGCGTGTCGATGCCGGCAAGGCCGATCCGCGCATGCCGCTTCATCCACCCGTCGAGCCGCTCCACCGCCCGGAAATTGCTCGGCGCGGTCACGTCCTCGCGCACGATCATGCCCAGCGCATGGGGCCCGTCCGCCTCGATATCGTCCGGGTTCGCGCCGACATTGCCGATATGCGGAAAGGTGAAGGTGATGATCTGCCCGGCAAAGCTCGGGTCCGTCATGATCTCCTGATAGCCGGTCATCGCGGTGTGAAAGCACACCTCGCCCACCGCCTCGCCTTCCGCGCCGAACCCGCGTGCCCACGCCACCTCGCCGCTGGCAAGCACGAGGCAACCGGTCGCGCCCTCGGGCTTGGCAGGCATGGCGGATGGCTTGGCGTCGGCCATGATCAGGCGGGCACTCCTTGGGTCAATGCAGCGATGTCGCTAAGCGCCGCCCGCTAGACCCCGCCCCCGCTTCCGTCAATAAGAGCGCCATGATTCGAGACGACATCAAGCAAGCCCAGATCGCCGCCATGAAGGCCGGCGACAAGGAAACCCGCGCCGCGATCTCCCTGATCCAGGCCGCGATCAAGAACCGCGACATCGAGGCCCGCGCACCTCAGTCGAGGGACGGCAAGGCGCCCGACGACGACGACACGCTGGTGGTCGAAGTGCTGCAAAAGATGGTCAAGCAGCGCCGCGAATCGATCGACATGTACCGCAAGGGCGGCCGCGAGGAGCTCGCCACGGCCGAGGAAACCGAGGTCGCGGTGATTGAACGCTTCCTCCCCGCCCAGATGGGCGAGGACGAGACCCGTTCCGCGATCGAAACGATCAAGGCGGAGCTTGGCGCGAGCGGCATGAAGGACATGGGCCGCGTCATGGCCGAACTGAAGGCGCGCCACGCGCAGAGCCTCGACACGAGCAAGGCCAGCGGCCTGGTGAAGGCGGCGTTGCAGGGCTGACCCGTCCCCGTTCGCCCTGAGCTTGTCGAAGGACATGCCCAGAATGCAACACTCGCCCGAATCACCCAGCCGTGCCACAATGTAGCCAATGGCGTTCTGGGCGTATCTCCTCCGCTGTGGTGACGGCAGTTTCTACGCCGGCCACACCGATCAGCTCGAATCGCGGATCGGCATGCACCAAGCCGGGCGGGGTTGCGACTTTACTGCGCGGCGACAGCCGGTCAGCTTCGCCTGGGCGCAGGACTTCCCGAGCCGGATCGAGGCATTGGAAGCCGAACGCCGCATCAAGGGCTGCTCGCGGGCGAAAAAGGAGGCGCTGATCGCGGGGGATTGGGGGCGCGTGTCCCAACTGGCGCGGTCGCCTGGCGCACGTGCTTCGACAAGCTCAGCACGAGCGGGGGTGGAGGGGGCACAAGTCCCAACCACCGTTCGCCCTGAGCCTGTCGAAGGACGTGCCACGCACGAAACATCCGCCTCATGAGCCTCTCGCCCCAGTTCCTCGACGAGCTTCGCGCCCGCACCCTCTTGTCCGGCCTGATCGGCAAGACCACCAAGCTCACCAAGGCCGGCCGCGAGTACAAGGGCTGCTGCCCCTTCCATCACGAGAAGACGCCGAGCTTCTACGTCAACGACGACAAGGGCTTCTACCACTGCTTCGGCTGCTCGGCGCATGGCGATGCGATCCGCTGGATGACGGACAACCAGGGCCTGCCGTTCATGGACGCGGTCAAGGACCTCGCTCAGACCGCCGGCCTCGAACTGCCGGCGATGGACCGCCAGTCGGCCGAGAAGGCTGAGCGCGCGAAAAGTCTCCACGACGTCATGCAGGCCGCCGCCGACTGGTTCGCCGCCCAGCTCGCCGGCCTGGACGGTGCCGACGCCCGCGCGCTGCTCGACCGCCGCGGCGTTTCGGACAAGACCCGCGCCGCCTTCGGCTTCGGCTACGCCCCCGACAGCCGCGGTCGCCTTCGCGCCGGGCTCAAGGAATACGGCGATGCCATGCTCGTCGAGGCGGGCCTGCTCATCCAGGTCGAAGGGAAAGAGCCCTACGACCGGTTCCGCGGCCGCCTGATGATCCCGATCCGCGACGCGCGCGCCCGCGTGATCGCGTTCGGCGGCCGCATCATCGGCGACGGCGAACCCAAGTACCTCAACTCCCCCGACACGCCGCTGTTCGACAAGGGCCGTACCCTCTACAATATCGATCGCGCCCCCGCGGCCGTGCGGAAGAGCGCCCGTGCGCTGGTGGTCGAAGGCTATATGGATGTCGTCGCGCTCGCGCAGGCGGGGATCGGCGACGCCCTCGCCCCACTCGGCACCGCGCTGACGGAAGCCCAGCTCGAACGGCTGTGGCGCATGGTCGACGTGCCGATCCTCTGCCTCGACGGCGACAGCGCCGGGCAGAAGGCCGCCTTGCGCGCCGCCCAGCGCGCCCTGCCGCTGCTGCAACCCGGCCGCAGCCTCGCGTTCGTCACCCTGCCGCCGGGTCAGGACCCCGACGACTTGGTCAAGGCCAAGGGTGCTTCAGCCATCGAAGCGCTGATCCGCGAGGCACAGCCGCTGGTCGACCGTCTTTGGCAAACCGAGCTTGCCGCGGAACAGCTCGACACCCCCGAGCAGCGCGCCGGCCTCAAGCGCCGCCTGTCCGAGCTCGCGCAGACGATCGCCGAACCATCAGTGCGGTCCGAGTATCAGGCCGAATTCCGCCGCCGCTTCGACGCGCAATTCGCTCCACAGCGCAAGCCGTTCCTGCCGCTCGGCCGCCGCGGCGCGATCCGGCGGCCGGGCTTCCCCGACCGGCAACCGATCGGCCCCGTCGGCGATGAGGCGAAAAAGGTGCGCGCCGCCGGCATGGACCCGATCCTGTCGCGGGCGGTGCTCGCCGGCCTGATCCGCCACCCGGCCGAGATCGCCCGCCACATGGAGGTGCTCGGCAGCCTGCGGCTCGCCGACGGCGCGCTCGGCCGGCTGTTCGAGGCGGTGGTCGATCTCGCGCTGGAGGATCACCTGCTTGATAGCAGCCGGCTGCTCACCATATTGGCCAAATCCGGTTTCGATTCAGTCGCAAGCGATCTGCTGAGAGCCGATACGATGCCTTATTCGTTCACGCAGAAGTCCGCCGACCCCGCCCTCGCCCGCGCCGACCTGGACGAAGCGATCGCGATCCTGGTCGCCCGGCCCGAAGTGGACGCGATGCTCGCCGATGCGACTTCGGCGATGCAGCTGCGTTTCACGGACGATGCATTCGAACGGCAGGTGTCGTTGGTAAAGGAAAAACAAGCGCTGGAGCTTCGGCTTGCAAATCTGGTGCAGTCGAACGAAGACGCCCGCGCTCTTGGACCCGAGGACGATTGATGGCGAAAGCGAACATGGCGGAAGCCCCCGACACGACCGAGACCGGGGATGCTCCGCTGATCGATCTCAACGATGCGAACGTCAAGAAGCTGATCGCCCGCGCCAAGAAGCGCGGCTACATCACGGTGGACCAGCTCAACGAACTGGTGCCGCAGGATCAGTTCACCACCGATCAGATCGAGGACATCATGTCCTCGCTGAACGAGATGGGCGTCAACATCGTCGAGAATGACGAGGCTGGCGAAGAAGGCGAATCCGAGGCGCAGGCCGACGAGGATGAAGTCGAGACCGTCGACGGCGAGGCCGATGGCGCTGCACCGGCGCTGGAGAAGAAAAAGGAAACCGTTGATCGCACGGACGATCCGGTTCGCATGTACCTGCGCGAGATGGGGGCGGTGGAGCTCCTGTCGCGCGAAGGCGAGATCGCGATCGCCAAGCGCATCGAGGCCGGCCGCGACACCATGATCCTCGGCCTGTGCGAATCGCCGATCACGTTCAACGCGATCATCGACTGGTCCACCGCGCTCAACGAAGGCACCATGCAGCTGCGCGAGATCCTCGATCTCGACGCCATGCTGTCCAAGGGCCCGTCGGCCGAGCAGGTAGAGGGTGCCGAGGAAGACGACGGCGAGATCAGCGAAAAGACCG
>Ga0210040_10006599_pt1 | contig 14391 bp, 8 predicted proteins | sample CryGeyCG12114_NA_FD_185462 | JGI IMG/M metagenome (GOLD analysis project Ga0210040, IMG submission 185462) | Groundwater microbial communities from aquifer - Crystal Geyser CG19_WC_8/21/14_NA (SPAdes) (version 2) | ecosystem: Environmental > Aquatic > Deep subsurface > Groundwater | place: USA... | reverse complement strand
ATGACCAGTACTGCAGGGTTGACTGCGCGAGCAGCTCGCAACACGGGGACAATCTCCATGACGACACAAGCGACGTCACACTTTCTATTCGGTGGAGCCTGAGGTGCCAAGTTCTCCTGCAGCGGTAACGGAATCCTCCACTCGCGTCTACTTGCCACAGCTGGACGGGATGCGAGCGGTAGCGGTCGGGCTCGTTGTGATCCACCACGCCGTGACACCGCTGAGGTTCGGTGGCTACGTAGGGGTGGACGTCTTCTTCGTACTGTCGGGCTACCTCATCACCGGCATCTTGCTAGCCGATCACGAGAGGTCCGGCAGGGTGAACCTCCGGCGCTTTTACGTGCGCCGTGCGATCCGTCTGTATCCGGCGCTGCTGACGACCGTGATCCTGCTGCTACCAACCGCACTTCTGCTCTCACGGCACAAATTGGCGACCATCATCGACGCCGGCGGTGCCCTCACCTACCTCACCCCCGTGATGCTGCTCGTCAACGACAGCTCCAGCATCGTCTTCCGCCACACCTGGAGCCTGGGTGTCGAGGAGATGTTCTACCTCGTTTGGCCGTTGATCCTGATAGCCCTGCTACGACTTCGGAATAGGCGAGCCGCCATCGTCTGGACAGCGGCTGGGCTCGGCGTCCTGATCTTGGCGGCTGGGGCGGTGACCGCACCTACGGGATCCGACTTCCCCTACCTCAGCCGTTCCGGCGGACTGTTTCTTGGCTGTGCGGCTCGGGCCCTGCTGTTTAAGAGAGTAGTGCGCGTTCCGCCCGTCGTCGGATGGGCCGGCAGCGCCTGCCTCTTCATGGCCGTAGTAAGCGGCACCAGGTCGCCGCAGCAAAATCTGACCGTACTTCTCGCGATTGCCGGCTCCCTTGCTCTCGTTGTCTACCTGTCCCACCCGCGCTCGGGGCGCTTGGTGGCGATCCTTGCCGCCGCTCCCCTGGCCTACCTCGGCCGCATCAGCTACGAGATGTATCTATGGCACTATCCCGTGTTCATGCTGGCAAGCCGGCTGACTGGAAGAACCTTCCTTGCGCTCAGCTGGTGGTGCGCGCCTCTCTCGCTCCTCCTAGCCGCTCTGACCCACGCAATTCTCACACCCCTCAGCAACCGGTGGAAGGCAAGAACAACGGCTGCTGGCCCGGATTCTGCACGCGTAGCGGTGTCGACCACGAGTTGATCGCAGGAGAAGTGCCTCCAACCCGCGGAGATGCGTCTCGCCAGCGAGGCGGCAAGTTCAAGACATCGATGCGACGCCTACCTCCCGGTCTTGAATTGGGCTGGTCGGCTCTGGCGGCAGTCCTCGGACGCGTCTATCACCTTGCCGGGCAAGAACGAGGCCAGCGGGTTGAGGTGGTCTCATCGACGGTTCGAGCCCCGCCTTCAGGTCGGTCGCGGTCTGCCGTCGTCGACCGCGATCACGCGCCTGCACCGGGCCATAGGACTTCTCGCAAAGGAGTAGGCCGTTCTGACGGTGCTTGGTGATGAGTCAACACAAGCGCACTCATATCGCACAGAGCCGTGCTCGCCTCCATCAGCAGGTCATGTGACCGGGCAGCAACGGGGCAGCAGTCCGGGCCTGAGCCGTGGCAGCTCTCAGAATGGTGCGATGCGGCTTCGACCGGCGGCGGACGGTTCTGGCTGATGCCGGTGTGCACGCGGCCGAGCTGCTGCAGCAGGTCCGAACTCGCTCGTCTTAGCAATCCCAGCACCAGTGGCCGGCGATCAGACTCAAGTGCGATTAATACGCTTCAGGGTGAAGGGCGGCTTCAGCGCTTCGCCGATGGTGTAGTACGCCGAGCCGTCGGGGGCGTAGTCGATCGCTTCTCCCTGGCCCTCGGCGATCGGTGAGGTCAGCGCGACCGGGTGCGCCGAGAACGCCGACGCGAACGGCTGCCCGGGCTCGGCCCGGTACTCCCAGACTTTGTAGGGCGTGCGGACCACGAAGCGGTCACCGGCCGGGTGGATCGCGGCTGCAGTGACCTGAGCGTAGTTGGTCGAGGGGTGGACGTTCTCGGGGTCGCCGTCCCATCGCGGGACGTGCAGCGAGGCGACACGGGTCAGGGTGGTGACCGTATCCGCCGAGGGCGCGGGCAGAGGACCGGGGAACGTGTAGACACCGCTCTGGCCGTCCTGGACCTTGTCGATGACGTACACCTGGCCGGTCACCGGGTCCACCATGAGCGCCTCCGCGTTGCGCGGCCCGTCGGGGTAGCGGAAGCGGAACCAGTCCCCAGTGAGGGTGCCGGAGGTGCGGCCGTCCGCCAGGTCCGGCTCGGGCACGCGGTAGATCGCGAAGGTGGACGGCTGGTCGGGCCGGCCGTTCGCCCGCCCGATGTCCCCGGCGAAGAGGCAGCTGCCCGTCGGGCACGGCCCGGCCGCGATGTCCTCCCAGTCCCACTGGTCGGGGATCGGCACGGTGTAGCTGCCGCGGATCCGGGCGTCCTTGGTGCTCACGGCCACCATGCCGTGCACGTCCTTCTCGCTGTGGACGAACGCGACTTCCGGGTTCAGCCGGCTCATGGCCAGACCTGATGGCTGGGTCAGCAGGTCGAGCGGGATGTCGGTGTCCCGCTCGTCGCCGGCGTCCAACCAGAGCCTGCCGACGTCGAACGACACTCTGCCGTAGCTGTCGCTGGCACTGACCGGGACGGCCGGGCGCAGGGCCACGACCTGCGCCGCGTTGGTCGCTTCGTCCGCCGAGCGGCCGTCGAGCCCCGAAACGGGTCCGGCAAGCCCGAGCGCTCCGTCGGCGACGCTGGTCCGGAGCCCACGACCCAGGGCGGCGACGCACCCGCTCCCCCGCTCGACGAGCCCCGCGGGCACGGTCAGCACCGGCGTCGGGCAGCCTCCGACGTTCTGCGCCTGGGTGCCCAGCCAGACGACGTGGTCGCGGTTGGACGTCGTCGACAGCGGCCTCGCGCTTAGGCTCGCGCTCGAGCCGTCGACGCGTCCGGAGTCGCCGTCGACTGGGCGGGCGGTGTCGACGCCCTGGTAGGCCGAGAGGCTGCCCGCGAGCGTCTGCCGCCCAGACATGCTCCAGGTCCAGCTCGCCGGCTCGTCGACGGTCGCGACGTGCAGGTAGACCCACGACGAGATCAGCAGCCGGGTGCTGTCCTTGCGGACGAGCCGCCAGCCGTCCGGGGCCTGCGGGACGTCGTCGGGGTGGTTCCGGTTCGCGAGGTGCGCGACCAGGACGTCCCCGACGGCCGTGCCGCCCGGGACCGGAAGGTCGAGCGTCCTGGTGCCGCTCAGGGCGGCCGTCGTCGCCCCGCGAAGGACGACGCCCGGCCCTGCCGGACGTAGCGCGACCACCTGGACGGCACCGGAGCCCACGTTCGTCGTCCCACCTCGCCAGCCCGAGCGGCTCGAGGGCGCACCCACCTGTCGGTAGGCCGCGTTCACGCCGAGACCGTCGTCCTTGCCGCCGACGCAGGCCTGGGCTGCTCTCGTCCAGCCGAGGGGCTGCCTGATCGCTCGGTCCTGGCAGGCCGCCCCCGTCCAGCCCTGGGTGCCGAACCAGGCGATGACGTCGTTGCCGGCGGTGGTCGCGAACTCCGGCGTCGTGAGCGTGCGGCCCCGAGGTGACTCCTGGCTGCCGTAGACGTCCACCGGCTGGAGGGCGTCGACACCGCTGAAGGCGGAGATGCTCGCGACCAGGTCACCGGCCGTCTCGGCTACGAACGTCGCCGGCTGCGGCCCACCCGGCGCGACGACCGTGACCAGCACGGTGGAGCCGAACGCGTCGCCGGACACGGCGGTCCCGACCTGGTTCCACCCCGTCGCCGTGATGTCACCGGCACCACCCTGCTGCGCGACGTGGGCGACCAGGACGTCGCCCGCCCTGCTGCCCGGGGGCGCCTCGACGGTGAGGGAGGCGGCGGCGACCGCCCTGCCGGTCGAGCTCGCGCGAAAGGAGATCGTTGCGTGGTCCGTCGCGGTGGCGGTGGGCAGCGGGAGCAGCGACCCCGACGCGACCAGGAGGACGCAGACCAACGCGCGTGCCGTCCCTCGCCAGCGCCGCACGGCCCTGCGCGCCCCCTCGTCCCCCATCAGCGACCCCTGCGCTTCGCGGTCCCTTCGCACGTGGAGCCGCCACCTTCTTCGGGCGACTGCCGCTGCCCTGTCGAGGGCCGATCTCACAGTCACTCGGCAGAGCTGGTCGATCGGGACAGCCGAGATCCGGCCTGGACCTCGAACGGGTCGTTCGACCGCCGGACGGCCCTCGTGGAGGTGCGCCTCGCCTCGAGCACCTCACGGCAGGCGTGTGCCGCACGGATCCGCGGACTCCGCAGGACGCGGCTGCTGTTCGACGACCCGTCGTCCAGGCCTGCACAGGCCAGTCGGTACTGCTTCACCGGTCTTCTCCTTCGCCACGCCGGCTGCCACAGCCTGCGGACAACCCGACGCCATCACGAGCCCTGCCCGCGGGCAGGCTTGATGGCTTACTGAGACAGGATGCCGGACGCGCAGCACGCTCGTGGTGGAAACGCTGATCGTGGTGCTCATTGGCTCGTCCAGGTCCCGCGAAGCCGGCTGCGGCGACGCCGAACCACCGGGCGACCTGAGCCGACGGGGGTCGTTACCGATTTTCGGTGTGACGTGGCAACTACCACAAAATGGTTCGAAGGCCAGCATCGGCCTCTGAGGACGTGCCACCATGACGACGAGCTCGCTGAGCGGCTCGGGGGCAGGCAACACACGACGTGGCGAGAGCCACCCGCCATCCCTACTCGAGAGGCCGAGATGCCGCAGATTTCACGCCGTTCGCTTCTGGTCGCTGGTACCGCGCTCGCCGGAGCCGCTGCCGTTTCCAGCACAGTACCTGCCTTCGCTGCGTCCGGGAAGACTCCTACGCGGCGGCCCGACGGCCCCGAGTACATCCGCTACGAGAGCCTCTACCGCAACGGCGACACCGTGAGCGGGGCGCTGGCCCGCCTGACCGAGCCCAAGGTCGTCACCTTCCCCGAGGGCCGCTTCGTGTGCTCGGACTTCAACAGCGGCTACCTGGCCGGGATCAACGTCCCGGCGATCTGCCGGGGCATCGTCGGGTCCGGCCGCGGCACCCTCGGTGGATCGACGGGGACCGTCTTCACCATGAAGGCGCGCTCCTCCACCAAGGGCGGCGGGGCGCGCGACACCTCGGGCCGCCTCTACGTACCCGTTCAGGACGATGTGACGCCCTGCCAGCTCGGGGTGGTGAAGCAGCTCAACCAGCGCGCCCCGTCGGTGTGGCGGCACTTCCAGGTGGCCGGCACCGAGCAGGGCCATCTCTTCAACGCCTTCCAGGTGTACGGGACCACCGGTCGCAACAACTTCGAGAACTTGCTGATCACCGGCTGGGACGGGGACTCGGGCGCCCCTCCCGGGGAGACATACGGTCTGGCGGTGAACGGTCCGGGGGCCCACCACCTGGCCGGGGTCGAGGTGGACGGCCGCCGCACGCCGGGCGGGGAGGTCTTCGGGGCGATGGGCATCACGGCCCAGAACAGCGTCGGCGTGACCATGGACTACTGCTTGGCAACCCACACGCGCGCTGCGGGCTTCGTCGCCTTCCAGTCGGTCAACGGGACGATGACCGGCTGCGTGTCTGACGCACAGGTCCCCGCCGACAAGAGCCTCGGCAACGGGAGCCTCAACTTCGAGCGCACCGCTGGATGGCGGCTCGTCAACTGCAAGATCACGGGCCGCAACCGCAAGGTTCACATCACGCATTCGAACGACAACTGGGTGCTCAAGAGCGCAGGCAAGAACTACCCGGTGGCCAATGGCAACCTGACCGTCGTCAATCCGACCTACAACGACCTGTGGGGCAATGGTCGTCTGATGATCCAGTCGTGGACACCTTACTGGAACGGCGACACGATGCGCACGCCTCCTTTGGTCGTGAAGGGTGATGGCATGACCCATTTGCCGTACGAGTGGCACCACAACGGTGGTCGTCTCGTCAAGTGACGCAGCCGACGGTCCCTCCGATGTTCCAGACACCTGGGTCCACCAAACATCGCGACTGATCGAGTGGCCGACCCTGGTAGGGGAAGGTCAAGCACCCCAGGTCAGGCGGACGGGCTGGGCCGTGAGGCCCAGCCCGTCAGCACGGTCAGTAGACGATGCGACCGCCGTTGTGCTGCCAGTTGTACGGCAGGTGGGTCACACCGTCGGATTTCAGGACCAGCGGCGGAGTGCGCACCGTGTCGCCGTTCCCGTACGGGCTCCACGACTGGATCACCAACTGGTTGTTACCCCAAAGGTCGTTGTACCCCGGGTTGACGAGCTTCAGCGAGCCGTTGCTGACGCTCTTGGTGATGCCGTAGCGGTTGTACGTCCAGTTGTCGTTGGAGTGCGAGAGGTGCACCTTGCGGGACCGACCGATCATGACCGAGTTGGTGAGAGTCCAGCCGGCCGTACGCTCGAGGTTAATGCCCCCGTTGCCAATCCCGAGGCTGCCCGCGGAGGCGGCGTCGGAGGTGCAGTCCACCATCTTGCCGTCGAGCGACTGGAACATGACGAAGTTCGCGCACCGCATGTGGTGGGAGTAGCAGCTGCGGAAGGTCGCGCCGGAGCTGTTCTGGAACGTGATGCCCATGGCACCGAAGACCTGGCCCCCGATCGTGCGACGTCCGTCGGCCTCGACGCGGGTGACGGTGTGGGCTCCCTTGCCGCTCACGGCCAGGCCGTACGTCTCCCCAGGGGGAGCCCCGTCATTACCGGACCAACCCGCGATAAGCAGGTTGTCGAACTGATTGGCTCCGGCGGTCTCAAAGACCTGGAAGGCGTTGAAAATGTGCCCCTGCTCGGAGCCAACGACCTGGAAGTTCTTCCACACCGCTGGCGCCTTCTGGTTCGCCTGCTTGAGCAGGACGAGCTGGCAGGGCGTCGAGCCGTCCTGGGCGGGCACGTACAGATGGCCGCTGCCGTCCCGTGCGCCGTTGCCCTTGCGGGACGACCAGGCGTCCATCGTGAAGACCGTGCCCGTCGAGCCGCCGAGAGTTCCGCGCCCAGACCCGACGATGCCGCGGCAGAGGGCCGGGACGGCGATGCCGGCGAGGTAGCCGCTGTTGAAGTCCCGGCAGGAGAAGCGCCCCTCCGGGAAGGTGACGATCTTCGGGGAGGTGAGCCGGGCCAGTGCCCCCCCGACCGAGTCACCCGAGCGGTAGAGGTCTTCGTACCGGATGTAGTCGGTACCGGTAGGACGGGTGGTTTGTGCGGGGCCAAGGAGGGATTTCGCCCGCGCACGAGCCGTGTCCACGGCCGACGCGCTGAGCACGTCGGCGCTCGCGGGTGTCGCGCCGAGGGTTCCACCGGCTGCGACCAGGCCGGCGGCCGCCGCGGTGGAGGTCAAGAACCTACGTCTGGAGACTGAGGACATGTGGGGGTCCTAACGATTCGGTAACGGACGCCCGAAACTTAAGGTAAAAAATCTGCACAGTCAAAGCGAAGCGGATCCTCAGGGTGTACGCCCTCTGATGGGAGCAGCGCCGCCTTCATCGGCGTGCGGGCCAGGCGACCACCCTGTCGCGGTCCCTTCCTCGCAGCACAACTCGGGAGAATCCGGCCGTGCCGTCGCTGGCAGGAGAGCAAGGCCTACGGCGAGCGTGAGGGTCGTCCCGGAATCGAGCAGCGGGCTGAAGAGCAGGTTCCAGGAGGTCCACATGGCCGTGAACAGGAGCAGCCCGGTCGCGACGCGTTGCGGCATCCGCTCGGCCACTCCGCGGACCAGAAGGACGGCCACAGCCAGGACCAGCAGCAGCCCGGCTGGGCCCATACGCACCCACAGGTCTCCGATCACAGAGTGCAGCTCGAAGCCGGTGCCGAACATGAATCGCTCGACGTAGCCGTTGTTCGGGTCGTAGTTGATACTGGCGAGGCCCTGCTTCGCGACGACGAGGTCGAGGTTCGAGGGCAGGATGCCGAAGCCGTAGCCCGAGAAGTGCGTCCTCATCAGCGCCAGCGTTGCGCCGCCCTCAGGGCGACCGCCCAGGATCAGCGAGCCGGCTCGGTTGATCTGCTCAATGGAACGCTCTTGCGCCTCACGCCCGAGGTACCCCCGCACGAGGGCCTGGGTCCCGACCTGATACGCGAGAAATCCCAGGCCGCTCAGCACGACAGCCGTCCACACGGCCGACGTCCGTAGGGTCGGTGTCAGTCCCTGGGCGGCGGAGCGGGGGCGCCGTTGCCAAGCGACGACCAGCGCGCAGAGCAGGAGGACGATGGCCTGCGCTCGGGTGTCAAAGACGGTGGACACGATCGCCAGGGCCACCAGGACCACGATGGTCGCGTGCGCTCGCCCATAGGTGCAGGCGAGGACGAGGACGATCGTGGGAGTGGCCAAACCGCCCTTCCACAGGTCCAGGTCACCGCTGGGCCCGCGGATGGCGGCGCCGGCCAGCATCCCGAGCGCCACGAGCAGCGCGGTCGAGCGCGACCCCATGAGCCGGCGACCCCACAGCACGACGGCCGCCCCGCAGAACGTGAGGAGCACGAAGCTGAGGTTGCTCGCCAGGTCCTGGCGGCTAAGGGTGCGCGTGCTGCTCGCGTAGACGCTCAGGCCGAGGCCGAACACGATGGCCGTCGCCGTCAGGACGGCCAGCAGCCGGCCGAACCGGTACGCGGGGACTACCCGTAGCCACAGCGGGGCGGTGGCCAGCGTCGGCACGAGCCCCAGCGGGACGTGGGAGGGCAGGTACACCCGCAGCCCCAGCGAGGCCAGCGTGCCGGCGCAGAGCAGCGTCTCCGCCGAGCGCCAGTGCCGCGCCGCCAGCACGTCGGCGCCGGTCGCCGACCGCGCCATCGTCTGGTGCACACTCATAATCGCTCTTCTTCCCCTGAGCGGCCTGGCGCCCTCCGGGACACCGACCGGTCGCGCCGGTCAGCGGCGCGCCGAGTCCTCGATCTCCATGGGGCGGGGCGTCTCGTCCCCCGGCGCCTCGGCCGGGACCCGGTCCTTGTCGTCGCCCTCGTCGCCGCTCCACTGCCAGCCGAGCGGCCTCGTCGAACGTCCGGTGAAGCCGTACGTCCGCCGCTCACTCCGACGGGCGTGTCGCATGTTCAGCACGACCCCGATGATCTCCGCGTTGACGGCCTTAAGAGACCGAACGGCCACCGCCACCTGCTCCCGCGTGGTCTTGGCGTGCCGGACGACCATCAGGACCCCGTCTCCGAGGGCTGACGCCACGGCGGCGTCCGTGACGGGCAGCAGCGGGGGTGTGTCGATGAGGATGCGGTCGTACCGGGGGCGCAGGACGCCGACGAGGTGGCGGATCTGGCCGCCCTCGAGCAGCTCGGCGGGGTTGGGTGGCAGCGACCCGCTCGTCAGCACCGTCACCTGCGGCGTCCAGGCCTGCAGCGCCTGCTCCAGCTCGACCTGGCCGACCAGGACGTTCGTGAGCCCGACCTCGGACTCGAGCCCGAGCATCCGCCCCATCTGCGGCCGGCGCAGGTCGCCCTCGATGACCAGGACGCGGTGCCCTGTCTCGGAGAGGGCGAGCGCCAGGTTCAGGCACAGGCTCGTCTTGCCCTCGCCCGGCAGAGCCGACGTGACCACGAGTACCTGGGTCGAGTGGGCGACGTCGATGAAGGTGAGGTTGGTGCGCAGCTGGCGGAGCGATTCCGCCCGCAGCGAGTTCCGGTCGTTCGACAGCAGCGGGCTGCGTCGCGCGTCCGGATCGAAGCCGATGTTGCCGACCGCCGGGGCACCGACCAGCTCGCTGGCCGACTCGACGCTGCGCACGGTGCTGTCGAGCAGCTCCCGCGCGATGGTCAGCGCGACGCCGAGGGCGATCCCGACGAGGATGCCGAGGCCCGCATACACCTTCAGCCGGGGCTCTACCGCGCCCAGATCGGTCGGTCCGGAGACCAGGTTGATGATGACGGTCGCCCGGCTCGCCCCGGGGTTGTCCAGCCGGGACACCGTCTCGCCGAAGGTCTGCGCGAGCCCCTGGGCCAGCTCCGACGCCCGGTCCTGGGTCGAGTCCCTCACCGTCGCCTGCACGACCACGGTGTTCAGCGTGGCCTCGGCGGTGATGCGGGACGCGACCTCGGCGGGAGTGAGGTTCACCCGGGTCTGAGCGATGACGTCCTGCGCCACACGCTCGCTGGACAACAGCACGACGTAGGAGTTGACCCGGTCCTGGGCGAACTGGTTCGCCGACTGAGGACTGACCCCGGTCTGCACCGGGGTGCTGACGTAAAAGGTCACCTGGCTCGCGTAGGTGGGCGGGGTCAACGCGTAGGCGATCCCGGCACCAAGGAGCCCGAGCAGCGTCGCGAGGGCCGCGATCCACCACGACCGACGAAGAGCCGTCACGTACGTCCGGAAGTCCACCCGCTCCAACCCTTCGCCGACTGCTTCGCCTGAGCCCCTGCTGTCGCAGCCTCAACCCGCGCAATCGTACGGTTCTGCGGCCCCCCAGGAGCGCCTTCCGCGGATTTACTTAGCCGAGGAGGTCCGTTTCCGGCTGGAGGACGCCGTCTTGCGGCCGATCCCCGGGAGCACGCGCGCGACCTCGGACAAGCCCGCGAGGGACCCGCGCAGCGTCGCCAGCAGGGGCCGTGGCGACTGCAGCAGCTGGCGGCGTCCGCCGCGCAAAAGGATCTGCCGGCTCTCGGCCGGAGTGGCGACCACCCACCGCAGGACGGCACGCACGGGCAGGTGGGCAGCGGCGTACACGAGCCGGTTGCGGCAGTTGTAGTAGTAGTAGGTGGAGGAGCGCGCCCGGGACCCCTGCTCCCCGTGAGTCGCACCTTCGTCGTGCACGACCTGGAGGTCACGTCGCAGGCACAGCCTGCCCCCGGCCCTGACGCAGCGCTCGCTGAAGTCGACGTCCTCCCAGTAGAGGAAGTAGCGCTCGTCCAGCCCGCCCGCCCGCTGCCACAGCAGCACGCTGAAGGCCAGGCAGGCACCGCTGAGCCAGTCCCGGTAGGGCCAGTCCGAGGAGACGTAGGCGGGCTCGACCGCCTCGTCGGCCCACCTGCGGCCGCGCATCCGGCCCGACCGCAGGTCGACCCGGCTCCCCTGGAAGTACGTCGCGCCCTGGGAGGTGACCACGAGCGGCGAGACCAGCGTCAGCGGCTCGGCGTCCAGCTGCCGGCCCAGGGCGCCGACGACGTCCTCGGGGACGCGGGCGTCGGGATTCACGAGGAGCACGTTCCGGGCGCCGTGGTCGCGCGCGACCCCCACGCCCACGTTGCAGGCGGCGGCGAAGCCCTCGTTGGTGGGGCGCGGCGCGAGGACCCAGCCACGGCGCGTGCAGAGCTCCGTGATCGAGAGCCGCTCGGCGTCGCTCGAGTAGTTGTCGACGACGACCACACCCTCCACCGGCCGACCGGTCCCCGTCGTCCAGCGGGCGTTCTCGGCGATCAGGCCGTGGGAGCCGAAGTTGACCAGGACGGCCCAGGCACCCACGCGTCAGCGCCCGGCAGGGGTGCCCGCGCCTGCACGGCGGGTCACACGCGGCCCTTGAAGACGAGCACCGGCTGCTCGGCGGTCAGCGAGACCTGCACCGTGATCGGGTCGCGCTTCTTCTTGGGGACGACGTAAACGAAGCGGCCGCGCGCGACCGACCCGCCGTCGACGGCGTGGGGCATCGGGCGGGCCGGCTTGGTCGTGATCCGGCTCCCCGGGACCTGCTCGTCGTCGAGCACGTTGACGACCAGCTGGTTGAGGTCGACGACCTTGTCCCCGCCGTTCTTGATCGTGACCTCGAAGATCACGGACGGCCCGGCCACCTCGCCGGGCAGCTGGGACTTGACGCTGGCGCTCCGCAGACCGCTGATGGTGACACTCAGGGAGTCGTCGAACCGGGCCCGGGTGTTCTCCAGCTTGACCGGCTTCGCCGTCGCCTCGGAACCGGGAGCCACCGTCTCCTCCACGCTGCCGGGTTGCGGCGTGGTGGGCGGTGCGCTCGGCTCGGGGGCGGCCGACGACCCCGTCGGTCCACCCCCCGGCGCCGTCTCCGACGGCGTCGGCGCTGCCGGGACGCTGCTGGCCGCGCTCGACGGGGCGGAGGACGGAATTGACGACGGATCGGACGACGGCAGGTCGCCGCCGCTGCAGCCGGTCGCCAGCACCGTCAGCGTCAGGCAGCCCGCGACCAGCAGCCCGGCGCGTCGGCGCCGGCCGTCCCGGTCGCCTGCCGTCACGGCTTCACCGCGGACAGGTTATCAACGGTCACCACGATCGGCGCGTTGGTCGCTGCGCTCGGGAGGTAGGCGCTGAGGCCGACGCTCCCGGCTGACTGGAGCGGGGCCGTGCTGTCGCTGAAGGTGAACTGATTGGTCGTGGGCTCGGTGGCCGACGCCTTCCACAGCTTGCCGGTCAGCGCGACCGTCGAGGTCCCGGTCACCGCGAACCGCGCCCGCAGCGTGGTGCCCGGCGTGTAGGTGAGGCCGCTCACGACGACCTCCTTGAGGGTGGTCTCGCTGCCGTTCGTGATGCGGCTGCCCGCCAGGTGCATGGTCCCGTCGGCCATGAAACGGACCTTCATCACGTAGGACGACGTACCGGACTTGCGGGCGACCAGGTTGACGTAGGTCGTCGTCCCCACCGGCACCTTGTCCGCCGTGATGTCGGCGTAGACCGTGACGTCGGCGGCGCTGGTCGACGCGAGCGTCGCGGAGACGTTCGTGCCTCCCGACAGCTTGATCAGCCCGGCGCTACCGTTGGTGGAGAACGGCGTGGTCCCGCCGGTGAGGGTGTAGGCCCCTCCCGCGTCGGCGCTGCCCCAGCCGCTGCCGGTACGCGAGAACCGGTCCGTGGCCACGGTCGGCGAGCTGCCCTGGACGGTGACGGGCTTGCTGGTGCTGCTGGTGGCCCCGTCGTCGTCGGTCACCGTCAGCTTCACGGTGAACGTCCCGCCGGTCGTGTAGGGGTGGGACGGGGTCGCCCCGGTCCCCGTCGTGCCGTCACCGAAGTCCCAGGCGTAGCTCGCGACGGTGCCGTCGCTGTCGCTGCTCCCGGAGGCGTCGAAGCTGCACGCGGAGGTGGTGCAGTTGGAGGTGAAGCTGGCGGTCGGCGCCACGTTCGTCCGGCTGACCGTGACGGACCTGGTCGTCGTGCCCACCGCACCCTTGTCGTCGGTCACCCGCAGGGTCACCGTGTAGGTCCCGGCCGCCGCGTAGGCGTGCGTCGGGGAGCTCCCGGTCCCCGTGCTGCTGTCGCCGAAGTTCCAGGCGTAGCCGGCGATCGTGCCGTCGCTGTCGCTGCTGCCCGTCGCGTCGAAGCTGCAGGACAGGCTCGAGCAGGACGCCGCGATGTCGGCGACCGGCGTGGCGTTGGCCTTGGCGGCCACCTGCTTGACGGTCTGGGTCGTCCTGCCCTGGTCGTCGGTGACAGTCAGGCCCACCGAGTAGGTGCCGTCCGCCGCGTAGGTATGGCTGGGCGCGACCTCGGTGCTGCTCGTGCCGTCCCCGAAGGACCACAGGTAGCCGGCGATCGAGCCGTCGGGGTCGCGGCTGGCGCGTCCATCGAACGCGCAGACACGCTCCGCGCAAGAGCTGGTGAAGGATGCCACGGGAGCCTGGTTGATGCCGATCACGACGTCCTTCGTCGTGCTGGTCCTGGCGCCCCGGTCGTCGGTCACCGTCAGCTTGACCGTGTACGTGCCGGCGGTGGCGTAGGTGTGCTGGGCCTGGGCCCCCGCGGCCGACGTCTGGTCGCCGAAGTCCCAGGCGTAGTCGGCCACGGTGCCGTCCGGGTCGCTGCTCGCCGAGGCGTCGAAGCTGCACGCCCCGTCCGTGCAGGCGTCAGCGGTGAAGGACGCGACCGGCGCTGCGTTCTTGGCCGCCGGCGAGGCGGCGTAGTGGGCGCGCACCTGGTCGGCGTTCAGGACCGTCGGGTACACGGCCGCCTCGTCGATCGACCCGGCGAGGAAGGCGCTGGTGCCGCCCCAGGTGGAGTCACCGCCAACACGCCAGTAGCCCGTGTAGCCCTGGGCGCCGGTCTGCGGGTTGGCTCCCACCTGCACGCCGTCGACGTACAGCTTCATCCCGTCCGCGCCCTGGGTGGCCACCACGTGGTGCCAGGTGCCGTCGTTGTAGGCCAGGGGGCTGGTGATCGTGTTCCGCTGGCCGGTGTAGGTGCCGAAGGTCAGCTTGCCGCCGTCGTCCATGTACACGTGCCGGTCGTAGCTGCCCGAGCGACCGCTCTGCGCGCTGCCGAAGCCGATGAGCTTGCCCCCGCGGCCGGTGGTCGTGTTGACCCACACCTCCTCGCTGTACACGGTGGGGTTGTCGAAGGTGTTCTTGGAGCCGAGCGCGCCGTCGCTCCCGTCGAAGGTGAGCGCGGTGCCCGACGTGCCCGAGACCGGGCTCGGGCTGCCGTACGTGACCCCGCCCGACGCGACGCCCGGCTGCGCACTCGCGCTCGTGTCCGCGACAGCCAAACCCCCC